>OLQD01002662.1_pt1 | contig 12686 bp, 9 predicted proteins | sample 1672841 | NCBI WGS metagenome assembly OLQD01 (sample SAMEA3136729, study PRJEB25190) | human gut metagenome | biome: human gut; feature: human-associated habitat; material: faeces | place: Austria | collected 2013 | reverse complement strand
ATAATACTTAGGTGGGAAAATTCCCAGGCGCTGTGTGGAGTTTTCTGTAAGAAGCCGGGGACAGACCGCACTGTTTCTTGAAAAAGGAAGAAAAGTGGTGAGGGTCTAAGAACCCAAGCTGTGTGGAGATGGCAGAAACAGGAAGAGTGGTGCGGCTTAGCATGGACTGGGCCAGCTTGCACTTCTGGGACAGGTAATACTGGTAGGGAGCAACATGATATACCTCCTGGAACAGGTGGATGAGCCTGGAGCGGGACAGGGAAACGGTATCTGCCAGATGATCCAAGGACAGACTTTCTGTTAAGTGCATATCGATATAATTGCGGATCGCCAGTGCAGTAGGATTGATGGGAACTTTGTTTGCCAGAAAATCCGCCAGCTCCTGAATATATTGATGGAGCAGTACAGCCAGCTTGTCAGCAGAGTGTACAGGGTCGGCGGTAAAGGCATCAAGGATCCGGGTCAGAGGTGTTTCGTTATGGAAGCGGGGGATCAGGGTGACACCGTCTAAGCCGTAATCGGAGAGAAGATGCTGTACCAGACTGCCGCTGACATTGAACCAGATCTTGGTCCAGGGATCAACTTTGTCTGAATAGTAGTGGTGGTAGGTGCCGGCAGTAAGGATATAGGCATCTCCGGCATTTACAGTGAGGATACTGCCGTTTCGCTCGATATGTCCACGGCCGCTTAAAACGTATTCAAACACACACAGGGGTCTGCGATAAACCAGGATCTCATAGGCAGGATCCGGGTAAGTGATACCGGCCATGATGGGAGAAAAGCTTTCCGCGGTAGGGCCGGTGTAGACAGTGTATTTTTCAATCTGTGTACGTGTAATTTCCTGAGGCATGGTGGTTCCTCCATTTTTTGAAAGCAAATTGCAATAATGTAATAACAGCATTGTAGTAAAAAGGAGTAAGCCTGTCAACTATGGCTTTCACCATATAAAATAAAAATGAAATCAACCCAAATAAATGATCACAGGAGGACAAAATTATGACACAAATACCCAGACCGGAGCATCCCCAGCCCCAGATGAAGAGGGAGCATTGGAAAAACCTGAATGGAGAATGGGATTTTTCCTTTGACTTTGGATGCAGCGGCATAGATCAGAAATGGCAGGAAGGAAAGACAGATTGGGAGAAGAAGATCCTGGTGCCCTTCTGCCCGGAAAGTGATCTGAGCGGAATCGGCTATAAGGACTTTATCCCCGGCGTATGGTATCACCGCACCATCACATTGACAGGGGAGGAGCTGAAGGGAGATCTTCTCTTACACTTCGGCGCAGTGGACTATGATGCAAGAGTATGGATCAATGGAGTAGAGGCAGGCAGACACCAGGGCGGTTATGTTTCCTTTACGTTTAATATTACAAAGCTTGTAAAGGAAGGAGAAAATGACATTACGCTTTTTGCAGCAGATGATGTGAGAAGCGGAAAGCAGCCCAAGGGAAAGCAGAGTCATTTCTTCTACTCCATAGGCTGTGATTATACCAGAACGACAGGTATCTGGCAGACGGTATGGCTTGAGTGGGTACCGGAAAGCTACATTGAAAAAGTGCAATATTATCCAAACCTGGCAGAGGCAACTCTGGGAATTAAGGCGGTAGTAAAGGGGCAGGGCACACTGGAAGCAAAGGCCTTTTATGGGGGAGAGCCCTGTGGCAGCGTAAGCGCAAAGTCAGAGGGCGGCACCGTTACCATGACACTTCCTTTGTCCCGTCTGGAAAAGTGGGAGCCGGGTCATGGCAGACTGTATGACCTTACATTAACCTATGGAGAAGATAAGGTAGAAAGCTACTTTGGTATGCGTGAGGTAAGACTGGATGGAGAGAAATTCCTCATCAACGATAAGAGCGTGTTCCAAAGACTGGTGCTGGATCAGGGCTTCTATCCGGATGGCATTTACACAGCGCCTACAGAGGAAGCACTTGTCAAGGATGTGAAACTGTCCATGGCTGCAGGCTTCAACGGCGCAAGACTCCATCAGAAGGTATTTGAGCCTCTGTTCTTGTATCACTGTGATAAAGCAGGCTATCTGGTATGGGGCGAGCAGGGCTGTTGGGGACTGGATTACAGCAATCCCGCAGCATTAAAATATTTCCTGCCTGAGTGGATGGAAGCCTTGGAGAGAGACTTCAACCATCCCGCCATCATCGGCTGGTGTCCGTTTAATGAGACATGGGATTATGAGGGAAGAAGGCAGGATGACAGCTTACTGGCCAATGTGTATAAGATGACAAAGCTGTATGACACCACCAGACCCTGCATTGATACCAGCGGAAATTATCATGTGGTGACGGACATCTATGACTTACACAATTATGAGCAGGATCCGGCAAAGTTTGCAGCAACCTACGAGTCCTTTAAACAGGGAGGTGATTTGGAAGATAATCATGGCTACAGGCAGACACCTGTAAAGGGTATCCCTACCTTTATCAGTGAGTATGGCGGTATCAAGTGGGACGAGGAAGGTGTTGAAAAGGATGGCTGGGGCTATGGTGCAGGTCCTGCTACCAAGGAGGAATTCCTGAACCGATATAAGGGACTGACCGATGCCCTTTTGGACAATCCCCATATGTTTGCCTTCTGCTATACCCAGCTGTATGATGTGGAGCAGGAGTTAAACGGTCTGTATACCTATGAACGTAAACCCAAGTTTGATATGGATGTGATAAAGGCAATCAATGCCCGTAAGGCAGCAATCGAGGATTAAAAGCATCCCGCAGAGTATAAAAGAAAGCGTGTGAGAGACATTGGGGTCTGACCCTCTTACAATTTTCTTGGTGAGATAAAAAACAAGTGCAAAACTTTTAAATGTATAGCTGTAAATGAGCAAATTTGAAAAACTGTACAAACAAATCTGCTATACACGGACATTAAGAGGATTAAACAATTTATTTGGTGCCTTGATCCTGCTGCTTTTTTTCTTCCGCAGAACAGAAAAAGCGTATTTTTATCATAAGGGTCAAGTTCAAACTGAAAGCGTACAATAGAAGCCAATCCATCGATCCCCCGGCGGAGATCCGTATAACCGGGGGCCAGATAAACTTTTTTGAAGTGTGAAACAGCGGCATCATTCAACATGACTAAATGACTCTACCAGACAACGGAGAAACTGAAGAAAATATATCTGCCGAAAGTCCATTTCCGTTTTTGATACGCATCACTGGAACTTCGGGCACAGTTGCTGTTCTTTCCGCTTTTAAACGCGGAAATTCAACGAAAGCAGGCTTTTCTGCCTCAGGAAGCTGATCCAGGTACATCTGCAGAACCCTTTTCAGTCGATAATAATAGTTGGCTTTTGTAATGTTATTTTGTTCACACCAGGTCGATACATCCATACCTTCCAGACGGTTCTGACATTCTCTGATCTGTTCTGCCCAGTGCATAAGGCGGACCTGTTGTGCAACCAGACTGGTTTGTTCTGCCATAGTGAATACCTCCATAAATGATAGTCAGTCTAAAAAGTTGAGTCACTCAACTTTTTAGACGAGTTCAAACATCCTTTCTGCAAATCCTATTTATAACAAGTAAATTTTACCTTTATTTTTCACTTTTGGTTCTTGGCGAACTCTTGTATCATACACAAAATCTTCAAAAATTACAATAATCTTGAAATAGTGTTATGTTTCTTGGAATTTTATTATATCTTATTTTGGAACTTTTTCTTATAATAACATCATCAAGAAAAACAAAGACAAGTAAACATAAAAGGAGGATTCAATTATGAAGAAGAAAAAGATTCTTGCACTTGTACTTGCAGCTTCAATGGCAGGAGGAATGCTTGCAGGATGTGGAGCCACATCAGGCGGAGATGAAACAGCGAAAGGAGATAAGTCATCCGGAAAAGTTTATTATCTGAACTTCAAACCGGAGCAGGCTGACCAGTGGGTAGAACTTGCTAAAGAGTACACAGATGAAACTGGTGTTCAGGTTGATGTACAGACAGCTGCATCAGGAACATATGAGTCACAGCTGAAATCAGAGATGGCAAAAGACGAGGCACCGACATTGTTCCAGGTAAACGGCCCGGTTGGACTTGCTACATGGAAAGATTATTGCTATGACCTTTCAGGAAGTGACGTTTACAAAGACGTTGAGTCTGATGACTATGTATTAAAAGATGGTGATGCAGTAGACGGAATCGCTTATGTTATTGAGACTTATGGTCTGATCTACAACAAGGCACTTCTGAACAAATACTTCGAACTGCCGGATGCAAGCATCAAATCCATCGATGAGCTGAATAACTTCCAGGCACTTAAGACAGCTGCAGAAGAGATTCAGGCGCATAAAGATGATCTTGGAGTAGAAGGAGCTTTCACTTCAGCAGGAATGGATTCTTCTTCTGACTGGAGATTCAAGACACACCTTGCAAACCTGCCAATCTACTATGAGTACAAGGCAGACGGAATTGATACTACAGATGCTATCAAGGGAACATACCTTGACAACTACAAACAGATCTGGGATCTGTATCTGAACAACTCTACATGTGAGCCATCTATGATCTCTTCTAAGACAGGAGATGACGCAGCAAGCGAATTCTCACTTGGTGAAGCAGTATTCTATCAGAATGGTACATGGGCTTACAATGATATCAAAGATAATGAAGTAGCAGATGAAGATATGGGAATGCTTCCAATCTACATCGGAGTTGATGGAGAAGAGAATCAGGGACTTTGTACAGGATCAGAGAACTACTGGTGTGTAAATAAAAACGCTTCTGAAGAAGATATTCAGGCAACACTTGATTTCATGAAATGGGTAGTTGAGAGTGACGAAGGTCGTGACATGCTGGCAAATCAGATGGGATTCGTAACACCGTTTACAACTTTCTCAGATTACCTTCCGGACAACCCGCTTGTAAAAGCAAATGCCGAGTACACAAAGGCTGGAAAGACACCAGTAAGCTGGAACTTTACAACAATGCCATCTGAGAACTGGAAGAACAATGTGGGTGGAGCTCTTCTGAAATATGCACAGGGCACAGGCACATGGGATAGTGTACAGACAGCATTCGTTGATGGATGGGCTGAAGAATACGCAGCAGCAAATGAATAAAAAAGACTTTTCACAGGACCGGCAGATAAAAAGGCTGTGAAATAGTGAAAATATCATGCAGCCTGCCAACGAGAATACCGGGGGCAGGCTGAAATTATGTGATTAGAAATGTAAAAAGCAAAGGTGCAGACAGGCTTTTTTATAGAAAGAGAGACAGGAGGAGAAGAACATGCAAAAAGCAATAAAAAGATATTTTCCGGTATTTGTATTGCCGACGCTGATTGCATTTACGATAGGTTTCCTTGCACCATTCGTGTTAGGTGTATATCTTTCGTTCTGCAAATTCACAACGGTAACAGACGCCAGATTTATTGGACTTGGCAACTATGCAAAGATACTGGGAGATGGGGATTTTCTTCACTCTCTCTGGTTTACTGCATTATTTACAATTGTAACAGTATTACTGATCAACATTTTTGCATTTGCGGTAGCAATGCTTTTGACAAAGAAGATTAAAGGAACGAATATTTTCCGTACTGTATTCTTTATGCCAAACCTGATCGGCGGTATCGTACTTGGATATGTATGGCAGCTGTTATTAAACGGTATTCTGGCACATTTCCAGAAAACACTTACATATTCTTCAAAATACGGCTTCTGGGGATTAGTTATCCTGATGCTTTGGCAGCAGGTTGGATACATGATGATCATCTATATCTCAGGAATCCAGAATATTCCTGGAGAGCTGATCGAGGCAGCACAGATTGATGGAGCGAATAAAGTACAGCTTTTAAGATATGTTACAATTCCGATGGTTATGCCATCCATCACAATCTGTACTTTCCTGACACTTACAAACGGATTTAAACTTTTCGACCAGAACCTTGCATTGACAAACGGTGGACCGGACAAGATGTCAGAAATGCTTGCCCTGAACATCTATAATACATTCTATGGAAGAACCGGTTGGGAAGGCGTAGGACAGGCAAAAGCAGTTGTCTTCTTCATTATTGTAGGTGTGATTGCATTGATCCAGAATAAAATGACAACATCAAAGGAGGTGCAGCAGTAATGAATAAAAAAGTAAAACATGGTACATTATTAACCGTTATTTTTACACTACTCAGCCTGCTGTATCTGTATCCGATCATACTGGTATTTATCAACTCCTTTAAGAAAAAAGTCTATATCAGTAAAGCACCGTTCGAGATACCGACCGGAAAGATGTATGTCGGATTAGAGAACTATATCCGTGGTATTAAACAGACAGGATTGATCCAGGCATTTGGATGGAGTTTGTTTATCACAATCTTATCTGTAGCAGTGATTATCTTATGTTGCTCCATGTGTGCATGGTATATCTGCCGCGTGAAGACAAAATTTACGAAGATTTTTTATATGCTTTGCCTGTTTGCAATGATCGTACCATTCCAGATGGAAATGTTTACATTATCTAAGATTGCAAATATGCTTCATATGGGAAATCCGTGGGGACTGATTGTGATCTATCTTGGATTTGGTGCAGGACTTTCCGTCTTTATGTTTACCGGGTTCATGAAATCCATTCCATTGGAGATTGAAGAGGCTGCAATGATTGATGGATGTACACCAATCCAGACATTCTTCAAAATTGTACTTCCGATTGCAAAGCCGACTTGCGTAACAGTTACAATTCTTCAGGCAATGTGGATCTGGAACGACTATCTGCTTCCATCACTTGTATTGGATCAGAGAAAATATAAGACAGTGCCGATGGCAGTCCAGTATCTGAAAGGTGGATATGGTTCCGTAGATATGGGAGCAATGATGGGAACTCTTGTTCTTGCAATTGTGCCGATCATTATCTTCTACCTGTTCTGCCAGAGATATATTATCGAAGGTGTTGTAGCAGGAGCTGTTAAAGGCTAGTCTAGACATTGTCTAAAAGATGAATTAAAATAGAATCATAAAAATTTAAAAAAGACAGCAGAGAGTGAGTGAACATTCCCTGCTGTTTTCGGACGTTATAAAAGGAATAGTGAAAATATAAAGTGAACGTGTGGGAGGAGTGGGGAAATGATTACAATATTGATCGTGGATGATGAAAAACTGGAGCGAAGGGGAATCCGCTTTCTGTTAAAGAGGGAGGAAGGAGAATTCCAGATTCTGGAAGCGGCGAATGGAAAGGATGCACTTGGCGTATTAGCATCTAATCATGTAGATATTTTGTTTTCAGATGTGAAGATGCCTTACATGAATGGTCTGGAACTGACGAAAGCAGTAAGAGAAGATCATCCGGAGATGGAAATCGTGATTTTCAGCGGATATAATGATTTTTCCTACGCGAGAGAGGCTCTGCGATATGGTGTCGTGGATTATGTCCTAAAGCCGGTCGATCCGAACGAATTTCATAAGACCTTTCAACGAGTGATGGAAAATATCTCATCTAAGGAAGAGAAGCAAAAGCAGCAGAACAGAAAAGAAGATTATCTGAAGAAATACTTCTTCCTGAGATATCTATATTCGGGAAAAGAAGAGGATTTTGTTCAACTTGAGAAATTAACGGATGAAACAGAAGACGATGTTTCACAGTTTTCGCGCATGGTTCTTGTCAGTGCATCCAATGGTTTTTTCGAGACGGAGGAGGAACATTTTCTGACAAGTCTGAAGGAAGAGGTGCAGAGAGAATTTTATTATGTGAATCTGAATTCAAATGAGTCCATCTTTCTGTTCGCGGAGAAGTATACAGACTATCATGTGGTTGTAGAGAAAATGTATCGGTTCTTTGCGCATCAGTTTGACAGTGAATGTTATTTTGCGGTCAGTAAAGAAATTGAGGATAGAAAGAATCTGGCAGAGGAGTTTAAAGCCCTGGAAGGAATGCTGGAAGAGCAGTTCTACCAGCCACATCAGCATTTATTTTTTCACGGAGAGAAGCAGGAAGAGAAGAAAGCAGACCCGGCAGAAGATTCTGAAATCATGGAACAGATCACGAATGATATTCAATATAAAGATCTGCCCCATCTCCGTCAGGATTTTCAGAAATTGGAAGATAAATACCGTGCCAATAAGCAGTTTTCAGATATGTATGTAAAGTTTGTATTTTCCGGAATTTTAAAAGAATTGCTTGATCAGATGGATGGAATGGATGAGAAAATGCTTTCGAAGAGAGTGGATCGGTTATATCGTTGCAAAAACCTGAAGGATGTGATTGCTATAGTAGACGAAGCACTTCAGGAATATGAACACTGTATACAGGAACAGGAAGACGGATTCCGCTCAGAGATTACGAAAGTAAAAAGCTACATTTATCATCACTACCAGGAGAGGAATCTTGGAGCAGAGACGCTTTCAGCAATGGTATTTCTTTCTCCCGGATATTTAAGTGCTGTGTTCAAAGAAGAAACGGGAGTGACACTGAACCGCTTTATCCGTGAAGTGCGGATGGAAAAAGCGAAAGAACTTCTTGAGACAACGAATATGAAGATCTCCGGAATTGCAAAAGAAGTAGGATTTTCCAATAACTCATACTTCTGTAGAAGTTTCAGGGAATTTTTCGGAGACACACCGGAAGCATGCAGGAAAGGAACAGAGGCGGATGAAAAAACAAATACGGAAGCTGCTCCATCGATTTGAAAATCTGAAATTCCGTAAGAAACTGTCAGTTTTGATGTTGATTGCAGGATTGGTGCCGGTTGTATTCCTGGCTTTTTCTATGCAATATGGCATGACGAATCAGCTGAGAGAAAAGGAACAGTATAACCTGGAAAAAATACTGGAGCAGTCGGTGAACTCAATTGAGAACCAGTCACAGATTTATGAAAATCTGGTCGATTATTTATCCTATTCACAAAGTCTCAGGAATATTTTCGATACGGAAATGGAATCAGATTATGAGAAATATTTGAAATATGTGAAAGTAGCAGATCCGTTGCTTCAGATGCCGACCATCTATCACAAAGAGATTCGGAGTATTACGCTGTATTCTGACAATATAGAAGTGCCACATGGAGATACACTTCTTCCAATGTCAGAAGCGGAGAATCAACAGTGGTATTCCAGACTGAATGAAGGAACGCTGATGCAGTGGAGCATTACTCGTGGGGGGAATAAATCAATCATTGCCAGTCGAAAATTCTACGATAATGATACGATCAAAGCAGTATTGGAGATGCGCCTGGATTATGAAAAAGTTCTTGGTCCATTCATGAGTCAGATTACAGACAATACGGGTGGCATGATTATGGATGAAAACGGAACTGTTGTTTATGCGGATTGTTCTATGGATAAAAAATATCGTCCAAAGAATATTGAGAATCTTAAGGATATCAGTGATAAGTATTATATTTCACAGAGAACAATGAAAGATACCGGATGGAATTTCTATATCTATCGTCCAAAGGCGGTAAGTGAAAATGCAATCCATAAGCTTTTGCTTAAAAATATTCCGTTAATTTTAATCAGTGTTCTCCTTTTGAGTCTTTTAGGGTATGTTTTCTCCATCCGTATGGTGTCACAGTTGGAATTATTGACAGAGAATATGAACCAGATCAATATGGGACTTCGCAAGGTTACGGTGCAGAGTAAGTCCAAGGATGAGGTTGGTGTGTTGATTCGGTCATTCCAGCGCATGATGGATCAGATGAACCATTTAATCTCAGAAGTATATGAGAGTAAGATCCAGCTTCAGAATAGTGAGATGAGAGCACTGCAGGCACAGATCAATCCACATTTCCTTTACAATTCGCTTTCTATCATCAACTGGAAAGCGATTGAAGCGGGGGAGGATGAAATCAGTCATGTAACATTGGCACTGTCTACCTATTATCGGACAAGCCTGAATCGTGGTGAAACAATGACTACGGTGGCAAAAGAAATTGATAATATCCGTGCATACCTCAAGATTCAGTTGGTTATGCATGATAACGAGTTCCGTGTGGTCGAACAGATTTCAGACGGTCTTAATGATTATATGATACCGAAGCTGATCCTGCAGCCGCTGGCAGAAAATGCAATCGATCACGGAATCGATGTGTCAGATAATGAGGATCCAACATTGTGGCTGACGATTCGTGAAGAAGATAAGCATATTTTCTTTGAAATCAGGGACAACGGAGCAGGAATGACGCAGGAAAAGGCAGATCAGATCCTGACCTATCAGTCGTCCGGTTATGGCGTGCGAAATGTCTGTGACAGAATCCATGTTCTTTACGGAGAGAAAGGTGAGATGAAGATAGAAAGCACTCCTGGAAAAGGAACGCGTGTCTTTATCCGGATTCCGAAGAAGACGGAGGCAAAGGTGTTATGAAAAACGATATGAAAAAGCGAATTCTCTCAGCACATCTTGCATTAATTTTATTGCTGATGCTTTGGTGCGGAACCTATTTTGAGACGAAGGAAAGTCAAAGACAGATGGAACAGTTAGAAGCATCTCAAAGTGAGTCTGGTGCAAGCAATGCAGTTGAAGTGAAAAGAAAGCTGATGTATAAAGCGATGCATACACCACTTGGGAAATATCCTGAGACTGTTACCTATACACTTGGCAAGATTGCAGGGGCGAATAATTCTAATCTTCCTGTAGGAGATACGTACGAAAATAATGCATATACGAGATATTTGAAGAAAATACTTAATATTCAGAATGAGGATGTCTTTGAATTGCAGGATGGCAATACTTATGAAGAGGCGGTCAATGTAGCGATTGAAGATCGTGATATTCCAGACGTGCTCGTTGTGAAGGGAAGAGATAACCTGCTCCGCCTGATTGAAGCAGGCTTGATCGAAGAACTTACAGAAACGTATGAAGAGTGTACGACAGATACGATCAAAGAAATGTATGACAGTTATGGAGATTCGCTTTTACAATCTGCAACAGTTGATGGAAAGTTGTATGCATTTCCGAATACGGTGATCGATGACGGAGCTCCACTTCTCTGGTTGAGGAAAGACTGGATTGAGAAGTTGGGATTAAAGGAACCGGAAACAGTAGGAGAAGCGTTGGAAGTGATCCGGGCATTTGTAGAACAGGATGCAGCAGGAGACGGTCAGACGATTGGTCTTGCCTGTAGTACAGATGTGATTGCCGGGGCGGACCAGACTTATGGAGTGGATTCAGCGTTTATACATGCAGGCGCAATGCCATGTCCCTGGATTCTGGATGAAAGTGGAGATGTAGTTTATGGGTCAGTAACGCAGGAAACAAAAGAAGCACTTTCAAAGCTTCGTAATCTATATGAGGATGGGATACTCGACCAGAGATTCTTGTTGAGAAAGACGGAAAACATAGATAATCTGTTAAAAACCGGACATTGCGGTGCTATCTATGGACGCTGGTGGGCTCCGAATAACCCGTTGAGTGCAGCATATAATGTCGATTCAAATGCAGAGTGGAAACCGTATCTTTTAGACAAAGAACAAGTGAATGAGACACAGAAGATATCAGTTTTTGAATCGTATGACCAGTGGATGTATGTGGTGGTACGCAAAGGATATGAACATCCGGAAATTGTAGCAAAGTATGTGAGTGCTATTTTTGATCAGTCTAGATATGCAAATGATGCTTCAGCAAGAGAATTGAATGACTATTTTTCCATTAATGTAGATCCGACAGCCCGTCCGTTGAATATTAATGTGGATTATGAGGATGCACTTTATCGGACAACGGAACATATTCAGGCAGCGTTGGACAAAACGCTTGATGTGTCGGAATTGAGTGGACTAGAAAAATCTTATTATGATACATGTAAATCATTTTTGAATGGACAGTTGACAACGGCAAATGGCTGGGCAGCTTATGCGTCAAGAATTGAGGCAGTAGGGGAACTGCAGAAAGCGGGAATACGAAGTGCAGAGACGCTACCCCTGGAAAACGTAAATGCTGAAATCCCACAGGAATTACAGGAGCTGGAGAAGGAAGCGTTTCTTCAGATTATCAGCGGGGAGAAACCAGTGGATTACTTTGATACTTTTGTGGTAGAATGGTATGCGAACGGCGGAAAAGAACTGACCGAACAGGTACAGAATGCCTATGAAAGTGGAAAGGACTAAAAAGAATGGATATTAATCAGAGACTGACAGAAGAATTAAAGAAACAGATTCTGGCAGCGGAAACGCTTGTGGCAGTAGAAGACCTGTATCGTCCGTATCGTCCGAAACGACGTACCCGTGCGACAATCGCGAAGGAAAAGGGACTTGAGCCACTGGCTGCATTGATCACATTGCAGAAGACAAAAGAACCGCTTGAGAAAATAGCAGAAGCTTATATTTCTGAAGAAAAAGGTGTGGAAAGTGCAAAGGATGCAATCAGCGGAGCATGTGATATCATTGCAGAAAGCATTTCAGATGAGGCAGTTTACAGAACCTGGATCCGGGAGACGACAATGAGAAAAGGAAAGGTTACTTCTCAGGCGAAGGACCCGGAGGCAGAGTCTGTTTACGAGATGTATTATGAGTTTGAAGAAGCAGTTGCGAAGCTTGCCGGACACAGAATCCTTGCATTGAACCGTGGAGAGAAAGAAAAATTCCTGACAGTGAAGGTGGAAGCACCGGAAGAAGATATTTTAAGATATCTTGAGAGAAAGGTGATCCGTACAGAGAATCCTTATACAACACCGGTATTGAAAGAGACAATTGCAGACAGTTACAACCGTCTGATCGGACCGGCTATTGAGCGTGAGGTCAGAAACGAACTGACAGAGAAGG
>OLQD01002661.1_pt1 | contig 12686 bp, 12 predicted proteins | sample 1672841 | NCBI WGS metagenome assembly OLQD01 (sample SAMEA3136729, study PRJEB25190) | human gut metagenome | biome: human gut; feature: human-associated habitat; material: faeces | place: Austria | collected 2013 | reverse complement strand
GCGATGCAATATTATTTTAAACCAGTTCGAGAATTACCGACAGGACGAGGCTTTGCGGATTTTGTGTTTATTCCAAAACCGGAATATAAGAGTGATTATCCGGCGCTTGTTGTGGAATTGAAATGGAATAAAAGTGCTGTGAGTGCATTGCAGCAGATAAAGGATAGAAAATATCCGGATTCTATTCAAGATTATACAGGTGATATTTTGCTGGTTGGGATTAATTATAGTAAAAAAGATAAGAAACATGAGTGTGTTATTAAGGCGTATAAGAAAAAATAACAGTGTTTCGTCAGGCATATAAGTGAAATGAAAGCATAGTAGAGGTGAATAAAATGCTCCCGGCAAGAAAAATACATTTTGAAGCAAAAAAGAAAGAAAAAGAGAACTTAAGATTCCGAAGCTTCTTAAAATGCAATGCAGATGAAGAAGAACTGGACCAGCAATTTTTACAACTGCACAAAGAATTATTTGAAAACTTCGATTGCGGCAGATGCCGTAACTGTTGTAAGAGATCCTGCTGTTCATCAGGAAGTGATCGAAAAAGTGCGCGATTATGCCATGAGTATTTTTATGGAGCCATGTCATCTTTCTTTTTCGCCAATTAAAGGACCGGAAGGAAATATCGAATATCTTCTTCATCTGAAAAAACATCCGGAAGGTACCGGGGTTACCGACAGCCTGAAGGTATCTGTAGAAGCTGTTGTGGCAGAGGCTCATGGACAGTTGGATTAAAAAGGCTGAGTCAGGAAGAAACTATGGACAGGTTTTATATTATTACAAACAGTGACAAGGATAAAAAACTTGAAATCACAGAAAAAATCGCAGATTATCTGAAAACACATCACAAAAACTGTGAAGTACAGCAGGCAGAAAGGAAACATGAGGGTTCCTTTCATTATACAGATCCTGATAAGGTTCCAGACGATACACAGTGTATTATTGTTCTGGGAGGAGATGGTACACTTCTTCAGGCAGCAAGGGATGTGGTGCATAAGGAAATTCCTCTTCTTGGAATCAATCTGGGAAATCTGGGTTTTCTTGCAGAAGTGAATCAGACCTCTCTGTACAGTGCTCTGGATCAGCTAATGGCGGATGATTACGAGGTAGAAGAACGCATGATGCTGGAAGGAAGGGTGTACCGCGGCAGAAAACTGATCGGACAGGATATTGCATTGAATGACATTGTGATCGGCAGAGACGGTCATCTCCGCGTGGTCCGGTTTAAGAATTATGTAAATGATGTTTATCTTAACTCTTATAATGCTGATGGAATTATTATTTCAACACCTACCGGATCTACCGGATACAGTCTGTCAGCGGGAGGACCTATTGTATCGCCCAATGCCGCCATGACGATCATGACTCCCATAGCACCACACACGCTGAATACAAGAAGCATTATTTTTCCTGCGCAGGATGTGATCACTGTAGAGATAGGAAAAGGAAGACACTGTGACTGTGAAAAGGGAATCGCATCTTTTGACGGAGATACATTTATCCCCATGGTCACCGGTGACTGCATTCAGATCCGGCGGGCAGATGTAAAGACAAAGATTCTGAAGCTGAACCATTTAAGTTTTGTTGAGGTATTGCGCCGGAAGATGAGAGACAGCTGATCAGCAGGAGGAAATAAGGTGAAAGTTGCGAGACATGAGAAAATTATTGAACTGATTCATCAGTATGATATTGATACACAGGAAGAGCTGGCCTCCAGACTTAATGAGGCAGGATTTAAGGTGACACAGGCGACTGTATCCAGAGATATTCGTGCTCTCAAGCTGACAAAAGTGGCAGGAAAGGACGGAAAGTCCCGTTATGCAATTATTAATAATGAATCAGGAAGTCTTGGAGAAAAATATACAAGAGTACTGGAAGATACCCTGCTTTCTATTGATGTGGGACAGAATATCATTGTGATCAAAACCGTTTCCGGAATGGCCATGGGCGTGGCAGCAGCCCTGGATGCGTTGAAATGGCCGGAAATACTGGGATGTATTGCAGGTGATGACACTATTATGTGTGTTGCAAAGACTGCAGACATGGCACTGGGAGCAGCAGAGAAACTGAGAAGTTTTGTCAGATTGAATAAGTGATCCCACGAGTAACTGCTCAATACCTTTGCAGTTACGATCCTGAACTTTTAACATTACAAATGACTTGATTATGGAGGCAATAAATGTTAGCTCATCTGCATGTGAAAAATCTTGCACTGATAGAAGAAATAGAAGTAGAATTTGGTCCCGGACTGAATATCCTGACCGGTGAGACCGGAGCAGGTAAATCTATCCTTCTGGGGTCTATGCAGCTGATCCTGGGTGCAAAAACTTCTAAAAATATGATAAGGGAAAATGCATCCTATGCACTTGTGGAGCTGCTTTTTCAGGTAGAAAACGAGAAAGCACTGGAGACACTGAAAGCACTGGATATCTGTCCGGAATATGGACAGGTACTTCTTTCCAGAAAAATCATGGATGGAAGAAGCATCAACAAGATTAATGGAGAGACAAGTACTGTAGGTCAGATGAAGGCCGCTGCTGCATGCCTTTTGGATATCCATGGACAGCACGAGCATCAGTCACTTCTGTATCAGGATAAGCAGCTTGCAATCCTGGATGCATATGGAAAAGAAAAAATCCTTCCTGCAAAGGAGAAAGTATCTCTGGCATATAAAGAATACAGCAAATGCAAAACAGAACTTGGTTCCATGAATATGAATGAGGAGCAGAGGAATCGTGAGCTGGCTTTTCTGGAGTTTGAGATCAAAGAAATCGAGAAAGCAAATCTGCAGCCGGGAGAGGATGAGGAACTGGAAGCCCGGTACAGAAAAATGAGCAATGCAAAACTCATCGTTGACTCCCTGCAGCTTGTACATAATCTCACAGGCTATGAAAGCAAGGAAGGCGCCGGAGAGACTGTCGGAGAGGCATTAAAGGAATTCTCTCATGTAACACAGTATGATCCGGAGCTTACACCTCTTGCAGAGACACTTACTTCTGTAGACGGTCTTCTGAATGATTTTAACAGAGAATTATCCGCTTATCTGGACGAGCTGACCTTTGATGAAGGAGAGTTTTATGAGACAGAGAGAAGACTGGATCTGATCAATGGACTGAAGGCAAAATATGGACGTACCATTGGGGAAATTTTCACATATCGCAAACTTCAGGAAGAAAAACTGGAAAAATTACATAAATATGAAGAAAATTTACAGGAATTAAAGGAGCATCTCAGAGAACTGGAAAATATTCTTGAGAAAAAGTCGGATGAATTAGCAGAAATCCGTAAAGAATACAGTAAACAGCTTGAGCAGAAGATTATTCAGGGATTGAAGGATTTAAACTTCCTGGATGTGAATTTTGCCATTGATTTCCGGAAAAAGAAAAACTACACAGATAATGGAACCGATGATATCCAGTATCTCATTTCTACAAATCCTGGAGAAACTCTGAAGCCACTGGGACAGATCGTATCCGGCGGTGAGTTGTCTCGAATCATGCTTGCATTAAAGGCAATCCTTGCAGACAGAGATGAGATTGAGACATTGATCTTCGATGAGATCGATACTGGTATCAGTGGAAGAACTGCACAGAAAGTCTCTGAAAAGATGGCAGTGATCGGACAGCATCATCAGGTACTCTGCATCACGCATCTGCCGCAGATTGCAGCTATGGCAGACAGTCATTTTGAAATTGAAAAACATCTGCAGGGAACTGAGACTATTACCCAGATTCATGTGCTTAAAGAACATGATTCCATCCGCGAACTGGCAAGACTGTTAGGTGGTGCAGAAATTACACCTGCAGTTCTTGAGAATGCGAAAGAGATGAAAGAATTGGCACAGAAACAAAAAAATACAAGATTTAAATAAAATAATTGACCACATACTAAGAGAGGATAATCTTTGTGACGGATTGTTCTCTCTTATTTTTGTACCTTTCGGATTTGCTGTGATGGGAAGTGTTTTATGGCAATTTCACAGTTACAGAATTTCATAAATACAGAATGAAAGGATGTGCATAACAATGAACAAAAGAAAATACAGACTTTTTGTCATCTGTTGTCTTGTGCTGGATCTGTTGGTGATGCTGATATCAGGTTACAGATATCTGGACAGAAAGATACCTGACGAAATTCAGATTTCCAGAGGCAAAAAAACAGAAGATGTCACAGAAGTTTTGTCAACACCATTTGTTACATTTGAAGAAGCAGTTACTGTTTCGCAGGATGGAGGCTATATTCTGCCCTGTAAACTTTTGGGTTATATTCCATTTAAAGAAATAAAAGTGACACCTGCAGATGATCAGGAAATTTATGTCAGCGGAAGCACCATAGGAATTTATATGCAAACAGAAGGTGTTCTGGTGATTGACACCGGTGAAATTCAGAATCGGAATGGTGAGACAGAGGAGCCTGCGAGAAATATTATCAGACAGGGAGATTACATTATCTCATTTAACGGAGAAAAAATCTCTACAAAAAGAGAACTGATAGATGACATCTCAGAACTTGATGGCAGCGAAGTTACACTGGGGATAAGCCGCAAAGGAGAGAGTATTCCTGTATCTGTAACTCCTGTAAAAGACAAAAAAGGAGACTATAAACTTGGAATCTGGGTAAGAGATGACACGCAGGGGATAGGAACGCTTACCTACGTAGATCAGAATGGTAATTATGGTGCCCTTGGCCATGGAATCAGTGATATAGACACTGCCCAGCTTCTGAATATCCGAAACGGAGCTTTGTATAAAGCCCGGATTCTTGCGATTAACAAAGGAAGTAAAGGCAATCCCGGCGAACTTGCAGGATACATCTGCTATGATGACAGAAATATTCTTGGAACTATCGAAGCAAACAGCAGAAACGGAATTTATGGTCAGTTCACAGGGATTGCAGATGATGCGATCACTTTAAAGAAAATGCCGGCTGCGTATAAGCAGGAAGTGAAGATTGGAACAGCCACAATTCTCTGCAGTACAGATGGCGAGGTAAAAGAATATGATGCAGAGATCAGAAAAATAGATTTGAATCATGAAGATACCAACAAAAGTTTTGTGATAAAGGTGACAGATAAAGAACTTCTGGAAGCTACAGGAGGGATTGTACAGGGGCTCAGCGGAAGCCCGGTTATCCAGAATGGAAAAATCATTGGTGCGGTAACTCATGTATTTGTTCAGGATGCTTCCAGCGGATATGGAATCTTTATTGAAAATATGCTGAAAAATACAGAAAGACTCTTTTAATGGATGATCAGGATTATGAAACAAAAATCTGATTATTGTCGAAATATATCAGATGCCTGTGAAAAATGAAAATAAAGAAAAAAGAATCACCAAAGCTGTCGACATAAAATAGGACAAATTTCCCTCTGTGTCTTGATTTTTCCGTAAGCATTCCTCTATAATATGTGATGAACCGAAAAAGAAAAGAGATTTATTGAAAAATGGGGGAGGAGTGAAATTTATGGAAAAATTAAATGTGGCAATTGCAGATGATAATGAGAAAATGGTGGAAGTACTTGGTCAGATAATAGAAGAAGACAAAGATCTGGAACTTGTGGGAAAAGCGCATAACGGAGAAGAAATCTGTAATATTATACGTGAAAAGGAACCGGACGTTGTGGTTCTGGATATTATTATGCCGAAAATGGACGGACTGGCAGTAATGGAGAAATTTGCCAATGACAAAAGTCTCAAAAAGATCCCATCATTTATCGTAGTTTCGGCAGTCGGTCAGGAACGTATTACAGAAAATGCATTTAACTTAGGGGCAGATTATTATATCCTGAAACCTTTCGATAATCAGATGCTGCTTAATCGTATCAAACATGTGCGCAGAGCCGGCGAGAGAAGAATACGTCAGATCGGGCGGCAGCCTGAAAGGACAGAAGACAATCCGGTACCTGTGAGAAATCTGGAAACAGACGTGACAAATATCATTCATGAGATTGGAGTGCCTGCACATATTAAAGGATATCAGTATCTGCGTGACGCCATCATCCTGTCAGTTAATGACATGGAGATGCTCAATTCCATTACCAAGATACTGTATCCTACGATTGCAAAGAAACATCAGACAACAGCCAGCAGAGTGGAACGGGCTATCAGACACGCCATTGAGGTTGCCTGGAGCAGAGGAAAAATGGACACAATAGATGAATTATTCGGTTACACAGTCAGTACAGGAAAAGGAAAACCCACAAATTCAGAATTTATTGCTCTGATTGCAGATAAAATCAGACTGGAATATAAAAATCGCTCTTTCCAATAGTCATAGTTTGGAGTATAATTATTCAATAAAGGCTACCAAGGAGGGTTTTTCGCATGAAAAATATTTTATTTGCAACATCTGAAGCTGTACCATTTATCAAAACAGGAGGTCTGGCAGATGTAGCTGGCTCATTGCCGAAATATTTTGATAAACGATATTTTGATATTCGTGTGATCTTACCGAAATATGCCTGTATGAAACAGGAATGGAAAGATAAAATGAACTATATCACACATTTCTACATGGATCTTGGATATAAGAACTGCTATGTAGGAATCATGCACATGGAGTACGAAGGAATTCAGTTTTATTTTATTGACAATGAATACTATTTCAGCGGACCCAAACCGTATGATGGAGGAACATGGGATCTGGAGAAATTTGCATTCTTCTCCAAAGCTGTACTGTCAGTTCTTCCGGTTATCGGATTCAGACCGGATATTATACACTGTCATGACTGGCAGACCGGACTTGTTCCCGTATATCTGCACGACAGCTTCCAGCAGAATGAATTTTTCTGGAATATCAAGACGATCATGACAATACATAACCTTAAATTCCAGGGTGTATGGGATGTACAGACAATCAAGAATATCACAGGACTGTCCGATTATTATTTTACAGCAGACAAACTGGAAGCATATAAAGATGCCAACTATCTGAAGGGCGGTATTGTGTTTGCAGATGCAGTCACTACTGTAAGCAATACTTATGCAGAGGAAATCAAGACACCGTTCTATGGAGAAAAACTGGACGGTCTGATGTGTGCGCGTGCAAATAGCCTGCGTGGAATTGTAAATGGTATTGATTACAATGAATTCAATCCTGAAACAGATCCATATATCACAAAGACTTATAATGCAACAACTTTCAGAAAAGAGAAAGTTAAGAACAAACTTCAGCTGCAGAGAGATCTTGGATTGCAGGAAGATCCGAAGACGATGATGATAGGTATTGTATCACGACTGACAGATCAGAAAGGGTTTGATCTGATCGCATATGTGATGGATGAGCTTTGCCAGGATGCTATCCAGCTTGTAATTCTTGGAACCGGTGATGAACGTTATGAGAATATGTTCCGTCACTTTGACTGGAAATATCATGGAAAGGTATCTGCTCAGATCTATTATGATGAGAAAATGTCTCACCGTATCTATGCATCAGCAGATGCGTTCCTGATGCCGTCCTTATTTGAGCCATGTGGTTTGAGTCAGCTGATGAGTCTCCGTTACGGAACACTTCCGATCGTCAGAGAAACAGGTGGACTGAAGGATACGGTCGTACCTTATAATGAATATGAGGGAACCGGAAACGGATTTTCTTTCAGAAACTACAATGCGCATGAGATGCTTGCAACAGTGCGCAATGCGGAAAGAATCTATTATGATAAGAAACGTGAATGGAATAAAATGGTTGATCGTGCTATGGCAGCTGATTTCTCATGGGGTAATTCCGCACGTCAGTATGAAGAAATGTACAACTGGCTGATTGGTGATAAATAGAAACAGAGAGAAATATTAAAAACTACGAAAGAGCAGGGAATGTAAAAAAAGCACATTCCCTGCTTTTACTGTTATGTTGTTACTGTTTACACACCATTATCCCGCGAGGTGTTTTGGCATGAATATGCCAAAATCCCGAGACATACAAGCCAAAATTCTATTGCCGCAGGCAATCTGGAATGAATTTTGGCTACGTTACTGTGAACGGAGTGAACAGTAACCATTTTCCCATTTACAAAGTCACATACAAAAATGACAGAATTTTGAAATATCTGACACACTTGCAATAAGCAAAAATTGATCATTATCTCAAAATGAAACGCACTCCACAGGAATGTCCTAATGGGGTGCGTCTCACTTTGTTTATAAATCAATACTTTAGAGAATATCAAAATTATAACTTTTATACTGCATTTACACTGCTTATTCAGCGTCTGCTGCCTCTGTCTCTTCCGGTTCTTCTGTTGTTTCCGCTTCTTTAGTGTCATCGGAGGCTGCATCAGAATCTTCTGTCTCTGCTGCATCTGCATCCTCAGCTTTCTCTTCGCTGTCCACAACACCACCTTCAACTACCAGGTCATCCGGATTGATGTTGTCACCGTATACAGGTTTCAGAGTTTCTTCGAAATCTTTATGGAAGAACTGTTCATCTGCCAGAGATTTAATCTCATCGTTGATTGCGTTCAGAAGGTCTGTGTTACCCTTCTGTACTGCTGGTGCGATCGTATCAATATCACCAAGAGATTCAATTCCTACAGAGAATCCTTCATTCTGCTGAGCCCATGCAAGTACTTCTGTATTGTCTGTGGAGAATGCATCTCCTCTTCCATCAAGAAGCGCATCGTATGCTTCCTGGTATTCATCAAATTTTACAAGTTCAATATCCGGATAGTTATCTGTGAAATATGTCTCTGCTGTTGTTCCTTTTACAACGATCAGCTTCTTGCCTTCCAGATCTTTTACATCTTTGATCAGCGCATCATCAGGAGAAACAACTCCAAGAGCTACCTTCATATATGGAAGTGCGAAGTCTACTTTCTCCGCTCTGTCATCGGTTACTGTAAAGTTTGCAAGGATCACATCTACTTTTGCAGACTGCAGATATTCTACACGACTTGCTGCCTCTACATAAGTAAATTCTGCATCGTCTTCACTTCCCAGAAGGTCTTTTGCAAGTCTTTTTCCAAAGTAAATATCGTATCCCTGAACATCACCGTTTTCATCTACATATCCAAATGGATTCTTGTCACTGAATACACCGATTTTGATCTTTCCGTCTTTTTTACATCTGTCTTTTTCATCGTCACCTTTCCATCCTTTCCTCAAACATCCATTTCCAGAATCACCCGAATAGCCTCACATACCTTTGGTTCCATGTCTTCTTCCAGCAGCCACTGCAGAATCATTTTCTCCTGGTGATCCAGCTTATATCTTTTTTGAATGATTTTTTCCAGCTGCAATTTTGTAAATGCTACATCTAAATCGTAATCAATCCAGTTATCATCGTACATACCGTAAATATTCTGATAATAGTTTTCTAAAATTTCATATGATTCTTCTAATGTCATGTCTGTCCTCTTCTCTCTTCCATTTCATTTTGCTTTTCTTTAAAACGCATTTACCCCGGAAGAGAAATTTCTTTTCTTCCGGGGTAAATGCGTTCTTCCTATACCTCAAGTGGGGCGTACAGACTGCGGAAATGATTTTTCAAACATGCTCCAGCGTCCACTACAGAATTCTTTTTCTCTGTCCCTGTTGTTTTTTCAAAAATTCTCAAACAGCCCCTCAATTAATCTGCTGTTCTCTACGCGATCAGCCAATTTCTCCAGTTCTTCTGTTACTTCTCCGCCCAGTTCCTGGTAGAATTCAAACAATCTTTCCTGGCGTTCCTGGCATCCTGGCACTTTTTCCCATTCACGCGCCATTTTTTTGGAAAACAGACCGTTTACGTTATAAGTTTTCTGTATCTCCTGCTCTCCATAATATTTCAGATCAAGTTCGCGCGATGTCGGCTTTTCCAGTTCCGCGCGCATCTGGCCGAGGATAAAGTCCATGGAAAATTCAGGGCTTTCCCATTCCAGAAAAGCGCGGTACATTTCCACATCAGTATCGGCGTTTCTTGGAAATCCCGGTGCCGACATATATGGTGTCCGGATGTCTCTCAGATTGAAAAACAGAGTTGCATACCAGTTCAGATGCTCGAAATGTGTCTCTAACAGATAACGCAGCAGCGGCACATTTCCGGCTTTCATCACCTGATCCGGCTCTGCAAGTTCGATTAATCCTGTGTAGTGTTCCAGCATGTATTCTGTCAGCTCTTTCCCCGCACCGGCAACTGCCTGACCCAGTGCCTCTTTTTCTCCGTACGCCAGGCTTGCGCCATCGATATCATAATGGTCGATGCAGTAATCCAGCATCTCCGGACTGCCGGACAGAATCGCCGCTGTGAGAATACCCGGGATATAAAAATCTCCGACAGTCGTTTCCCGGCGAATGCTGTAATAGGTTTTTCTGGCTCCCGGAATACGATCCCATTCACAGGTGTATTCCCAGTACTCCATATTTTCTTCCGTCATTTCCTCGTCTTTTGCTTCAAACATCTGCAGCAGGGAAACGTTTCCGCTCATCACAGCCGCCAGATAATTGGGCGCATCGGTCCAGCACAATTCATCCCGCAGATAAATCCTTCGAAACGGAACGGCATTATCTTTATCCGCGCAGACAAATAGTTTTGCAATTTCTTCCATGTGGGACGGTTCCTGTACCTGAAGAAGTCCGTCAATCGTTGTGGCAGATTCGAGTGCCCACAGGCAGACATCTTCCCTGCCGCAGCCTCTTCCATACCAGTAAGTATAGGCGGCCAGCGGAATGGCATTTCGGTTATACTGGTCTGGTTTCAGTTGATTTTCATCAAAGAATCTCTTGATTTCTTCCAGTTCTGCGTCCTGATCCAGGAGTTCCCGGATCTTTTTCGTATCCCAGACTGTTTTTCCGATATCATTTAAGGCTGTGGATTTTTTCAGGTGTACTTTCTGCAGTTCTTTCTCAAAAATCTCTCTTTCTACTGGGTTCATTGCATTTAAGACTGTCTCTTTCATTCGTTTTTCCTTCCATAATAATCTCTTTTTTCTCTTGTTAATTTCCTGTTCTTTTTGTTTCATCTCCATAAAGAAGCGCCTCTCCCAATGCTTCGATTTTGCCCCTGCAGACTACCGGGTTTTCCAGTTTGTAATGGTCGAAACCATATTCCAGCATTCCCATATCCCCTGAGAGAATGAGTGCGGTGAGTACATTTGGAATACAGAATTTTTTCGAAACGTTTTCCCGCCTATCGTATAGCAAGGCAGCTTTCTGCTCCTACAAGGGGCAAATTCTTCCTTCCAGCCAAGGTCTTCTTCTTCATCCTCTTCTTCCATTTGTCTTTCCTTTTCAAATGCCTGCAATAGTGCAATATTGCCACTTAAAATAGCAACCAGCGTATTCGGTGCATCCGTCCAGAAGTTCGCGGATTCCTTTTGTATTCCAGACCGCTTTTCCTGCATCCCGGAAAGAGTGCGTCTGTTTTGTGTACACTTTCTGCAATTCTGCTTCCAGGATTTTTCTTTCCTTCGGATTCCTTTTGTTTAAAACAGCTTCCTTCATCTTATATCTCCCCTTCCAATCTTCAGCGCAAGGCTGCTTTCCTTCGCTGTTTGCTGTTTTTTTCGTCAGGTATCCTTAAAACAAGGGTACCACACTCCTTACCTTTTCGCATTCATCCGTCAGATGAAAACGGATATTTTTCATTCATCTGTCAGATGAATTTTCTCGTTAATGTTCACTCAGTACCTGAACACTTGCTGTTCAGGTACGTAAGGTGTGAGCAGCCCTCCTTTTGCGAAGCAAAACTCTAAATGAGGGCTGCTTACGTTACTGTTCGCAGGATACCTGTGAACAGTAACATTTTCTCCCTTGTAATCAAATGCCCTTTATGATAAGGTTAAGATATCTTTAGATTTGACTTTTATTCGTAGCTATGTCTGTAAATCATGCAGACACTTCCATTTAGAAAGGAGCAAATACCCCCGATGGGAATCTATCTAAACAGCAGCAGTGCTTTTGGATTATTTCGCAGAGATTGTCTATCAACCTATTTCATAGATAAATCTTCTATCTTAAAAGAACTTGTTCCACTCGTTGAATCAGATGATTATGATCCGGAAAAAACCGTTTTGAATTCTCAAAACAGTCAAAAATATGTGGCGATTACCAGACCGCGCAGGTTTGGAAAAACCGTCATGGCCAATATGATTGCTTCCTACTTTGGCAGAGGAATTGACAGCAGTAAAATTTTTGATCGATTAGCTGTCTCTCAGTATCCCTGGTATCAAAAGCACTTAAACCAGCATAATGTGATTCATATCATGTTCAATGAGATTCCTGCTGAAATCACCGATTATAACCATTATATAAACCGCATAAAAAAAACGCTGCTTCTGGATCTGCAAAAAGCTTACCCAGATGCTGCGATTGAAAAAGAGGACTCGGTATGGGATGCGTTGACCAGAATTTACGAATATTGTAACCAGGAACAATTTATTTTTATATTAGATGAGTGGGATTACATTTATCATCAGCCTTATATGACCGATGCAGATAAGGCTGCCTATACCAAATTTCTGAGCAATCTTCTGAAAGATAAAGCTTATGTAGAAATGGCCTATATGACCGGTATTTTGCCAATTGCAAAATATTCCAGCGGTTCTGAACTGAACATGTTTTTTGAATATTCTATGGCAACCCGCGCAAAATTCAGCGAATATTTTGGGTTCACGGACGATGAAGTCAATCTGTTATATCAAAGATATTTGCAAATAGAAAAAAATCCTTCCGTTACGCGGGAAGGATTGGAATTATGGTACGATGGCTATCAGA
>OLQD01002638.1_pt1 | contig 12781 bp, 10 predicted proteins | sample 1672841 | NCBI WGS metagenome assembly OLQD01 (sample SAMEA3136729, study PRJEB25190) | human gut metagenome | biome: human gut; feature: human-associated habitat; material: faeces | place: Austria | collected 2013 | reverse complement strand
CTAAGGCAAGGTCGAAAGACGTAGTCGATGGATAACAGGTTGAAATTCCTGTACTATTTTATGACAGAACTGTGGGGACGCAGGGAGAGAGCACGAGCCGGGAATGGAAAGACCGGTGCAAGCGAGGTATCCGTGAGGTAGGCAAATCCGCCTCATAAGGAGAAGACGTGATGCGGACTGAATGTCTTTTCCTACTTCGATTCCCCAGTTGAGCAGCCTGTCCAGAATCTGTTCTACGTTAATTCTTGAAGCAGCGTTGCTTGCTTGTGCTGTAGCTTGTAATAATGTAAGTAACATGATGTAATGTGGGTTAATTTTTTATGGTTAATTATTCATTTAATATCCCCTTACCTTGTCGGACAATTTCAGGTACATCATCACAACAATTTATGACGGTAGAAGGTTCAATACCTCCCGTACCTCCGTCAATAATAAGGTCTACTTTCTCTCCAAACTTTTCGTCAATCAGTTCCGGTTCAGTGATGTATTCAATGTCTTCCCCTTCCTCTAATGGCAGAGTGGTCGTCAGAATCGGTGCATCGAGCAACCGGCAGATTTCACGGATGATGGCATTGTCGGGTACACGGATACCCACTTCCTTCCGGTTGCGGAAAATCTTAGGTAGACGGCTGTCCGCATTCAGGATAAAGGTAAACGGACCGGGCAGATTGCGTTTCATCAGTTTGAAAGTGGCATTGCTCACGCGAGCATATTCGCTGATGTTGCTCAGGTCGTAACAGATGATGGATAAATTATTCTTGCGCGGATCGATATTTTTCAGTTTACAGATACGCTCAATGGGGCGTTCCTTCAGCGCATGACAGCCTAATGCGTACACTGTGTCTGTGGGGTAGATAATGATGCCCCCATCGTTCAGAATGTCTACTATGCGCTGCAGGTCTTCCGGTCGGTTGTTTTTAGAATATAATTTAAGTAACATGGCGCTATCTACGAAGATTTGACTTCGTATGAACGCAAAAATAAGAAAATTATTTCTTTTTCTTTCGTAGTTCTTCTGCAATTCGATAGTGAATGGCAGCTTCTATTTCCTTTCCGCTTTTTTCGAGCGCTTCAGCAAAATATTCATGCGCACCGGCATGCTGCGGCTTCAGGCTGGTAGCCTTGTCCAAATCGGAGAGCGCTTCTTCCGTTTTTCCGGTCAGCAGACGAAGTTTTCCTCGGTTGTATACCGCTTTGAAATCCTGTGGCCGTAGTTGTACGGCACGATTCAGGCATTCCTCAGCTTCTTCCATTCGGTTTTCATCAAAGAATGTCACTCCTTTTCGTACCCAGGCATCCACATACTCCGGATACAGCTCCAGAGCCTTGTCATAGTTGGCCTGTGCCGCCCTCGGGTCGTGTGCCTTAGTGATGCATTCGTTTCCCATCAGGTAATATTCCCGAGCGTATTTCTGTAAATTCTGGCGTTGTTGTTGCATTTGCTCCTTCAGCAATCGGTTTTCTTCCTTTAACCGGTTGATGATGCCTAATTTCCGGCGGATAAAACGCTGTATCAACGGTTTTTCAATGTCATATCGGCTGTGGATGGCCTTAAAGAAAGCTTCTAAAAATTCGGCAAAATTGCCTTTGTCGAAAGCTTTTACAGAGGCTACGTATTGAATGTCTGCTTGTGCCTGCTTCATGGCCCTTTCAAATGTCTGGTTGTCATTGAAGCGCTGCGCAAAGCTGACAATTTCCGGTCGGACAAACACATCTGCGTGCGAAATCCGCCGCTTCAGCTGGATGCCGTCCAATGAGGTACAGCGGCTCAGGGCTACATAAGCCTGTCCTCCTGCAAAAACTCCTCCCGTAAAGTCGATAACTACCCGGTTGAAAGTCAGCCCCTGACTCTTGTGTACGGTGATGGCCCAGGCCAGCCGGATGGGGTATTGTGTAAATGTGCCTAATTCCTCTTCTTCTATTTTCTTTTCCGTCTCGTTATATCGGTAGCGGATGTTACTCCAGCTTTCCTTGTGTACATCGAACTCACTTCCGTCTTCCGTTATTACATAGATGGTACCGTCTTCCGAAAGACCTGAAACCGTACCGATGGTACCGTTCACCCAGCGTTTTTCCTGGTCGTTCTTGATGAAAATCACCTGTGCTCCCGGCTTGATGACCAGTTCCATCAGGGTAGGAAGGCTGCTTTCCGGAAATTCCCCATGTATTTCTCCTTTTAATGTGACCGGTTCGCCTAGCAGTTCGTTGAGTTTCTTTTCGTTGATATAGTCTACATTGTCCCTCCGGGTGGCCAGCGTGATGTACAAATCATTCTCTTCCGGGCAAGGAGGTGTCGGAGTATAACGGGTGTTCAATAGTTGTAAATCCGCATTTCCGGCAGTATTGGTCCGGATATGGTCGAGCACGCTGACGAATACCTGGTCTGTTTGCCGATATACTTTGGTGAGTTCGATGGATACTAGTTCCATCTCCTGGAACACTTTAGCTGAGAAGAAATACGGATTCGGATAAAAACGGTTCAGAATCTCCCGTTCGTCACTTTTTACTACCGGCTCCAGTTGGAATACGTCGCCCACTAACAGCAGCTGTTTTCCACCGAACGGTTCACGTAAGTTATGAGAGTACGTGCGAAGCACCTTGTCGATAAAGTCGATGATGTCGGCCCGCACCATGGAAATTTCATCGATGATGATGAGCTCGATGTTCTGAATGAGTTTCCGGTGGTCGGAAGAATACTTCAGAAAATCTTTCAGTTTCCGCCCCTGAAACTTCGGATCATCGGGCAGGAGCGGATGAAACGGAAGCTTGAAAAAACTGTGCAGGGTACTGCCACCCGCATTGATAGCCGCAATACCCGTAGGAGCCAGTACCACATATTTCTTTTTGGTATGCTGGCAGACGTATTTCAGAAATGTAGACTTACCCGTTCCCGCTTTTCCGGTCAGAAAGACCGATTGGCGGGTGTATTGGATGAGTTTCAGTGCATTCTGAAATTCGGGGTTGTCGGTATCTATCAGGCTAGGAGTCATCTGTCATTGTGTTTAGAGATTCATGCAAAGATACGGACAAATGGGAAATAAAAAAAGCGGTTAGAAGTCTAACCGCTTTTTCGTCAGAATATTTACGAGAAGCCTTTCGGCATTTATCAGATTCGTCTTTAAAATGCTGAACTTGTCAGCGTCGCAGTTTTATTTGCGTCTTTCGTCATTCAGCATTACATAACCCCAGATCATTGGATCTGCATTTGCAATCTTGTGGAAAATGTTTTTTACCTTTTTCATAATTGTTACCCTTTCTTTTTTAGTTAGTTTAATTAAATCTTCTTAGCGGACTTCCCAGCCGGCCGTTGTACTTGTTACCTTATTTACCTTGAAAACTTTTTATTGGCTTTTTCTTTTAGCCTTTCTTTTTACACTGCAAATATAGGCCTTTTTTCTTTACAAAATATGTTTTATAGCATATTTTTCTTGTAAAAGGCCAATTTGTTGATGTAAATCAAATCCGGAGGCAGGGTTATTTCTTTTCAATTACATTTTCCCCTTTCTCTCCCGAAAAACTCGTAACTTTGCAGCCGTTTTGTAGAATACCTATGGCAGCAAGAATGAACAATCAGTACGAAGAACGCCTGGGAACGGAGCGGATGCTTCCTCTCATTTTCAAAATGGCTTTACCGGCAGTGGCCGCGCAGTTCGTCAATCTCCTCTATAATATAGTAGACCGTATTTATATCGGTCATATACCGGAAATCGGGACAAATGCATTGGCAGGAGTAGGAGTGACTACTTCCATTGTAATTCTGATTTCTTCTTTTTCGGCTATCGTAGGGGCCGGAGGTGCGCCGCTGGCTGCCATGGCATTGGGACAAGGCGACCGGGTGCGTGCGGGGAAATTTTTAGGCAACGGTTTCATGCTGCTGATTCTGTTTACTGTGCTGACTTCGCTGGTATCCTATTTGTTTATGGAGCCTATCCTTCGGTTTGCGGGGGCATCTGCCGTTACACTCCCCTACGCAGAAGATTATCTTTCAGTGTACTTGCTGGGTACCTTGTTTGTGGAAATCTCTACCGGACTCAATACGTTCATCAATTCACAGGGGCGCCCAAACATTGCAATGTATTCCGTCTTGATTGGGGCCTTGCTGAATATCGTGCTCGATCCGATTTTTATTTTCTGGTTTGATATGGGCGTAAAAGGAGCGGCACTGGCCACTATTCTTTCGCAGGCATGCAGCGCCTGGTGGGTGTTAGGCTTTCTATGTTCCGACCGTGCCTCCTTGCGTTTGCAAAAATGTTACCTCAGATTCGACCGCCGTATCGTCGGTGGAATGTTGGCTTTGGGGGTATCTCCCTTCATTATGGCCAGTACAGAGAGCCTGGTAGGATTTGTGCTGAACGGCAGTCTGGAGAAATTTGGCGATATATATGTAGGAGCCCTGGCTATTTTACAGAGTGCCATGCAGCTGGTCAGTGTGCCACTTACAGGATTTGCCCAAGGTTTTGTGCCGGTGGCCAGCTACAACTACGGACATGGTGACCGCCAGCGGGTGAAAGACTGTTTCCGTATTGTACTGACGGTAATGTTCTCTTTCAATTTTGTCCTGATGTTGCTGATGATTTGTTTCCCTACGGTAGTCGCTTCGGCATTTACGAGCGATCCGGAGTTGATTGCCACCGTAGAGCATGTGCTGCCGCTCTTCCTGGCTGGAATGACAATCTTTGGTTTGCAGCGTGCCTGCCAGAATATGTTTGTAGCCCTTGGTCAGGCACGGATTTCTATTTTTATAGCTTTGCTGCGTAAGGTTATTTTGCTGGTGCCTCTTGCATTGGTTTTGCCTCGTTTCTGCGGGGTGGAAGGCGTGTTTTTAGCCGAAGCGGTTTCGGATGCTACGGCTGCCATTTGTTGCACGTTGCTCTTTTTCTGGCAGTTCCCGAAGATACTTCGCAAGATGCAGAATCTGGTACAGAACTAATTTTACGATTCCGATAGGTAAATTGTTTGAAATACAGAGAGATAAAGTGGTAAATGCTTAATCGTATTCTCTGTTTCACAGTGTGGGATACAAAAACCACACTGTGGGATACATATTTCACACTGTGAAATACAAATCCCGCAGTGTGAAACAGAGAATTCTTCGAAGCGTTCTGAATTATGCTTTTCGGAATTTGTAATTATATGTCGGGGGAGGTGCAATTTCCTGATAGAAATTATCGGCTACGCTATAAATCTTTATAACTTTGTCCTCCAAGCGTATCGTGGCTATGATTGAGGTGGCTTAAAATGCAGAAACGAATACGGTTGTGTTTCCGGACTTCCTAGCTCGGTGTGTAAGTTTTATTTATTGAAAACCAAGTCTTATAAATGAAAAATATAATAGAGAGTATCAGAAAGCAATATCCGGTGTCCGATTTGACCATAAAGGAACTTGAATCCTATTTAACACCTTGCAGCTTTCCTAAAAGGTATCAACTTATTAAAGAAGGTATTTATTGTAAGTATGCTTATTTTATAGAGAAGGGTATCTTAAGAGCCTATTGGGTGGTCGATGGAGAGGAATACACTACCTCGTTCGGAGCAGAGGGATGTATTGTTTTCAGCATGGATGAATTATATTACAACAAAAAAAGCGAAGAATATGTGGAAACGCTGGAGGAAGTGGAAGCCTACAGAATCAATATAAGTGACCTCAAAAATCTTATGGAAACCAACTTGGAGTTATGCAACTGGGGGAGAATCATACATCAGAATGAATACAGACGGTTGCACAGAAGCCATAAAGAGAGGTTGTCATTGCCGGCAAAGGAGCGTTATGAAGAGTTTCAGAAACAATTTCCGGAAATATGCAAAAAGGTAAATCTGAAATACATTGCATCCTATTTAGGAATCACCCTTTCTACCCTCAGCAGGTTGCGAAGCAAAAGACAGTAATTTGATTTAGGACAAATTTTTAATGGATGAGATTCCCTATCTTTGCACAATATATGAATTGTAAATCCTAATCCTTTTTATTTATCTCAATATGAATCATCGAATCTCATCATCAGCTTTTGTAGATACAAAACCGCATTATGAACTTCTTGACGGACTAAGAGGGGTGGCCGCACTACTTGTGGTGTTCTATCACATTTTCGAAGGTTTTTCTTTTGCCGGAGGAGGTACCCTCATTACTGTCATTAATCACGGTTATCTGGCCGTCGATTTCTTCTTTATACTTTCAGGTTTTGTCATCGGATATGCATACGATGACCGGTGGAAGAAGAACATGACATTAAAAGGCTTTTTTAAGCGGAGACTTATCCGACTTCATCCGATGATTATTATGGGGGCAATAATCGGTTGCATTGCTTTCTTTGTGCAGGGAGGAGTGAAATGGGATGGTACGCATGTAGCGACCTCCGCGGTCATGCTGGCACTTTTGCTTGCAATGTGCTTTATTCCGGCTTATCCGGGAGCCGGGTATGACGTACGCGGGAACGGAGAGATGTTTTCCTTGAACGGACCGAGCTGGTCATTGTTCTTTGAATATATAGGTAATATACTTTACGCTCTTTTCATTCATCGTTTGAGTAATAAGGCACTGACAGTATTGGTCATACTGCTCGGTTTGGGACTGTCCTGGTTTGCTTTGTTCGATGTGGTAGGTTATGGCATGATAGGAGTGGGCTGGACGCTCGACGGACTTAACTTTTGGGGAGGTATGCTGAGAATGCTGTTTCCTTTCACGTTAGGTATGCTGATTTCAAGAAATTTCCGTCCGTTCAAGACTCGAGGCGCATTCTGGATTTGCAGCATTATCCTGTTGGGACTTTTCTGTGTGCCTTATATCGAAGGTAACTCACCGGTATGCTTGAATGGTGTGTTCGAGATGATATGCATTGCGGTGGTATTTCCTCTATTGGTGTGTATGGGGGCATCCGGCAAGACAACAGACAAGCAGTCGACTGCTATCTGTAAGTTCCTGGGAGATATATCTTATCCGCTTTATGCCATTCACTATCCTATTATGTATGTATTCTATTCATGGCTTATCGAGAAACAGTTGTATACGTTGGAAGAAACCTGGCCTATGGCCGCTGCCGTATATTTCGGAAGTATCGCATTGGCATACTTGTGCCTGAAGCTCTATGATGAACCCGTGAGAAGGTGGCTTGGAAATAAGTTTGTGAAATGAGGATGAATAATTTCTAAGTGATATACAATAAATCTCCCCAAATGTCTGAATTTTTGTATCTGACATTTGGGGAGATTTTGTGATGTATTATAATTATGCTTTAAAAGGCTTACGGAATTTACATCCGTTTTTCCACTGAGAGCATCCGTAGGCCGTCTTTCCCTTGATAATGATACCCGTGCCGCATACGGGACAGGCTTTTCCTAAGATGCTGTCATCGGCAGGCAGGTTGTCTTCTTTAGGTGCTTCGGGAGTGGCTGCTTTCTTGCTGGCCCGTGGCTTGCGGGGAGCCGCTTTTTTCTTGGGCTCTTCTTCACCGTTTTTAGGGGCAGCTGCTTTTTTCAGCGGGATTTTAGGGCTGTCATCAGTCGTAACGGTCACACGGCGGTTGCTGTTGTCACGCAGTACGCTGTAAACTATTTCGGTGACCATCTGCTTCAATTCAGCTAAGAAGGTACCTGCATCGTAACTTTTCCGTTCGATTTCGCGCAATTTCTTTTCCCAGATACCGGTCAGTTCGGCCGATTTCAGCAGTTCTTCGTGAATCAACTGAATCAGCTCCACTCCGGTAGGAGTAGCAATCAGATTTTTGCGTTCCTTGCGGATGTAATGCCGTTTGAATAAGGTCTCGATAATGGCTGCACGGGTAGAAGGGCGACCGATGCCGTTTTCTTTCAGGGCATCCCGAAGTTCATCGTTGTCCACCAGCTTTCCGGCAGTTTCCATGGCACGCAGCAGGGTGGCTTCGGTGTAGGGACGAGGCGGCTGTGTCCATTTCTCGTTGAGCATCGGGCTATGCGGGCCGCTTTCTCCTTTGGTGAAAGCAGGCAATACGCTTTCTTCCTCGTTTTCTTTCCCTTCTTCCGGAACGTCCTTGGCAAAGATTACGCGCCAGCCGGGTTCCAGAATCTGCTTTCCGGTTACCTTGAACTCTATCTGGTCTGCTTCACCGATGACGGTCGTGGTAGAAAACTTACAATCCGGATAGAACACGGCGATGAAGCGGCGGGCAATCAGGTCGAACACCCGTTTTTCCATGTCGCTGAGGCCCTGCGGTTGTACCCCGGTAGGGATGATAGCATGGTGGTCGGTCACCTTGCTGTTATCGAATACTTTTTTCGATTTAATCAGTGGTTTTCCGCTTAATGCCGTCGTGTAAACGGCATAGTCTTTCAACCCCTCCAGAATTTTAGGGCACTTGGGATAAATGTCGTCACTCAGGAAGGTGGTATCCACACGCGGATAAGTAGCCACCTTCTTTTCATATAATGACTGGATGAGCTGCAAGGTCATGTCGGCCGAGTAGCTGAATTTTTTATTACATTCCACCTGCAAAGAGGTCAGGTCGAACAGGCGGGGAGGCGCTTCCGTTCCTTTCTTGGAGCTGACTTCGGTTACGGTAAAATCTACATTCCGGATGCGTTCCAGCAGCTCCTTACCGGTCTGTTCGTCGGTAATCTGCGGAATGCCCCGGTTGGCATCGGGTTGTGTTTTCTTCTTGGCCGAAGGATTCTCTTTTTCCTTTTCAGCCTCTTCAGCCAGTTCCTCATCGCTCTTTCGTACGATGGCCGAGAACACCGTATCGCGGTAGACCGTCTTCAGTTCCCAGTATTGCTTGGGTACGAAGTGTTCTATTTCCTGCTGTCTTTTTACAATCAGGGCCAGAGTCGGAGTCTGTACTCGTCCGATGGAAAGTACCTGTTTGTTCTGTCCGTATTTCAAGGTGTATAGTCGGGTGGCATTCATGCCCAAAGTCCAGTCACCGATGGCGCGGCTCAGTCCGGCTTCGTAGAGCGGCTGGAACTCAGCCTGGTCTTTCAGGTTGGCAAATCCGTCGCGTATAGCCTCTTCCGTCAGTGAGGAAATCCAGAGTCGTTTGACCGGACATTTGGCACCGGCCTTTTGCATTACCCACCGCTGGATGAGTTCTCCTTCCTGGCCGGCATCCCCGCAGTTGATAATCATTTCAGCTTCCTGCATCAGCTTTTCGATGATGTGAAACTGCTTTTCAATTCCGCTGTCGTTTATCAGCTTGATTCCGAAGCGGGGAGGAATCATGGGCAGGCTGCTCAGGCTCCAGCTTTTCCACGAAGGAGTATATTCATGCGGTTCCTTCAGGGTACACAGATGACCGAATGTCCAGGTTACCTGGTATCCGTTTCCTTCAATGTATCCTTCTTTTCGGTTTTTGGCTCCCAGCACATCGGCGATGTCGCGTGCCACGCTGGGCTTTTCGGCTATGCAAACTATCATGGTCTTTCTTTCAATACGGAGCAAAATTACGTAAAGTTGCCTGAATAGAAAAATAAAATCTTTATCTTTGGTCACCAATGAAAAGATTCATGCCATGAAAAACTATTTTTGTAGATGTTGCTTTTTTATTATTGCCTTAGGAGGATGGGGAGTGTTACGCGCAGAGGAACGGTCTTTAGATGCCGTGGAACCTCCTTTAATGGGATGGAGTTCGTGGAACACTTATCGGGTGAATATAAATGAAGCGCTGATATGTAAACAGGCTGATGCGATGGTTGAACAGGGACTGCAGGCTGCCGGTTATTCCTATGTAAATATTGACGATGGATTTTTCGGTTATCGCGATAAAGAAGGATTGTTACACACGCATGACCAGCGTTTTCCCAACGGAATCAAACCTGTGGCAGATTATATTCATTCAAAAGGATTGAAAGCGGGTATTTATTCGGATGCAGGAAGTAATACTTGCGGTTCTATTTGGGATAATGACCGGAATGGAGTAGGCGTAGGACTGTATGGCTTTGAACGACAGGATGCTGATTTGTACTTTAATAAATGGGGTTTTGATTTTATAAAGATAGACTATTGCGGCGCTGGTCAGCAGTTGGATTTGGATGAAAGGGAGCGGTATACAGAGATTGTGGAAGCTATTCGGGAGGTATGTCCCCGAAATATATCAGTGAATATCTGTCGATGGGCTTATCCAGGTACTTGGGTGAAAGATTTGGCACGTTCGTGGAGAATTAGCCCGGATATTTCTCCGAAGTGGGAATCCGTACGTTCTATTATTTATAAGAATCTTTATCTCTCAGCTTATGCGGGTGAAGGGCATTACAATGATATGGATATGCTGGAGATAGGGCGTGGGTTAAAGCCGGAGGAAGAGGAAGTACATTTTGGCATGTGGTGTATCATGAGTTCACCGTTGCTCATCGGATGCGACCTGACTCGTATACCGGAAGCTTCGTTGGAATTATTGAAAAATCCGGAATTGATTGCATTAAATCAAGATCCTTTGGGGTTACAAGCTTATGTGGTACAGCATGTAGGCGATGGATATGTACTCGTGAAAGATATAGAACAGAAGCGTGGAAAGGTACGTGCGGTGGCATTGTATAACCCTTCAAACAAACCGTGCACTTTTATTGTACCTTGTATGGATTTGGAATTGGGGGGAACGGTGAAGGTGCGTGATTTGGTTCGCAGGCGTAATGAAAAGTCAGTAAAGTTGGATTTGAAATATGAAGTGCCGGCTCATGGAGTAAAGATTCTCCGTGTAGAAGGTGAACAACGCTTGGAACCGGTTCGCTATGAGGCGGAGCAGGCATATTTGAATCAGTTTGATGATTTGGCTAAACGCGAACGTATTGTGGGGTATAAACCCTATGATGGAGCTTCAGAAGGTATGGTTGTGAGTAACTTGGGAGGTTCTCGTGACAATTATGCTGAATGGAAAGAAGTGTATAGTGAGCGAGGGGGAAAGTATCTGATGCACATTGCGTATGTTCCTACAGGAAAGAAAGACCGTCAGATTAATGACCGGATATTAGAAGTAGAGGTAAATGGTAATCGTGTCGTAGTAGATAACCTGAAGAAAGATACGAAAACTGTAGCTACGGTAGAGGTTCCGGTAGAGTTGAAGCCGGGATACAATGTGGTTCGGATGTCAAGCCGCCTGACATGGACACCTGACATTGATTGCTTTACATTGGAGCCTGTAAACTGACATAAATTTTTTGGCAAGGTTTTTGCTGGATATTAATATATAACGTTAAAATAGAAAGAATATGTTGATTTGGATTGTATTTATAGGTATTGCGATTATCAGTTACCTGGTTCAGGCAAACCTGAAGAGTAAATTTGAAAAATATTCCCAGATGCCGTTGACTAATGGCATGACAGGAAAGGAAGTGGCGGAGAAGATGCTGCGTGACAATGGTATTTACGACGTGACAGTGACCAGTACGTCGGGAATGTTGACCGACCATTATAACCCGATGAACAAGACGGTGAATTTGAGTGAAGGAGTTTACGGTAGTGCAAGTGTGGCTGCTGCGGCAGTGGCTGCTCACGAGTGCGGACATGCGGTACAGCATGCGCGGGGATATGCGCCTTTGCGTATGCGTTCGGCTTTGGTTCCGGTAGTACAGTTTTCTTCTTCCATCGTGTCTTGGGTGTTGTTGGCAGGTATTTTGATGGTCAACTCTTTTCCGCAGCTGCTGCTTATCGGTATCTGTCTGTTTGCCATGACCACGTTGTTCAGTTTCATTACCCTTCCGGTAGAAATTGATGCAAGCCGTCGGGCATTGGTATGGTTGAGTAGTGCTGGAATTACCAATGCGTTCAATCATCAGCAGGCTACGGATGCCTTGAAGTCGGCTGCCTATACGTATGTCGTGGCTGCTTTGGGTTCACTGGCTACGCTGATTTACTACGTAACGATTTATATGAATCGTCGCGAGTAAGCATGAAATCCTTTCGTTTTGTGTGCGGAAGGTAGAAATTTTATTCGTATTTTTGCCCCGTTAATTTAAAGACTGATTCATTATGGCAACAAAACCAAGTATACCTAAAGGAACAAGAGACTTTTCGCCGGTAGAAATGGCGAAACGTAACTATATATTCAACACCATTCGCGAGGTGTTCTATCGCTACGGCTTTCAGCAGATAGAGACTCCTTCCATGGAAAACCTGTCTACTTTGATGGGGAAGTACGGAGAGGAAGGCGATAAACTGCTTTTCAAGATTCAGAATTCGGGTGACTATTTTTCTGGACTGACAGATGAAGAACTGTTGAGCCGTAATGCTGCAAAATTGGCCAGCAAATTCTGTGAAAAAGGTTTGCGATATGACCTGACAGTTCCTTTTGCGCGTTACGTGGTAATGCACCGTGATGAAATCACTTTCCCGTTCAAGCGTTTCCAAATTCAGCCGGTATGGCGTGCCGACCGTCCGCAGAAGGGACGTTACCGTGAGTTTTATCAGTGTGATGCCGATGTGGTAGGCAGTAACTCCCTGCTGAATGAGGTGGAACTGGTGCAGATGATTGATGCCGTGTTCCAGAAGTTTGGTATCCGTGTTTCCATCAAGATTAACAACCGTAAGATTCTGACAGGTATTGCCGAAATCATCGGAGAAGCCGATAAGATTGTAGACATTACAGTGGCCATCGACAAACGGGATAAAATTGGTTTGGACAATGTAAATGCGGAACTGGCATCAAAAGGTATTCCGCAGGAAGCCATCGATAAGTTGCAGCCGATTATTCTGTTGAGCGGTTCGAACGAAGAAAAAATAGCTACGTTGAAGAATGTGCTGGCTGCAAGTGAGACAGGTTTGAAAGGGGTAGAAGAAAGCGAATTTATCCTGAATACATTGGAAACAATGGGGCTGAAGAAT
>OLQD01002637.1_pt1 | contig 12790 bp, 17 predicted proteins | sample 1672841 | NCBI WGS metagenome assembly OLQD01 (sample SAMEA3136729, study PRJEB25190) | human gut metagenome | biome: human gut; feature: human-associated habitat; material: faeces | place: Austria | collected 2013 | reverse complement strand
AGCAAGACAGCAAGACAGCAAGACAGCAAAAAAAGTCAAAATAGATTGACAACAACCCATTGTGTCATTTACAATTGACAGTGTAGTAACGGACTGCCTAGAAGAAGGGGCGACCATGGTTAACGTTATCGACCTATCGGACATTGGGGCGGCAAGGGAAGACGAAAAGCCAAAGAGCAAGGGCATTCACATTGCCGTCATTGAGCCGGGGAAAGACCCCTATTTGAAGAAGATAGCGCCGGACGCGGACGGAAACTATACGAGCGCGTTCCAAGACGAAGTTGGCGGGCTTATCGAAGCCTACGAACCGCCATTCGGGGAAACGCCCCTGCTTTGGGTGAACGAAGAATTTCTGTTCAACGGCTCAACGCCCAACCGCGCAATCTACGCAAACAAGCGCATGGAGGGCATAGGCTACCTATCCCAATTCGGCGACAACAGCAAGCCGGTAAAGGCGGGCGAACTGTACGGCACCTTTGCGGCACCTTCATTGCCGTTGGATACGACAGGGACGAAGAGGGCAACGACAAGCCCAGGGACATAACCGTAGAAGAGTGGCTGGACGTGTGCGCGGCTTTCGCGGGCATCCGCAGCGTTCTTAGCGGTGCCCTGGAGGTCACGGGCCTACAGCGCGAGCATTGCACCGAATACATAAAGGTCAACCTTCCGGCGAGTTCGGAAGCCTACGAAAGCGGCAACGGTGAAGGCGTTTGGGTATTGGTTGACCCGCGCACGAAGGAAGCCCACGACAGCGACACGACCGGCGGCGTTTACTTTGGCATCCTGGACAATGACAGCGTGTATTACCCCGGTTTGAACCACGGGGAGCCTATACCCTTCGAAATGCGCGGCGACAAGCGACCCGTTACGCCCATTGCATGGCTTGAAGAGTGGAAGGGCTAGACCATGAAAGACACAAGACCGGCAAGCGAAAAGCAAACGCGTTGGATTAAGTCGCACTTTCGCGAGCAGATAAGAAGCGGCGAAGTAGACGCAAGCCAAATAGACCGGCTAACCATGAGCGAAGCAAGCGGCATAATCCGGCGCAACATTCAAGAGAAAAGGCCATTGCTACAGCATTTCGCGGTAAGCCGTAAGGGTTGGAGCTGGGTTTTCACGGCGAAAGACTGGCAACACGCGGTGGATAAGGTGAAGCTCGACTCATACGGATACGACGCATATAACAGCGGCTATTGGAGCGACCGCGGCGAGATTGACGGCGAGCTATTCGGCGGCTTTCTCAACAAGCGGCTTTGCATCGAGTTCCTAGAAGGCCGGGGAGATTTGCCGGTTAGGTACCAGAACACGGAAATAAAGTACGAGATAGAGGGGGCGTAGCATGTACACGTTATACGCGCACGTAGCGGCGGACGGGCGCATACCGCGCATGTACATTGGCGTTACCAGCCAAAAGCCTTCTAAGCGCTGGAACGGCGGCGAGGGCTACAAGCATTCAACGCGCTTCTACAGGGCAATAAAGGCTTGCGGCGGCTGGAGCAACGTTAGCCATTACGTCATAGCGGAAGGCTTGACGGAAGAAGAAGCCTACAGGCTGGAGCGCGAGGAAATAGCGCGAATGCGCCTAACCGAGCTGGGTTGGAACATTGCGCCGGGCGGCGCGGAGCCCTGGAACAAGGGCAGGACGGGCGTTTACTCAAAAGAAGCCCTGGAGAAAATGCGGCGGGCGAAAATCGGCAACAGGTACGCGGCAAAGAAGAGAAAGGGGCCAAATGATGGAAAAGATAATAGCGATAGTTAACCAGAAGGGCGGCGTTGGCAAGACAACGACAGCCGTTAACCTGGGCGCGGCGCTTTCCGACAGCGGCAAGCGCGTTTTGTTGGTTGACCTAGACCCGCAAGGAAGTCTAACAACCAGCCTGGGCGTGAACGTTGCCAAGGACGGCAACACGGCCTATGAGCTATTGAGGGGCGAGAAGCCCGCGCAAGAGGTAATAAGGCACACGAAAAGGGGTTACGACCTAATACCCGGCGACCTGCGACTAACGGGGATTGAGAAGGGAAGCAACGACGTAGTAGGGCGCGAATACCTGCTAAAAGAAGCCCTGGAGGACGTTACGGGCGCATACGACTACGTTTTAGTTGACTGTAGCCCTTCCCTGGGCGTTCTTTCGCTCAACGCGCTAACGGCATGTGACGCGGTTCTAATCCCCACACAGGCGGAATACCTAGCCCTAACCGGGCTTGCACAGCTTACGCAGACCATAGCCGTTGCAAGGCGGCGGCTAAACCCGTCCCTAACCATTGCGGGCGTGGTTATGACGATGTACGACAGGCGCAAAAACCTAACGGCGGCGGTAGAAGCACGCCTGGGCGAACTGTTCCCCGTCAAGCTTTGCAAGACCCGCATTAGGTGCAACGTCGCGCTAGCGGAAGCGCCCACGCAGGGCGTTGATATTTTCGCCTACGACCCACGAAGCAACGGGGCGAAAGACTACCAGGCGCTAGCGGACGAACTAACGGAGAAGGAGCAATAGGAATGGCAAGAAAGAAAGACTTTGGACTAGAAGCGGTTGAAGCGTTCCTGGACGCGGACGAACAGAAAGAGAAGCAACAGGAAGAGAAGAAGGCAAAGAGGGAAGCAACCCTGGTTTCATGGCGCATAAGCAACGACACGCTAAGGCGGTTCAAGGGCTTTGCAATCATGAACGGCGGCACCCAGATAGAAGCCATTGAGAAGGTAATTAACGACTACCTGGACGGCAAGGCGCTGGAGCCGGAAGAGAAACAGGCATACGACGCTTTCATGAGGGTTTACAAGCCCAGAAAAAACGGAGGTGCATAGCAATGCAGATTCAAATTGACGGCGTTACTTACTACGACAACGAAGAGGTTGCAAAGGTACTGAATTGCTCAACGCGCACGGTAATTAGGTACAGGGAAGCCGGGCGCTTCAACGCACGCAACATTAACCGTAGTTGGTTCTTCACGGAGCAAAGCGTATTGGACTACCTGGACAAGCACGGGGCCATAAACGCGGGGAAGAAGGGGGGCGCTAAGAATGGGGCAAACTAACGTTGTCGAATACGTGGGCAAGAGCCTGGGCGAGCGCGGCGGCGAACTTCTAAAGGTTCTCAACCTGCTAATGGACAGGGGCGTTATTGAGTTCCACGAAGGCGATAGCGCCGGTTACCTGGACAGCCTGGAACTTGCGGACGGCAAGACGCTTGAAGACGTGGACGCGGTACTAGCGGAATACCTGGAGCCACAGGCGGGGCCAACGGGAAACACGAAAGTGCAAACGTTGCGCGGAAAGTATGACGGTTACGACGTTTCACACGACAACCTAACCAGGCAGCTTTTCGGCATCGACCCAGACGGGAAATTTAGGCGCATTGAGCGCAACACGCAAGCGGTTGTGAAAGTAGTAAGCGCAGAGCTAACCGGCGAGCGTGAAGACAAGGCCGTTAAGGTTCTTTTGCAAAACGTCTCAAAGTTGCGCGAGGTTATGCAGGGGCTTAGCGCACAAGACAAACTTGTTTTCTTTGCAATATGCGACCTGGTAGAGAAACACCAATACATCGTGACACCATTGCAGCTTTACAGGAAGATAGCAATGAAGCCGAACGCCAACCCAAGGGAAGCCCAGCTAGACGAAATGCACGCTAGCATAGTCCGTATGGCGGACATTTACATAACGCTGGACGTTGACGCGATTTTGGACGCTTACCCGGGCGTTGGGGCCATCAAGGACAGCGGAAGCCTAATTGAGATTGTGCGCTGGAGCTACAAGAGCGACGAAGACGGCAACATACACAGGCTTTACGAGTTCGGGCGCACTTTGCCGGTTCTTTTCCAATACGCGACGGCGCTAAACCAAATGACAACGCTACAGCCGCACAAGATAGGCGTACTTAGCTTTGGCATAAGGCGAACGGCCTTCAATGCAACCATTGTGGACGTGATAGGCGACCGCGTTACCATGCTTGACGGAATGGCAAAGCAGGGCAAGCGCATACCGCCGAACATGCACCGGATAGCCTTCAAAACCCTTTACGACAAGGCCGACTATTCAAAGGACAAGACACCGAACGCAACCAGAATGCGCAAGACGCGCATTAGAAACGCGGTTGTTAAGCAGGTCGAATACCTGGAATACCACGGCATCATTTCACGGCACGACATGGACGAAGACGGCGTTTCAATCTTTGTTCCCGGGGAGGGCAAATAGGAATGGCTAAGCGGCTAACTACACCACCTGGAAACCCGCTAAGGGACTTGAAGCGCATACCGGAAGAATTGCGGAACACAGACCACTGGGTAGCGCGCGGAAGGAAGGGCGAAGCCTACCGGAAATACAAGGCTAAACAGCCCTGGAACCCCGTAAAAGGCACTTGCGCGGACTCCACAGACCCTAAGACCTGGGCGAGCTTTGAAGCGTGCTACGAAGCCGTTAGAAGGCGCGAATATAGCGGCGTTGGCTTTGCCCTTACGGGCGACTACGTTTTCATAGACCTTGACGGCGTTATAGACGCTAAGGGATACATATTGCCTTTGGCGCTGGAGATTATCGAAGCCGTAGACAGCTACACGGAGGTAAGCCCCAGCGGGCGCGGCTTTCACATCGTGGCGAGAAACCCAGGCATGACCCTTGCGCGGAAGGCACGCGCCTTCAACCTCACACCCTACACAGTGGAGCGTTACGGCGGCGGCGTTAAGGTGCCTGGTATTGAAATGTACGTGGAAGACCGATACATGACAATGACCGGGCGCATATGGGAAAAGCGCGGCGCGATAAAGGACGCGCCGGAAGCCCTGGAATGGGCCTATAGCGCCTTCATAGGGGAAGACCCCAACCAGGTACAGGGGGCGGCGGTTGAATCCCCTAGAACGCCTTACACGAAGCCACAGGAAGCCGTTAGCGGCGACGTTGAAGAGGTATGGGCGGCTATGCGCCGGGGAAAGCACCGGGAAGAGATAGAACGTCTTGCGCGTGGCGACTTTGAGGGATACGGGGACAACAGCCACCCATTGGCGAAACTGTTAGACCATTTCGCCTTCTACACGAACCGCAACCCGGTTCTAATGCGTTCGCTTGTGGAGGGTTGCGACGTTTGGCGCGGGAAGTTCCACGAATCGCGCGGAAACGTGGACTTCCTGGACTACGAGATACAGCGGGCCATAGACCGACAGATTAAGCGCGGACGGCCCACGTTCGCAGAGTATTCACTCTACAAGGCCACAGGAGGCCGTTAGACGGGCTTTAGCCACGAAAGCGACCAAATACCCTAGCAACCGAATAAAACGCCTAAAATCGCCCCTACAGCGCCCCACAGGGGCGTTTTTCTTTTGCCCACGGTGCGGCATACGCGGAAGCGGCGACAGCGCAACGGTTCTACATGGTTTCGTAAAGACGCGCAAAACCATGTAGAAGTGTTCCCCCAAACCATGTAAAAGTGTTGCGCCCCAGGTCAAAGCCCCAAAACGGCAACGCCCAAACCCAGGAAAAGCGTTAAGCCCAAGACGAAGCGCCCGAAACCATGTAGAAGTGTTCCCCCCAAAACCGTGTACAAGTGTTGCGCCCCAGGTCAGAGCCATAAAACAAGCCTAACGCACCAAAAGCCGCCCAAAACCGTGTACAAACGTTACGCCCTTTACCTGGGCTTTTCCCAAAACCGTGTACAAGTGTTGCGCAAACCGTGTACAAACGTTGCGGAACCGTGTACAAGTGTTGCGCCCTCAAGGCCCAAAAAGCCGTTGCCACCAGGCATTTAGCGCCCGTCCCGTCTTACCGACAAGAATTACAAGCTATTACTATCTATTACTTCACACAGAAAAGGGGACTAGTAAGACAGACTTACTTGTTAGTAGAAGCGCCCCAAAATCTTTTCTTCATTGCCTGGAGCGAAAAGCAAGCGGACGAAAAGCGCGCGGAAGTTTTCAACATTCCCATCTTTGCCACAAAGACAGCAAGACATCTTTAATGCATAAGTGTATACCTATGATGCATGTTTTGCTATGATTGACAGCTTGCATATGGTAAAATCGTCTATAGCGATTGACGATTGACTATCGTTCATTGACTTTTGGGGGGTGAAGAAGTGGGATTCTTGCAGACATTCAAGCGGCGTTTTCGTCCTGGGCGCGAACTTTCGCAGGTTCAGACGCTTACGGGCAACACGGCGACCTATACGGCATTCAGCGGCGGCGCTTACGATAACGACATTTACCGTGGCGCGGTTGACGCTATCGCACGCAATGCGGCAAAGCTCAAAGGGGCGCACATCGTCACCGGGGCGGACAACCAGGCAAAGGCCGGGGACAAGTCACTAGACAGGCTTTTGCAGATTCAGCCAAACCCCTATATGACGGCCTACGACCTTATCTATAAGCTTTGCACCCACTACTATTTGAACAACAACGCCTTTGCATTCCTGGACAGGGACGGGCGCGGGGCCGTTCGCAACGTCTACCCCATCACTTGCACCCAGGCGGACTTCTTGACCGATGCAAGCGGGCGGCTTTTCGTGCAATTCCGCTTTAGGAGCGGGAACACGTTCGTTCTTCCGTATGGCGACGTTATCCATTTGCGGCGCAACTTCAACAGCAACGACCTTATGGGCGACACCAACGAAGCCCTTTACCCGGCCCTGGAGCTAGCGCACACGGAGAACGAGGGCATTATCAACGGCATCAAGAGCGGCGCGACCATCCGGGGTATTCTCAAATACACCCAGGTACTTGCACCGGAGAAGTTGAAGGCCGACAAAGAAGCGTTCATCCGCGAGTATTTGGACGTTGCCAACAATGGCGGCATAGTCGCCACGGATTCAAAAAGCGAATACGTGCCGATTGACAGCAAGCCCGTTACCATCGACCCGGAGCAGACGAAGGCCACGGCGACGAAGATTTACAACTACCTGGGCATTTCGGAGAAAATCGTAAATTCGACCTATTCGGAAGACGAATGGGGCGCGTTCTACGAATCCGTTATTGAGCCGTTCGCCCTTCTGCTTTCCCTGGAGTTCACGCGCAAGGTTTTCACGGAGCGCGAACGCGCATTCGGCAACGAAATACGTTTCGGCGCGGGGCGGCTTATGTACGCATCCAACCAAACGAAGATTGAGACGGTGCGCGAGCTAATGCCGTTCGGCGTTCTTACCGTCAACCAGGCTTTGGAGATTCTCAACCTTCCGCCCGTTGAAGACGGCGACAGGCGTTTGCAGTCGCTCAACAACGCAAACACCGACATTGTGGACAGCTACCAGCAGCAGAAGGCGGCGGGGACGGCCCCGGACACTGAAAAGGGGGCTACAGCATGAAAGAGCTAAGGACAGCGGAAATCAAGGCGGACGCGCCCACGGCAGAGGGCGGCGGAAACCTTGTTTTGATAGGTACGCCAATCGTCTACGACACCCCGACAACGATTAACGACCCAGCGGGAAGCTACACGGAAGTTATCAAGCGCGGGGCGCTGGACGGCGCGGACATTGCGGACAGCCGTTTGCTTTACAACCACGACCTAAACCGCATCCCGCTAGCGCGTACACCCAAGACGCTTCATTTCAACGTCACCGGCAGGGGGCTTGAAATGCGGGCGGAATTGCCGGACACGGAGGAAGCGCGTTCTATCTACACGGCAGTGAAGCGCGGCGACCTATCCGGCATGAGTTTTGCGTTCAAGGTGCCACAGGGCGGCGACAGCTACGACCCGAAGACCAACACGCGCACTATCTCAAAGATTGAAAAAGTCTACGAGGTCAGCGTTTGCCCGTTCCCGGCTTACCCGGCGGCAAGCGTTGAAGCGCGGAAGGCACGGCAAGACGGATTGAACCGCCTGGAAGCACTGAACAACGCGCGGATTCTTGCAAACATCATTTTGGCAAAGGAGTTTTAACTATGTTTAAGACCGTTCAAGACGCATTCAACCACTACCGCAACTATTCCCTTGCGGACATTGAGAAGCGCGCCCAGGAGGTCAAGGGCGTTATTGAGACAGACCCCGGCGTAGACATCAAGGCGCTTAACATCGAGCTTACCGGCCTTGCCGAGGCCAAGGCTAACGCGCAGGAGAAGCAGGGCGACCAGGGCGGCGCACAGGGCGACCAGGGCGCACAGGAGCCGGAGACGCGCGGCTACAACCCCATTACCGGCATGAGCTTTGCGGGCGGTAGCGCCCAGGCCACCACGGGCGACGTTTACGCAAGTGCGGAGTACCGCAGCGCCTTCTACAAGACCCTTACGGGCAAGAGCCTTAACCAGGCGGAGAAGAACGCATTTAACCGCGCAATGGAGATTGAGAAGCGGGCCGGTTCTGATGCTTACACCACTTCCGGCAACACGCCCGTTATCATCCCCACGGCAACCCTTAACGAGATTGTGAGCAAGGCCCGCAACGAGGGCGGCACGCTTTCCATTGCCCGCGCATTCAACATGCCCAGCAAGATTAGCATTCCCGTTGCAACGCCTTCCGCCAAGGCGGCATGGCACACGGAGGGCGCTACCGTGAACACGGAGCAGCCCGACATTGCCAACGTCACCTTTGACGCTAACGAGATTATCAAGATTTTCTCTATCAGCGCCAAGGTTAAGAACATGAGCATTAGCGCGTTTGAAGCATACCTCGCGGACGAACTCAATAAGTGCGTCTTTGAGTGCATCGCCGACAGCCTTATCAACGGCACCGGCACCAACCAGGGCATGGGCCTGGAGCACGGCGTTACCTGGGACGCCAAGAACAGCGTTACCGTTGCCAAGGGCGGCGCTATTTCCTACGCGGACGTTGTTAACGCGGTTGCCCTTCTGAAGCGCGGCTATTCCAAGGGCGCTAAGTGGGTTATGAACAACGCCACCCTTTACCGCGTCTTCTACGGAATGCTGGACGGCAACAAGCGCCCCGTATTCATCGCCGACACCCAGAACGACGGCATTGGCAAGATTCTGGGCTTTGACGTTGTGATTGACGATTATGTAGCCGACAACGTTTGCTATTTCGGCAACTTTGGCTATCTGGGCTACAACCTTGCCAACGGCATTGCGGTTGAGTCTTCTACCCAGTCCGCCTTCCGTTCTGGGCTTATCGACTATCGCGGCATGGCAATTGCCGACACGCGCGTTATTGTGCCGGAAGCTTTCGTGAAGCTTTCCATTGCCACGGCCTAGCGGCAAAGGGGGCTTGACGTATGGCTAACGAGGTTATCAGCCTGGACGAAGCGCGCGAGTGGTTGCGCCTGGACAACACCGACAACGACGCGGTTATCAAGGGGCTGTTAGACGGCGCGGCGGAATACATCACGATTGCGACCGGCCTAATCCCACTAGACCAGGCGGCAAGCCCACTTGCCAAGACGGCTACTAAGTTCCTTTTGTCGCTTTGGTACGACCCGACGCAGACCGACACGGACAGGCTGCAACGTTCGATAGACAACCTTCTAAAGGCGGTTACGCACGTGGGCTAAAGGTGAGTGGTGGGCTATGAAGGAATGGGCTAGACCGTTCTACACTTCCACGGCCTGGAGGAAGACCCAAAGGGCCTACATGGAAAGCAAGCACTATGTATGCGAGCGTTGCGGGAAACCCGCCTACATAGTCCACCACAAGACCTATCTAACGCCTAAGAACATAGGCGACCCGGCAATAACGTTGGCATGGGACAACCTGGAAGCCCTATGCCAAACGTGCCACCAGCACGAGCATTTCAGAAACAACCAGGTAACGGCACCGGGCTTGCGTTTCGATGCATCCGGGCAATTGACAAAGGAATAGGCGTTACGTTGCAGCAGACCGTTTGGGCCGTGGCCCAACCGTAACCCACGCGCAAGACCTATGGGCCCTTTGCCGGACTAGTCACCCGGCGGCGCTAACTAGTTCTTTCCGGTTCTTTTCTTAGCGGTTCTTGTACCGGCCCCGGGCGGCGTGGAGTGGCGACCCATCCTAGCGCAAGGGCGGCAAGCCACGCGGTACCGCACGGAAGGGCTAGGCGGAAGCCTACGAACTGGAGCGGGCTACCTACAATCCTTCTTCACCCAAACCGGCTAGCGCGGTTCAAACGGCCTACTGGAGCGCAACGACCTAACCCGGATACCCCCAGCCCCCGAACGGACGGAAGGCGCGGCGTAATCAAACTGCCCAGCTTTCCTTACCCGTCCGGGGTTTTCCATATGAGGGGGGTATATTTTGATATGAAAGACAGCAAGACAGCTTGACATGTGGGGGTAATGGCATGGAGATAGACAAAGACAAAATCAGACGCGCGGAAACGCGCAAGCTTAACCGGCTTGTTAAGGCCGTGCCGGACGAAAAGAAGACCGTAGCGCAAAGCCTAACAAGGGAACTTGTCTTCATGGCGGGGACGCTGGAGGAGCTAAGGGCGTTCGTTGACGAAAACGGCGCGGTTGACAACTTCAAAAACGGGCGGCAAGAGATGCTAAGGGAATCCCCGGCGTTGAAGAGCTACAGCACGCTTATTCAGCGCTACAGCCTTCTTTACAAGCAGCTTTGCGACCTACTGCCTAAAGAGGTAGCCAAACAGGCGGAAGACGAACTAATGAACTTCCTGGGCATGGGCTAGGGGGCGGCAAGGCATGAACTACCTAAAAGCCTACCTGGACGCGATAGAGGGCGGTGAGATTGTCGTATGCAAGCGGATACGGAAGGTTTACACGCGCCTTGTCTACGAAGCGGAAAACCCCGGCAAGTATCGCTTTGACGAAGAGCGGGCAAACCGCCCCATAGAATTCATTGAGCGCTTTTGCAAGCACAGCAAGGGCGAATGGGCGGGGCAACCCGTGCGCCTGGAGCTATTCCAGAAAGCTTTCATTAGTGCCTTGTTCGGCTTTGTTGACAGCAAGACAGGCTTTAGAAAGTACCGTGAAGCCTTCTTCATGGTTGCCCGGAAGAACGGAAAAAGCACGATGCTTGCGGGCATAGCCCTTTACATGTTGCTTGCGGACGGCGAAGCGGGCGCGGAAGTCTACAGTGTGGCCACGAAGAAAGACCAGGCGAAAATCATTTTTGACGAAGTTTGCCACATGGTGAGCCAAAGCCCATACCTGCGGAAGCACATAAAGAAGCGCAAAAGCGACCTTTACTTTTCCGCTTCAATGAGCAAGCTACAGCCTTTGGGCAAGAATTCCGACACCCTGGACGGCCTTAATTCGTCTTGCGTAATCCTGGACGAAGCCCACGCGGTGAAAGACCGCAACCTATACGAGGTAATGAAGCAATCGCAAAGCGCTAGGACACAGCCCCTTTTCGTCACAATCACCACGGCGGGAACCGTGCGCGAATGCATTTTCGATGATATGTATTCCTACGCTTGCAAGGTTGCGGACGGCGTAATAACAGACCCAACATTTTTGCCAATCGTCTACGAGCTGGACAGCAAGGCCGAATGGAAAGACCCCGGCGCATGGTTCAAGCCAAACCCAGGGCTAGGACGGATAAAGAAGCTTGAAGACCTAATGGCGAAAGTCGAACGCGCAAAGCAAAGCCCAAAAGACCTTAGCGGCATTCTCTGCAAGGACTTCAACGTAAGGGAAACGCTGTATAACGCATGGCTTGACTTTGACACGATTAACAACGAATCGACATTCAGTCTAGAAGACTTTAGGGGTTGCTATGCCATAGGCGGCGCGGACTTGTCACTAACGACAGACCTAACGTGTGCAACCGTCCTAATGCTCAACCCGGACACGCGCGAGCGCTACGTTTGGCAAATGTATTGGCTACCAGAAGACAACTTCAACAAGCGCGTTGAAGAGGAAAAGATACCCTATGACAAGTGGAGGGAAGCGGGCCTGGTACGCCTTTGCCGTGGAAACACAATCGACTATTCAGACGTGACGGCCTGGTTTCTGGAGCTAGTCAACGAACACGGCATAACGCCCCTATGGGTTTACTACGACAGCTGGAGCGCCCGTTACTGGGTTGAGGAAATGGAAGGCTACGGCTTCAAAATGGAGCGGTGCATACAGGGGGCCAAGACGCTTTCACTGCCAATGCAAAACCTGGGCGCGGACTTGCAGGCAAAGAAAGTCAACTACAACAACAACCCAATCTTGAAATGGTGCCTAACCAACACGGCGGTACAGGAAGACCGAAACGGCAACATAGTTCCAAAGAAGGCGAGCAGCCCAAAGCAGCGCATAGACGGCACGGCAAGCCTACTGGACGCTTACGTAGGACTTTACGAGAAATACAACGAGTTTCTAAACGCTTTGTAAAAGGAGGGGGCTAGAAATGGCTGGAAAACAGGTTCTAAAGGACAAGAAAATTGTTATCTACAAGAAGATAGACTACAGAGACGCGGAGGGCTTTCCGGCTACCGGATACATGCCGGTACACCCACAGCCCAGCGTCTGGGCTTACTTCAAACAGCTTTCGGCAAGCCTTGTCTATGAGAGCAGCACCACGACCACAAAGGAAGAGTGCCTTTTCCGGGTTAATTGGCTTGACTGCTTGCGCACGGCTTACCCCAGCGACCTAACCATAGGATATAGGGGCATTCTCTACCAGATTACGCGCATTGACCCATACGAGGACTACACGCGCGACATGGTTTTGTATGGTAGCCGTGCGGAAGTTAAGACCATTAGCCCCATAATCCCTTACGACCCCAAGAAGCTAGCCCAAAACGGGAAATAGCCCCAGGAGCCACAGAAAGCCACGTAGCGGCGCGTTAGCGCGGCAATGGGCAAATACTCAAAGCGGCCTTTTAGAACGCCTTAAACGGCGTCCTGGAAGGCCGTTTTTCTATGCCAACAAAGCTAGCAAGACAGCAAGACAGCAAGACAGCAAGACAGCAAAAAAAGTCAAAATAGATTGACAACAA
>OLQD01002635.1_pt1 | contig 12798 bp, 6 predicted proteins | sample 1672841 | NCBI WGS metagenome assembly OLQD01 (sample SAMEA3136729, study PRJEB25190) | human gut metagenome | biome: human gut; feature: human-associated habitat; material: faeces | place: Austria | collected 2013 | reverse complement strand
CCCACGGGAGAGACCAGCCGCCTTGCGAATCCACGTAGGACCACATACTGAAATTATCGCCGTCGAATACATATCGCGGTAGCGATTGCCAGTAAGTGTCGGATATACCCATCGGCGTCCACATACTGAATTTGCGGTCTTGCGTCATGGTGGGATCTACCTGTGTTGCCGTGTTCACGAAACGTTTTTTCATGGGGACACGGGCGATGTAGAAGTTCTCGTCTTCGGAAAGGGGGACTCCCGGTTCCCAAGATTCAAAATAGTCATAAAAATCGAGATAGACTGTTTTTTTATCACCTCCGGCGATAGAAATTTCTTTGGTCGGTAAGAGTTCTACATAGGGAGCGTGGGTAGGAATGTTTTGTGCATAGTTTCCCACAACTACCGAACAAGCCAATACCGATAATACTAATTTCGGTGTTTTCATGTTTTTTGTTTTTAAGTTAATAATAGGATCTCAAAAAAGTTGTTTTTTATTTTAGGGGAGAGAGTGTACGTTTCTATACGCTCTCTCCGATTAAATTTTTAGTTAGAAACTTCGGTTTCCCAACGACGATTGTCGCCCAATCCGGCAGGGTCTTCTACGTCCCACCAAAGGGTAGTACGCATCAGGTTACTTCCTCCGAGGGCTTGGATCCCCGACGTATTGACATCTTGGGCGGCTGCCGCATCGGTCATGTTCCACGGAATACGGCGAATCATACGACCTTTTCCCAACGAGCCGTCTCCGATATCGTTGACGGGGAATATGCGAGGATAACCGGTACGGCGCAAGTCGTTCCATGCTTCAAGTCCCATAGGGAACTGAGCGAGCCATTTTTGGGTGATGATTTTTTCGAGCTTTACTTTATTGTCGTCGCTGTTGTTGATTTTTACTCCTACGGTAACCAGACCTTTGGTGTTGTTGCGTGAGTTGTGCGGATCCACGTAGTCGATAGAAGTATCTGCCGATTCTTGATTCCAATAGGTTTGGAAGTCGGGTTCGGTTTGTGCGATGTCGTAATCGTCGAACATGGCAGCAACACCTCTCAGATAGTTTGTATTGACCGATCCGCCGATATTCCATCGAAGGGCTGCCTCGGCTTGCAGAAAGTAACGCTCGGAGAGTTTGAAAATGGCGAGCGGGAAATTTGCGAAAGCACTTGTGACACCTGAAAATTTGGTGTATTGGTTATTATCGTCCCGAGGTGTGAGTTGGATTCCCGTGCGGACTCCCACAATGTCTTGTTGTGCTTGCCACGTCGTTTCTCCGTTTTCGTCTCGTATGGCATCGCTATTTTTTTCAAAAATTTTATCCATGAAAGGTACTTTGAGTCGTTTCATGATGTTTTCGAGCGAAGCGTTTATACGTGTGTCGTTCCAAAGAATGGAGATAAATGCCAACGGGTGATTGGTTCCGTTATTAACCATCGTGTTGTACTCGATGCTTTTTTCGATAAGTCCGTCGTCGATAGCCGATTGCGCTTCGGTTTTAGCTCTATCGGGATTGACGTTGGACATACGCATGGCCATGCGCAGACGAATGGAATTGGAGAATTGTTCCCATGTTTTTACATCGCCGCAGATTTTGTCGTATTGAGCCAGAATCTGATTAATGGTATCTTGATGTTCTTCGGAAGTAGAGGTAAACTCTTTCAATATTTTCCCCGCATCTTTGAGATTGACGAACAGGGAGTCGTAAATTTGATCCATCGGTTCGTAGGTTACGGGAGGTTCCTGTACATCGTTTTTATAATCGGTCCACGGGAAAGGTCCGTACACATCGGAAAGTTCCAATGCAGAGAAACAATACATGATGTTGCACATGGCTCCGATTTCTCGCAGATTGAGGTCGGCAGCCGAGCGCATTACAGGTAAGGCTGCTTGTGCTACGTTGAAAAAACTGGCTTTGGGACCATCGCAGTATTGCGCAAAATACCGGTAGGTAGAGGGCAGGTTCCCGCTAAAATTTTGTGTTCCGGCCATGTATCCCGAATAATTGTCGATGTGAATGTTGAATTGTACTTGATAGACGTGTGCACCGTTCGATGCTCCGACATCGTGCATTTTTTGCTGTGCCGTCAGGAACATGCCGGCTGCCTGTTCATAGTTCTCGGCAATAGAGAGGTCGCCCGAACCGACTTCGATGTTGGAGTTCAGATCGTCGAGCAGAGGGTCGCCGCAACCGATTAAGGAGATTGCCGCGGCAAAAACGAATGCTGATAAATATACTGTTTTTTTCATGATGTTATGTTTCGTTAGAATGATGCTTTAAGTGAAATACCGAAAGAACGGGTAGTAGGCATACTGAAAATATCTACGTTACCCAGAGCATTTTGTGTACTCAACGAAGTATCGGGGTCGATGGGTGCATCGATGTACAAGAAGAACAAGTTACGGGCATTGGCCGATACCGTGAGGTTCTTGCTTTGTCCGAAGAGATTGCGGAACGTATATGCCAATGAAATCTCACGAAGACGGAAGTTCGTAGCATCATATACGTAGTTGCGTCCTACGGGTGATCCACCGCCGATGGTCTGATAATATTGGTCGACCGGAACGACTTGGTTTGTTCCCGGGATATACATGCCGGGCTTGGTGACAACACCGTCCTCGGAGGTCCAATAGAGGTTGTTGTTAAGTGCATAATCCCGTGCATCGGCCGTACGTTGCGATGTGCCGAAATAGTCAAGGTATGCCTCGGTGAAGGAGATGACTTTACCGCCAATTTTCCCATCGATAAGGAAATAGAAGGAGAAGTCTTTGTAATTGAAGGTGTTGGACCAACCGAGGGTGTGCTTGGCATTCATGTTGCCGAGGTATTCGTTGGCTTGTCCATTGAGTTTGAATGGAGCTCCGGTTTGAGGGTCGACAACGATTTCTCCGGTTATTTCGTCTCTCATAAAGTCGACGGCATAGAGGTCGCCATAAGAACCGCCTTCTTCGAATTTGATTTTCAGACCGCTGAGGTTACCCATATCGATTTCGTGGATATATTTTTGTCCGTTTTGCTTACGGGCCACCGTGAGGATTTTGTTGTCGTTGTAGGCGTAATTGAAGTTGGTAATCCAACTGAAATTGTTGTTGGGAGCGAAGATATAGGATGCGGTTAACTCGATACCTTGATTACGTACCTTACCACCGTTGATATATATTTCCTTGCCGGCAGCACCTTCGTATTTCATGAATTGGTTTTTCATGATGGCGTTGTAGTAGGTGGCTTGCAACGAGATGGAGCGATCGAGCAGACTGATGTCGAAACCAGCTTCGAACGATTGTGTGGTTTCGGGTTTGGGATTTTTGAAGTTAATGATCGCACTGCTGATGTAGGCTCCTGTCGCCGGATTACGTTTTGCCGATGCGAGGAATAGGTTATTAGGAATAGAGTTACCGACCTCGGAGTACGAAGCCCGTAGTTTCAATTCGTTGATTTGTTCGGGCAAAACAAGTATCTTGTTCATTTGAGCGGATGCACCTGCCGAATAGTAGGCAAAGTGGGGATCCATATCTTTGAACTGTGTAAAGGCGCGATACCAGTCGTCTCGATAACTACCCTCGACCGTTACTTTGTCTTGCCAAGTAACTTGTGCCGTAGCGAAAATGGCTCGTTCCCAGTTTTTGGTAGTAAGTCCTCCGTAGTTTTCGCTACTGTTGAGATAAATATCGGAAAGAACGAATTGGTTGCACGAGAGGTCTTCGGTATAGGGTGCTCCTGATTTGGCAATAGGAGTAATCATCCATTGATCGTAGGAAGAATTCATCATGCTACCGCCGGCATTGACCCCGATGGTGAAATCTTTGAATGTTTTGTTGTAGCTTAGCATGAAATCGCCGTAGAAGTCTTGCGACTTGGTATGGTCGAGAATAAGACGACCCCGGTCAATCATTTCGGCATTACCCCATGTGGTGGCGTATTGTCGGTTTTCATCGTTGCGTTCGTTGTAATCATATTTGATACGAGCTTGCAAGTTGAGGCCGTCGATGATTTGCCAGTTGGCAGCGATACTACCGAATGTGCGGTTAATCACTTCTTCGCTGGTCATACGGTTGAGCAACCACCACGGGTTATTGAGGTTGATGGCATCGGTGAACCAAACTTGTTTGCCATAGTTGGCATCGGAAAGGGTAGATGTCTTGCCCGATTGTATCACCGATATGGGTAACCCGTCTGCTCCGATTTCGGAAGCGATGTAGCTATATGGATTGGACTGCCATGTTGCACTGGTGTCGTAATAGTTTTTGCGATACCAATTCATATCGATGTTACGCGGTGATGTATATACTTGATAGATGGGGTTGAAGAACGTACCACCGGTGGGACGGTTTTTTGTTTTTTGATTGATGTAATTCGCCGAAATATCGATTTTCAGTTTGTCCTTGAAGAAGGAGAAGTTTTGCCTCAACGAGATGTTGTGCCGTTCGAATTTATTGGTTTCGACGATACCGTTGGCTGTGGTATTTCCGTAAGAGAAATAGGTTTGTGCCACTTTTGTACCTCCGCTCAATGCGATGGAGTTGTTGAAGTTGGTTCCTACCCGGTAGAAGTCGCTGATGTCGTAAGCATTGCGGGTGAGGTGATAGGGGGAGTTTGCGGTGTCGTAATATTCGTCACCGAGAGTGTTCATGCGTTGTCCCCAGCTATTAGAGTTCATGGTGAATCCGTTTTCGACCGACCCGGACATTTGTGCTCCATATCTGTTTTGTAACTTGGGGAGTTTCAGAGGAGTCTCGAATGTCGTACTGCTCGATACATCGATACGGATTTGTCCTTCCTTACCTTTTTTGGTGGTAATCATAAGTACACCGTTAGAGGCGGCACTACCGTAAAGGGCTGCGGAGTTTGCTCCTTTCAGCACGGTAATCGATTCGATGTCGTCGGGGTTGAGTTGGGAAAGGGCATCGCTACTTTCTTTCGAACCGTCGACCATCATTGTAGCACCGCCACCGTCCATGTCCATTTGCCCGGCCACGCTGTTTTGCATGGGCACACCGTCGATTACGATGAGCGGCGAGTTGTTACCCAGCATAGACGCATTACCCCGTAGAAGGATTTTGGAGGCTCCACCGGCTCCGCCGGAGTTAGGCGTGATGACCAGACCCGCACTTTTCCCTTGCAACGAGTTGATGAGGTTGGCTTCTTTTGCACGAGTGAGCTCGTCGCCTCCGACGGTTTGCGTCGAGTAGGAAAGGGTTTCTTCTTTACGAGCGATACCCATAGCCGTGACTACGACTTCGTCGAGCAACTTCGTGTTGTCTTGCATCACTACATTGATTTTATTTTGTCCGTTGATGGGGCGTTTGATAGTTTGGTAACCGATGTAGGAAAATTCCAATTCGTTGCTTCCTGCCGGCACTTTGATAGAGTAGTTACCATCGATATCGGTTGCCGTCGCTACACTGGTTCCCGCAACCTTTACGGTGAGGCCGATGAGTGTTTCGCCGGAGGCATCGGTAACGTTACCGGTTATAATTTTCGTGTTGGCACTTTGAGCCGTGGCACTTGCGCTGGCGACATTTCCTTGCGCAGATGCGGCTTTTTTCGACAACATGATGTTGGGGTTCTGTATCGAGTAAGAAACGTCGGTCCCTTTGAACATGATATCGAGTATTTCGCTGACCGTCTTATTTTGAACGTTAAGGTTTACTTTCCGTTTCGTGTCCACTTGGGTGTTGATAACAAACAGACACTGAGCTTCTTTCTCGATTTTTTTCAAAACTTCGTCTATCGGAGTATTTGCCTCGGATAGGGATATGCGTGAATACGCATCGGCACTTGCTTCGAATGCGTAAGCCAGTGCTAAAACTGCAATAATTGCTTTTAAACTTTTTCTATACATACGTGTGTTTTGTGGTATTCAAAAGTTTTGTAACTGAAATAAATAAATTGTTGATTTTAAAATGATAGATAAGAGATGGTGTGCTTTTATGTATTCATAGGCTTTTGGATATTATTTGTGTTTAGAAGTGATTTGTATTGTATTGAGTTCTTTATCCCATTTGAAATCGAAGTTGAAATCGTGTTGAAGAGCTTGCAACGGTTGTGATTCGCTTTCAAATTTGTATCTTTGACATATTAAATACAGCACAATTTGTATAGTCATTTAATAGTCAAACAATTACATAACCAATTAGAATTAAAAATTAAAGTTGTATTTCATCAAAAAGCCGGTTAAAAAACCGGCTTTTTGTTTTTCAAAAGAGTTCGAGCTGTTGAGGTAGAACCTGTGGCTTTACCTCTTTCTTCCCATAGAAAATTTCCATCATACCGAATTGTTTATCAGTAACACAGAGAATACCTACTTTTCCAAACGGCGGTAAAGAAAGCTTCACCCGGCGGATATGTACATCGGCATTCTCCCGACTAGGACAATGCCGTACATAAATGGAAAATTGAAACATAGTAAATCCATCTTGCAACAGTTTCTTACGGAAGTCGGCATATAATTTACGTTCCCGTTTCGACTCTGTTGGCAAATCGAAAAATACCAATACCCACATAATACGATATTCGCTGAATCTATCCATATTAATTATAATTCTGGATAGATGATTTTACGTAACTCCCCGTTAAAACATTTGTATAAAGAGGCGGTAGTTTGGGCGACTGCGACCATCAAAGGACTACGCCGCCCTTGAATGCCTACCTCTACCACTGGTAAAGACAATAGCTTTGCTTTCAATTCGGTTGTTAACCTCGAATAGTCTTTTCCACTTTCCATGATTTCACAGACCAAGCCATCGACATAGGGGCGATAAGGCTCCATCACATCATCGGCCAAACAATATGCATTATAACGATTATGATGATGTATGCCCAAGGTAGGTAACAACCCGCTAATAACGAGCGACCGAGCGACAACAGCCCGAAGAATAGCATAGCCATAATTGAGTAGATTGTTGGGGGGATCGCCGTCTCTGTCTCTGCGAAAACTATCGAGGTGAGGGAATATACTCGACCAATAATAGGCGGCAGCCCGTGCCTCCATATTATCGATGTCTCCACTACGGACTTCGCCCACCCATGCCCGCATATTTTTAGCTACAATTCCCCGGCTCTCCAAAATTGCAGCTTGATTGGCAATCTTCTGCTGCACTGTCTGTTGCCAAAGTTGCTTTTTCAAAGGTAACGAAGCATTAAGTTGGTCTCGGAACCGTTCGTTTTGTGTCGTGTTCCCACAAAGGGGTAGTATGAGTCCCACAGGCAAACGACTTTTATCGCAAGTGATAATAGCGCAATTGTTTTCGAGAAGGGCTTCGAGCAATCCTTGTGTGATTGTTATCTGCGAATGATCGAGTACGACCACTCCTATATCTTCGATAGGAATCGTCCGTTCCGCCGCCTTTTTGAAAGTATCGGGTAATGTGTCGTTATTCGACACTTCAGGCAGACGCAGTACTAGCTGTGCATTGCGCAAACTCAGATACGAAGGATTTCCAAAATATAATGTGCGTTTGATCATACCGCTTTCCCATTTATGGATATTAACATTCCCAATCTATCAACCTTTATGGGGATACAACTCTCTTTTATCATCTCACCAGTCCATGCTTTCTGAGCCTTATTATTACTACCAAGTTCTATTGTTTGAAGAATAGGTGTGGCAATAAAAGCAGGTATAAAATGAGCCTCATTTCCAGTGCAACTTACCATCTTATATATCCTATTTCTATTTAACGGTTGACTTATTGAACCAGTTTCTGACTCCTCTTTGGTTGGCAAATAAACCAAATCATTCGGAGACAATATAAATGCCGGAAGATTTCCATTTTCATCATTAGGAGCAATACTTAATCCTTGTTTCAAATTACGAATAACATCATTCAACGGAATAGTCTTAAAAGTTCGCTCTTTATGGCACTCTCCACGATCGTTCTCCACTTCTTTCTCATAAACAGCAAAATACAAATTGGTGCCTTTTGCTGCCTCAACAAATTTCTTGGACTTATTTCCTATTGAACCTAACGGGAATTTCATCGTACTACACTCGTATATACGCACCTTATATATAGGCTTATGATCTTTCCCATTATTCAATGTCTTTATTGTTCTGTTCATTTCATCTATACCTTCTGGGGAGAATGCAAGTACCGGATCATTACCTTTATTTTCAAGATGCCTAAACAGAATCTGTTGAATACCTGTATCGGTTATGCTTTCTATTATTTTTTTAGCTTTCTCAAAATTGGAAACCCCACTAAACAAACTAATAAGATCGTTTCCAAAACGAGTTGCAAAATAACGATTTTTAGGTAATTCTGTTTGAGGATCTACTATCTCACGAGAATAATAACGCACCTCTATTTTAGACAGATTCACATCTTGCCAAACATCTTTATTATCCTCGAAATATTTTTTTATTCGCTTAGTATCATAGCCTTTACGCTGCAACTCTAATATTTTTGACCTTAAATCTTTTTCTACAATTCTCTTTGGATTTGTCAATGCTTCCCTCAACGAAACAAATCTAGTTCTCCATAAAAACACCTCTCCCGAAACGGTCTCTTTATGTAAAGGCTTCCTTATCGACCAATGATCAGCAGACTTTTGTTCTTTCCATTCTTTTTCGGAGGAATTATCTTTCCAATGTTGGAAATAATTGACTGTTTTGTTCAACACTCTCAGATTCTGGCGAAAGCTCACTATCACATTTTTTAAAGCGAACTCAACATCTCTTGTAAATTCTTCCCACGGTTTTAGAAATTCTTTCGGTACTTCCCGTTCTTTTAGTTTCCCATCTTGTTTGTACGACACATTTTCATATCTACGTAATTTTCTTGACAATTGATGCTTATTAGCATTATTTTGAGGATTTGAGCATTCGTTATTCAATAAATTCACATGATCACGAGTGGTACAAGCTATGACAATAGCATCCATAGCATGATGTCTATGGTCTATACGTTTTTTATTGAAACCTTTTTGATACATCAATGGCATACTTGGAATTCGATGTCCTTCCTGATTAAAGGTTGTAAATTTTTCACCATTATCTGCTCTTATTTCCTCTAACCGCACAAAGCGAGGCAAAATAATATGATTCCATACATCATTCACACCCCAATCTTTTTTCAATCTATCGGTAATCGCACCGTTGCAAGAGATTACATTCTTAGAAACAGATTCTTGTTCATCATCTTCACGCACAATATTGGATAACAGATTCCGAATATATTTGCTTATATACCGGCTGTCATTCAACTGTCGATGACTAAATTCGGTAGGAATATCCTCGGCCAAAAGACGTTGCATTTTCTGCTTATTACTTTTATAATGCTCTTTTACGAAAGATTCATATTCTTCTACCGAGAAGATTCTCACGTTCCGTCCTCCGCTTAATTCTACAATTTCTCCACCTTTTTCTTTAACAAACTCATATCCCAACAAATCGCCTTTCTTGGCATTGACTTCGGCCTCACATATAACCTTGTTGGTAAATGAATCATCAAAGAAACGAGCTTGCGGAATTATATGTTCTATCTGATAGGCTGGTGTGAACAATTTTCCTAATGGTATTATTTCGCCTGTATAGGGAGAACGATACTTTTGCTCTAACCAACATTTGTAACGAATTATTTCGTTCTTGGTCGGACGCTTTCCCTCTTCACTTTCATTGAATTTTTTCAGTATATTCTTTATTTCATCTTCTATTTCAGAAACACTGCTCAACACTCCATCTTCATAGATACGCAAAATTTCTTGTTGTGCAGGAGAATATGGACGAACATTTTCAATTCCAAGTTCCGGGTTCATAAATTCATGGAGTAACGCTTTGATGCGTAAATTGTTATTTTCATTCCTACTGATAATAGCACTGCATCTTGCCCGTTCTTGGGCTGTTTGTTTCATATCCCGCCCCATTTCGATATGAATTTCGTCTATGGAACCTACTCGTCTCCAAATGTCTCGAACTACACGAAGTGTTTCCATAGTCACTTGTTCAACTATAGGATTACGTAACGAGTGTTGTTTAAACTCTTTCAAGAATTTATTAATATCTTCAGGACTATTCCACTTTTTAATTGTTTTAAGTTCCGAATGGCGATCATAAACGATATAGCAAGCGAGCCACAGCGGTAACCCTTTGAATTGAGAAATATCGGTAAGAGAAATCGATTTTTCTCTTGTTCTTGCTCTGATGGTCTCATCACACTCTCCATTAAGAATCTTTTCGATACGCTCCTTTGTATGATTATCAATAGATTCTAAATTCCAATATTTTCCTCTTCGCATCAAAGGCAGCAACTTGCCAATAGCCTTTGCCGAATACGAGCCATACCCACTTTCCAGTTTCACATTTTTTATTTTCTGTATCGTCTCATCGGAAAAATATACACTCAATTCAGAATAAATCCCTTTTGTTGACACATTTTTCGAACTAAGAGCTTTATCTATCTCAGACTGTGCTAAAACGGAATAAAGCAAATGCCATATCTTTAATTCTATATCTTCCGAAAGAGCTTCTTTTTCATCGTTCAATAACTTTTTCAAAATAGAACTACGAGTTTTATTACCGGGATATTTTTTATCCTCTACATAATTCCATCTATATAAAGACACCGTATCTTCCGTCTTCGTCTTTTTAAGGCCTAAATGCTTCAACAAATCTTCTTGCGAAACCTCTGCCCGTTCATTAAGCCATTTGAACAATTCCACATAAGCGCTTTCATCTCTCAAAAAATCACTTGTTACATCAACGTTAAACTGCAATTTGCCGTCCACCTCTTTTACTTTTTGATAAATCCTTAAATTGTAAATAAACTGCCATATCCGAAATTCTTGGAACAGAGGATGGGATTTTGCAATACATTTCCTTGGTTTACTTTTTTTCTCCCCATTTTCTATATAAAAGGATTCTTCATACGGGCAATTATCGATCAAAGCCTTTTTGCTTTTCAATGGTCGTTGATAAAACAATATGTCTTTTATGAATAACGAAGTAAAATCCCAACTTCCAATAACTCTTTTATGTGCCTCATTTTTACAATAAAGCAATTCTATACATTGATGATACAATTCCCTATCTTGTAATTCAAGATGGAATTTTTTTTGATTTTCCAAAATTAGAGATAACTCGTTTGTATAGTTTTCTCGTTCTATGGTTCGAATAATTTTTTGATCTGGCTTTTGTAATAACGTATCATAAATATAAGTCCCCACTGTTTTACCAGATGATTTAATATCTACTTCTGTCTTCTTTTTGACTAACATCCAATCTTCTGGTTTCGGGATACTAAAAGAACGCTTCACCTTTCCTTCTTTATCAATCTGAGGACTCCCGTTATTATCGAGAGTTGTCGTTACGATAAACTCTTTAACTTGCCCTTCCCACTCATCAATGGGAACACTGCTAGCCCTACGATATACCCAATAATCATCCGTATCTCCCAAACCACTCTCTAAATACACATTATACCATGTGTCCTTTCCCTTTTTCTCTCCTGTGTCTTCCACTCGAACAACTTTCAAGGCATAAAATTCTATTTTTTTACCCTGAACTTCTTCATCTTCTCCACGAAGTTGAAAATAGCCTCGCTTTTGATTAAAATTTAAGAGTATCCATGCCAGCTCTTCCTTGGATATCTTCTCAGTCAAAGCTTTTTTACGAAGATAATAAATTGTCCAATCATAAGGCACTTTACGTCCATCTAACAATAATTGCGGTTGTGAGTGTCTAAAATCTTCCAACATTTCATTAAACGAATCTAAAAAAATAAATTCGTTCTTTCCCATCTTATCTTTTTTCCATGAAAGTTTTACCTCATTATCAAGAAAGAATTTACCATATTTATCAATATTTTGAGAATAATGTTCTGGCAAAAATCCCATACAATTCAGCACTCTTAACAGCCTTTCTCTTCTCAATAAATACCTTTCCCTCAATCTTCTAGCACTTCGGTAACCTGTTCTTTCTCTTGTTTGAGACACAGAATTTCCGTTTTCAAAATTGCCCAAAGTTGCTTGATCCATAGGAATAATCCTACTTCCTGCAAGATCTATGCTTTGTAAGATTTCCTTTCCATCTTCATTTTTCAATGCTTTTACAATAGCCCAACCTATACTATTCGAGCCTAAATCCAATCCCAAAATGTTTTTCATGCCTACTATATATTTTATGGTATTATTATATTTAATATGTAAACATAAAAAAATTTATCGAAAAATACAATAGTATTAAAAAATTATATGTATATTTGTCAACACAAATTTGAAAGCAAATCACAATAAGGATTATTCCGTTGTGAAAACATTTGGAAGGGGGAGTATTTATACTCCTCGTTCTTTTTTATATATATCTATTTTATCAAAAACTTTTTAAGAATATTTCTCTGTCTCCAACCCAAAATCCCATTCGTAAAATTATAATCACTGCTGTCATATCCTTCTCCAAACGATTTCCTTTAATAGTGTAAAAAGGATATTAATCTATATATTAGATATTATCAAAGGATTATGAACCGAAAATCAGGGGTATGGAGCGGCGTCGGGGACGACGGGGAGAGACCGAAGAAACGATGGTTCCTTCGATGGAGGTGAAAAGATAGGAAAGGATTTTTGTTTGTATATTTAACCCCTCCGTCCTTTGGACAGCTCCCCTATATTTTGCTGCGGGACACGGCTGGGGGAGAGGGATAAAAGTGTCGCTTTGAACAGCTTTTTACCTTTTCGGAACTTTAGGGGCGTTCATGCGTCTCTCCTGCCTTGCCTCATTGCGAGTCCTATATACAAAAAGAGAAAGCCGAAGGGGGTTCTCCCTCTCCGGCTCTCTCTCCTATAAGTTGGCGGCTACCTACTCTCCCACTTGCGCAGTACCATCGGCG
>OLQD01002633.1_pt1 | contig 12802 bp, 9 predicted proteins | sample 1672841 | NCBI WGS metagenome assembly OLQD01 (sample SAMEA3136729, study PRJEB25190) | human gut metagenome | biome: human gut; feature: human-associated habitat; material: faeces | place: Austria | collected 2013 | reverse complement strand
TGTTCCACAATGGATGTCACCTTATGGTTCCGATAGAACTCCACACCATTCTCCGCTGCATTCTCCGCCAGTGCAATGTTCAGTCCGAAGGGACAGACGATACCACCGGTGGGTGCATACAGGGCTCCTACGATGTCACGGGACACCGCCGGCTCCATTCCCCAGACTTCCTCCGGGGACAAAAGCTTCAATTCTTTTACCCCGTTCTCCATGCCTCGCCGATACAGTTCTTCCAGACCGGACATGGCATCTTCTTCAAAGCATAACACCAGGGATCCGTTCCTGCGGAACGGGAAGTCCAGCTTCTTCGACAGTTCCTCCATCATTTCATTGCCCCGGACGTTTAACTGTGCCTTGAGAGTCCCCGGTACTGCATCATACCCCGCATGCACGATACCGCTGTTGGCTTTAGAAGTACCTTCGCAGACATCACTTTTCGCCTCCAGTACAGCGATCCTTAGCTTTCCCTTCGCCAGTTCCCTGGCAATGGCGCAGCCACTGACTCCGGCGCCGATAATGATCACATCATAATCCTTCATAACCTCGCCCTGCCTTTCCTATGTTTACATTTATATTTGAATGTCCACCTTTACCTTCTGAATATCCGTTTTCTCTTTATGAATGTCCATTTTTTATTTGTCGCAAATGTCTCTTTGCTATTTATTTTACCATATTCTGCGGGAAAACACGACCGAAAACCAGCAACACTCTGTGTAAAATGTAGTCGAAAAAACCGGACAGCAATCGCTGTCCGGTCAGTTTTCTCTTATAACAATGTATTCAGATCCACCAGGGTTCCGCCCTCGATCTCCACGCACTTGTCGCTGTTTAACTGCAGCCATACGCTGCAGGCATTGGGGTTATATACCTTTTCGTAATCCGCAGAGAACTGTAAACGTTTTGCTGCATCCATGTAATCAATGATCTCGATGTTGGTGGCGTACCAGATGTCGTCTCTGCCGCCCATGTATTTACAGAAGTTCTCGATCACATCCCAGTTGTCATTATTATCGAACTCGTAGCTGTGCCCCCAGACGTACATCAACTTCAGGTACTGGCTCTTCTTGAAATCAGCGAAAAATTCCGCGTACTCCATCAGCTTCGGATCATTATGATGGCAGGTAGCATGCCACTCCAACGGATCCTTTGGCAGCGCAAAATCCGGAACCGTCTCTACCACTCTGGCATAAGCCACGCCCAACTGACGGTACAGCTGTTTGATCTCTTCACTGTAAGAACCGTTGGGATATGCATGTCCTCTGATGATCCGACCGGTCCATTTCTCCAGACCTTTCCGGTCTTCCAACAGTTCCTCTGCGACTTCCACCAGTGGGCATCTCTCAATGGTGGGATGGGTCATGGTATGAGTTGCGATCTCATGACCGTCGTATAATCCTTCCATTTCCTCGAAGGTCATACGGGGCCGCTCTCCCACCTGACCGTAATTCAGATTAAACGTTCCTTTGATACCATATTTATTGAAAATGTCGATCAGGCGTCTGTCCTGTACCTTACCGTCATCATAACTCATGGTCAATGCTTTGGCTTTTCCGCCGGGAAAACAAGTATATACTTTCATCTTTTCCATCCTTTTCTACTGTAATTTCTGTTGTGGTTTTAAAATATGATAATTTTCATCCCACATGTTTTCATCATATTACGACTGGAACAATTTTGCAACTGATAAGAATCCGGCATTAACCCTCTTTATCGTGCAGAACTTTCCATTGCCTTCCTTTCATTCATCCTTTAATATAGTAAAATATACAACCAATAAACGAATTACAATGAGAAGGGAGCATATTTATGAAAAAATTCAACTCCTTCCGTAATCGCCAGAACGGCTTTGAAGATTTAGGTTCCGGCACCGCGGAAGCAGCAAAAACGAAAAAAAGCTGGTGGAAAATCCCCGGCATCATTCTTGTGATTCTGGTAATCGCTATTTTTGCTTTTAATTCTACTTACCAGATCCGTGAACAGGAGCAGGCGGTTCTGATCACTTTAGGCCAGGCCAAAGCGGTAACGGATCCCGGACTTCATTTTAAGATACCGTTCATCCAGCAGGTTCGTAAAGTAAATACCACCATTCAGGGATTTTCCCTGGGATATGATGTAGATTCCAATTCTTCGGAAACCGACGATTCTCTCATGATCACTTCCGACTATAATTTTGTCAACGTCGATTTCTTCGTAGAGTATCGTTTCAGTGACCCGGTAAAAGCTGTCTATGCATCCAAGGATCCCGTACTGATCCTGCGTAACATCAGCCAGAGCTGTATCCGTACCGTGATCGGCAGTTATCCGGTGGACGATGTCCTGACTACCGGAAAAAATGAGATTCAGGCCGCTATTAAAGAAATGATTCTGGAGCGTCTGAGCGAACAGGATATCGGTATCCAACTGGTAAATATCACAATCCAGGATTCCGAGCCGCCTACCTCCGAAGTCATGGAAGCTTTCAAGGCCGTGGAAACCGCCAAGCAGGGAAAAGAAACTGCCCTGAACAATGCCAATAAGTACCGCAATGAACAGCTTCCTCTGGCGCAGGCACAGGCCGACGGTATCATCAAAGACGCTGAGGCGCAAAAGGCCGAGCGCATCAATGAGGCTACTGCACAGGTTGCGCGTTTTAACGCTATGTACGAGGAATATATCAAGAACCCGACCGTCACCAAACAGCGTATGTTCTACGAGACCATGGAAGAAGTACTGCCTGACCTTAAGGTTGTCATCGAAAGCCCCAACGTCAATACACAGACCTTCTATCCTTTGGAATCCTTCACAGGTACCGCTTCCGCTTCTTCGGAGAGCAGCACCTCTGAAGCTGCACAATAACCATTGTCTACAGAAAGGCAGTTTTATAAATATGAAAAAAGTGAAAAATATATCTCTGATTCTATTAGTACTGGCATTGTTGATCATCGGATCCTCCAGCATTGTCGTTACCAACGAAAACGAATACAGTCTGATCCGACAGTTCGGTAAAGTAGACCATGTAGTGAGTTCTGCAGGTGTTACCTTTAAGATTCCTTTTGTACAGAGCGTCGATAAGCTTCCGAAGGAGATCCTGCTCTATGATCTGTCTTCCTCCGATGTCATCACCAGTGACAAGAAGACCATGATCTGTGACAGTTACATTTTATGGCAGATCAATGATCCTCTGAAATTTGCCCAGACCCTGAACTCCTCCATCTCCAACGCAGAGAGCCGTCTGGACACCATCGTATATAACTCTACGAAAAATATCATAAGCAGTACGACCCAGAACGACGTCATCTCCGGGCGTGACGGAGAGCTGGCCGCAGCCATTATGAAAAACATTGGGAACACCACTGAGCAATACGGTATTGAATTGCTCTCCTTCGAAACCAAACAGCTGGATCTGCCCAGTGACAACAAAGCCGCTGTGTACGAGCGTATGATCTCCGAACGTGAAAACATCTCCGCAACCTATACCGCAGAGGGAAGCTCTGAGGCACAGAAGATCCGCAATACCACAGATAAGGAAGTCAATGTTCTCCTGTCGGAGGCCAATAAAAATGCGGAGATTCTCATTGCCGAGGGCGAAGCGGAATACATGAGAATTCTGTCAGAAGCTTATTCCGATGAATCCAAACAGGATTTCTATTCCTTCGTCAGAAGCCTGGATGCACTGAAGGCTTCCATGACCGGCGATAATAAGACGGTGATCCTGTCTCCGGATTCCCCGATCGCACAGATTTTCTACGGAAGATAACATAAAGGCCGGTGTCTGCAATATTCTTGCAGGCACCGGCTTTTTTATGCCAGAATCTCCTCAATTCTGCGTCTCTCTTCTTCACTGAATGCGGTTGCATGTACAATACCGATATTATCCAGGATCTGTGAGGGCTTAGATGCTCCGATCAGAACACTGGTAATATCCCCATCCCTTAAGATCCACGAAAGTGCCATCTGTGCCAGGGTCTGTCCTCTCTGGGCTGCCAGATCGTTCAGTGCACGTACCTTCTTCAATGTCTCTTCCACGATCGCCGCTTCTTTCAGGAATCTGCCGTCGGTACGGACACGGCTGTCCTCCGGAATACCGTGGAGATAACGGTCGGTCAGAAGTCCCTGTGCCAGCGGGCTGAACGTAATGATGCCGATGCCATGGGCAGCCGCATAATCCTTCAATCCGTCCTTCTCAATATCTCTTACAAACATGGAATATTTTCTCTGGTTGATAATAAACGGTGTCCCCAGCTCCTTGAACAGTTCTGCTGCCGCAATGGTCTGCTCCTTATTGTAGTTGGAAATTCCCACATACAATGCCTTACCGGATCTGACAATGCCATCCAGTGCACGAACGGTCTCCTCCAACGGTGTATTTGGATCCGGTCTGTGATGGTAGAAGATATCCACATAATCCAGTCCCATGCGCTTCAGGCTCTGATCCAGGCTGGCTACCAGATACTTTTTGCTGCCCCAGTTGCCATAAGGGCCGGGCCACATATCATAACCGGCCTTCGTGGAAATGATCAGTTCATCACGATACCTTCCCAGTCCTTTTGCAAGGATCCGTCCAAAATTCTCCTCAGCGCTGCCCGGTACCGGTCCATAATTATTTGCCAGATCAAAATGTGTAATGCCATGGTCAAATGCTGTGTGGCACATGTCCTGCATATTATCAAAATTCCCATTGGAGCCGAAATTGTGCCATAATCCCAGAGAGACTGCCGGAAGCTGCAATCCACTGGCACCACAGCGGTTGTATTTCATTTCTTCATATCTTTTCTCATCTGCCTGATACATTTAAATAACCTCCATCTTTTCTGTGTCCTGCAATATTTGTGCCTAAGGCACAAATTTGCGTGTCAAAAATGCATTTTTCACACTAGCCTCCTTGTTTTCTTTCCTTCATTTCTTTATTATAAATTTATTTTCATCCCGTTTCTATGCGAATTTTATAGAATAAAGTGCAATATCTTACGAATTATCTCTTACGTCCCACGATCTTCAGCCGGCTGAAAAACAGGTAATACACAATAAAAGCAATACTGGTCACCGTCCAGGTCAGCGGATAGCTGAATACAATGGTGAGAATGTCATTTTTCAGAGGTACGGCTGTCAGGATCCATACCACGCGCAGTGCGCAGATCCCCAGACAGCAGATGATCATGGGAAGCCAGCTGTCGCCGATACCGCGCAGAGTACCGGACAAAATCTCAATGGCAATATAGGTAAAATATGTAGGTACCAAAAAATGCAGAATCTGTTCTCCGATCACTACCACCTGTGCATCTGTGGTAAACAGTTGATAACAGATCGATGCATAATTATAGAGGATCACGGACAACAGTACGGTTGCTCCGGCTGTAATCCCCATACAGGTACGGACTCCCTTGTGTACACGATCCATTTTCCCCGCACCATAATTCTGCCCCACAAAGGTAGTGATCGATATGCCAAAGGCATTGACGATCATCCAGAACAGGCTGTCAATCTTGCTGTAGGCTGTCCATGCCGCTACCGTATCCGTTCCCAGTTCGTTAACGCTGGACTGGATCAGAATATTGGACGATGTATACATCACCGACTGCAATCCCGCCGGAAGTCCGATCCGGATGATCCTGCGGAACATTCTTCCATCAAAACGGATCTTTCTCAGTTCCAGACGATGCATATCCTTCGTCCGCATCAGCACCCACAATACCAGTACTGCACTGAGTGCCTGCGACAGAATGGTCGCCAGTGCGGCTCCAGCCACACCCCTATGCAGTCCGATGACAAATGCAATATCCAGCACAATATTCGTCAGGCAGCTGACGATCAGGAAATATAGCGGTCTCTTGGAATCCCCCACAGCCCGCAGGATACCTGCGCCCATATTGTAGATCAGATTCCCGATAACGCCCAGAAAATAGATTCGGATATAGGTTGTCGACGGTCCCAAAATATCCTCAGGTGTAGACATCGCGCGCAGTGCCCATGGTGCCGCCGTAATACCCACGATCATCATGCCGACTCCCGCCACCAGACTGAACGCAATGGAGGTATGTACGGCATAGCCTACCATCTCGGCACGTTTTGCCCCATAATACTGAGAGATAATGACTGTGGCACCGCTGGACAATCCCACGAAAAATCCCACCAGCAGCTGGATCAGCGTACCGGTGCCCCCACCTACCGCCGACAGAGCTTCTTTTCCGACAAAGCGCCCTACGATCACCGCATCTGCAGCATTATATAATTGTTGAAAAAAGGTCCCGAACAAAATAGGGAAAAAGAACAGGAGCAGCTGCTGCCAGATGACTCCCGTTACGATCTTGTTCTCTTTCTCTATAACATTTTCTGTCTGCTTTTGTGTTTTCTCTGTATTTGCTTCCATATTAATATGCCCTTTGAAAATCTATACTTCTACGATGATAGTATCATTTCCACAAAACCTTTTCAAGAGGGTAATCTTATCCACATCGGAAGTCAGGAAAAACCCCGGGTGGTGGAAGCACCCGGGGATCCTGTCTGCACCCGGATGAGTCGCAGCATCCGGGCACAGCACTCTGTATATACCAAATTGAGGGATTAGATAAAAGCTAAGTTATTTACTCCATTCGCATATCGCAAAGCTTACGCTCCGCTTTTATGCTCATGTCGTAATCGGGTTATAAATCCCTTAAGCCACTCCCGTGCAGGCACGTCGTGTCTTAGGGATTATAACCCTGGCATTATTACTCCACGTCTTGCAGAGCTGCGAAGTCTTCTTCGCCGGTACGAACCTTTACTACTTTGTCAACGTTGTATACGAAGATCTTGCCATCGCCGATATGTCCGGTGTACAGAGCCTTCTTGGCAGCATCGATGACTGCGCTTACGGGAATCTTGCTGACAATAACTTCTACCTTCACCTTAGGCAGCAGGGTCGCATCCATTTCAACACCACGATACATCTCGCCGGCACCCTTCTGTACGCCACAGCCCATGACCTGTGTCATGGTCATACCGGTTACACCCAGATCGTTCAGAGCCTTCTTCAGTACCTCGAACCGGGCAAGCTTTGCAATAACCACTACTTTGTAGATTCCGGTTGCAGGAATTGCTGCCGGAGCTGTCTCTACCTTTACTGCCGCTTCCTTCATGGCTGCGGAAGCTGTGTCATAATCACTTACGCCAAGGCTGGTATTTTCATTTACCTCCATGGTCATAGTGTTGGAAATATCCATAATGCTGAAGCCTGCATATGCGGAAGGAAGACCATGCTCACAGGAGTCCAGACCAACAATCTCTTCTTCCTCAGATACACGTAAGCCTACGGTAGCCTTGATGATCAGGAAAGCAATGGTAATAGTTACTGCAGTCCATGCCGCCACACTTACAAAACCTAACAGTTGCAGACCAAGCTGCCTGAAGCCACCGCCATAGAACAGGCCTACCACACTGTCATTGCCGGGTGCGGAAGTGGTTGCAAATAAACCGGTTGCGATAGTACCCCAGATACCATTCATGCAATGTACTGCAACAGCACCTACAGGGTCGTCAATATGAAGCTTATAATCCAGAAGCCATACACCAAATACTACCAGAAGTCCTGCTACTGCACCGATCACGATAGCACCGAAGCAATCCGTCACATCACAAGGAGCGGTAATCGCTACCAGACCTGCCAGAGATGCATTCAAACACATGGATACATCAGGTTTGCCATATTTGATCCAGGTAAATACCATACATACTACAGTTGCGATTGCGGGAGCTACGGTAGTGGTAAGGAATACAGAACCTAACTGCTCTACGGAAGTACAAGCAGCACCATTGAATCCATACCAGCCAAGCCACAGGATAAATACACCAAGTGCACCAAGTGCCAAGTTATGTCCTGGGAATGCGCCAACCTTGATGCTTCCATCCTTCTGCTTCTTGAACTTACCAATACGTGGTCCAAGGATTGCTGCACCGATCAGGGCACAAATACCACCAACCATGTGGATACAGTTGGAACCGGCGAAATCGTGGAAGCCCATCTTAGACAACCAGCCGCCGCCCCATGTCCAGTGTGCTTCAATCGGATATATGACTGCGGAGATTACTGCGGAATATACACAGTAGGATAAGAACTTTGTTCTCTCTGCCATCGCTCCGGATACGATCGTTGCTGTCGTAGCACAGAACACTAAGTTAAATACGAAGTTTGACCAATCAAAATTTGCATAATTTGTGAAGATATCAAATCCAGGCTTACCAAAGATACCTGCCACATCCTCACCTAAGAACAAACCGAAACCGATCAGGATAAACATCACGGTACCGATACAGAAGTCCATCAGGTTCTTCATGATGATGTTACCAGTATTTTTCGCTCTGGTAAATCCTGCCTCCACCATCGCGAAACCTGCCTGCATCCAGAACACCAGTGCCGCACCGATCAAGAACCAGACGCCGTAGACTTCACTTGAAATCGCATTCATAATTTCTTCTGTCATAATCATTTCCTCCTCTTTTTGTTTCTTTCTTTTTGTTAAGTCCGCTAGCTTTCCTTACTCAACATGTTGTCATTATACTTAATAAAATTAATTTGTCAAACAGTTTTTTCCAGTCAAAATATCAATATTTATATTTATATCAAGCAAATTAATCGTTTTACTTATGATTATCAAGCACATATGCAGCTTTTATTTAATATAATAAAGTGAGATTGTAAAATCTCCACATGTTTTTAAGTTGCACTAGAAAAAGAGAAGTGAAAACGTATTTCCACTTCTCTTTTTCTTTATTTTGTGCTATTTTACTTGTTTTTATCAAGTATGCTCTTATTTTCGGAAACTCTTATTGGCAAGTTTTTCGAATGCTGGACGTACCTTTCTAAACGACTCCATCAGCTTCGGTGAAAATACACCACATTCTCCGGTGATAATCATCCGATATGCATCTTCCTTTGAAAACGCATCCTTGTAGCACCGCTCATTGACAAGTGCATCGTATACATCCGCAACTGATACAAGCTGGGCGCAGATTGGAATCTCATCACCAACTAAACCATCTGGATATCCCTTACCATCATAACGCTCATGATGATGGCGGCAGATCTCATACGCATATTTCATCGTGTCATCGTTCCAATCCTCCTTGATGGAATCAAGTAGTTCACATCCACGGATCGTATGGGACTTCATATATTCAAACTCTTCTGATGTCAGTCTGCCCGGCTTCAATAAAATACGGTCTGGAATCGCAATCTTTCCAATATCATGCAAAGCGCTGACAGACTCAATGATATCAATCTTCTCCTTTGTCAGTTCGTATTCTGGATAATCCTCCATTACTGCCTCTGCAAGAATCCGGGTGTATCCCTTTACTCGCTGGATATGCTCTCCACTTTCTGTGCTTCGATACTCGACAACCGTACCAAGCATTTCAATGATCTGCTGGTTCTTCTTCTTCAGATGCTCTGCCTGGATCTGCAAGGTGCGATATGCTTTCCGCAATACGTTCGTCTGCTCAGCCACCTTGTCTTCCAGCTTTAATTTATAATCAAAAAATTCAGCTGTATTTTTAACTCTCTGCTTAATAATCGCATTGTTAAATGGCTTCGCAATAAAATCGGAAATTCCAAGCTCAAAGCACTTCTTCTGTACCTCCACCGTATGATCTCCACTGATAACCAGAACCGGAACCTTTCCGATCACCTCGCGTCGGTTCAGCTCTTCCAGCACCTGCGTCCCATCCATCTCCGGCATGACCAGATCCAACAGAATTGCAGCCATATTTTTTGCTTCCTGATCTACAATCTCAAGTGCCTGTTTTCCATTTTCAGCTTCCAGAATCGTATATTCATCTTCCAGGATTGAACGCAGTATCTCGCGGTTTATATCAACATCATCCACTATCAAAATTTTATTTCTCATTTGCTTCTCCTTCGTTTACACATTCCGTAACGATCCGATACGATTTCCTCTACTCACCAGATACACGTTCCGCATTGGTTCTGAACGCCAAATCACACCATTAATCTCCACGCTGACACCGGAATACAAATTCCCGGTAACGACTACCTTCGCAGATTTTTGTTTCTTTTGTTCTTTCTCCACTGCGTCTTTCCTCTTCTTTAATTCCTCCAATTCTGTTTTCTTTGTATAAATTGCATCCTCCAGTTTTAAATAGGTCGGATGTACATTTCGTATCACAGGTTCAAACTTCTTCCGGAACTCCTGATATGCATTCAGCAATAATCGAAGTTCTTGTGAAACCTTTTTCTCCCTACCCTGCAGGTCTACCTGCATCTGCACATTTTTGTCCTTATTTCCAAGCACAAGCCGTGTAGCAAGACTCGCCTCATTTCCGATGTTAGTTGCCTGTATCAGATTCTGCGCCTGCGCCAGTCCTCCAGCAAGTACACCATTTCGTCCTGATATCTCGATCCGGGTACCTGCATGAATCTCACTCCGCAGACAATAATTCGCACTGACCTTTCCACCTGCCCATACGCGTGCGGACTCGAAAAACATGCCCATCACATCGCCATTTGCCCGCAGGAAACCGCGTCCGGATGCATTGTTACCCTTTTTCAATATGATATCGCCACCAGCCTCGATTACCGAAGATTCGGTATATCCATCTACCAGCACATCTCTTGTCGAATGGATACTCACACCCTGTCCAACATTGCCACGTACATAGATGGAACCATCAAAATCAACATTTCCGGTTGCACTTGTCACATCATCTAACACTAATAAGCTGGAGATCACAAGCCGGTTATCTTTCAGCTCAATCTTTCCATTTTCCATCGCAATATATGTCTTCTTATCTTCCAATATCTGGAAACCACTTCCTGTCAGGATTGGCTTCTCCTTACCCTTCTTTGTCGCAAGGGATTCTCCCATAATTGTATAACCCGGTGTTCCCTCCTGTGCTTCATGGTAGACAGCAACCGTCTGCCCTTTCTTCACCAGTTCAAACCATTTTGCATTCTGATAATCCACGGAACCATCTTCCATCAAAGCCGGATTGGATTTTACATTCGTATCAAAGAAGAATTCATACCAGCCATCTGCGCCTGCCTGTGGCATCACGCCTTTTGCCAGTGTTACGATATCGCCACTTGTCGTACCATCGCAGATTGCTTTGACAACCGCATAGTCAACACCTTTTTTGATATCTGCCTCCTTAATCGCCGAAAGCACCTCATCCTGCGCTATCGGAACTCCCGGATTTGGAAGTATGACGATTGCCTCCATACCACTCTGATTAAGCAACATATCAAAACAGGAAAATCGTTTCTTCACTGCTTCTCCATTCTGGATCGGCATTTTCGTCTTTTCCAGCAAATCCAGTCTGCGCTGCCGCATCAGCTTTGCCGTGTACATAAAGCTACGGTAATAGCTGACATCTATACCTTCTTCGAGTCCATACCGGATTTCCCGCATCTGCTGCCATGAATATAACACATTCTTATATTGTTCTACATCCAAATGTTTTTCCAGTCCTAACCGGATCTCACGCATCTGCTGCCACGTGTATTCTCTGCTCGCATACACAGACACATCAATATGATGCTCCAATCCTAATCGAATCTCACGAATCGAGATTCCCCGGAAATCCGGTATCACATAGGAATCAATATCTACACCATTTTTCTTTGCCAACCGGATCTGATGCAGTTGGTCTTCATCAAACCCGTTATTGGTATATACAGATAAATCGATATGCTCCAGTGTCGCCTTTCTTAACTGCTGCAGAACCCCCGCAGCCATATTCTTTTTATCCGATAAATCAATGCCTGCTTCCAGCCCTTTCCGAATCTGGCGCATCCTATCAAAAGAGATCTCGGGATCTGCGTATTTACTGACATCCAGAGACATCTCCAGTCCCTTACGGATTTCTTCCATCTGAAACCAATCATACCGGCTGTCCGCATAATAAGAGACCGGTATCTGTTCCACAAGGCCAATCCGAATCTCATGCATCTGAATTGCAAGAAATTCCGGCTTTGCATAGATGGACACATCAATGTTGTCCTTGATGCCTGCATCAATCTCTGCCTGCTGATCGGGTGTAAATTGATTTTCTTTCGCAAAATCTGCCATCTATATCTCCCTCATTTTACTATTGCATGATATTTAAATAATCTTTCAATATATTCCAATTATTACTCATATTACTATCTGGTGCTGCTACAAAGTAAAACTGCATATCAATCTGCTCGCCATTTACAGTAAATTTATTTTGTTTCGGATCCAATAATTGTTGTATCATTTTTCGCATACAACTCTATGAACTCTGTCTGTGCTGCAGTCAGACAGTTCTTTGCGTTCAATGTAAAGCCCTAATTCTTATCGTTTGTTCTATTTCTCATTCAAATTCCTCCGATATATAAGTAAACCCAACTTATAATATCGGCATTCAATCCTTATTTTTTCACACAATTATACGAATTGTACCGCGAATAGGCAAAAAAAGCAACCGCTTAACACGGTTGCTTTCCTACTTTTTAATATTTTTAGTAAATTTTTACTTTTCTGGTGTATTATAGCCATCCGGATTCATAGACTGCCACTTCCATGAATCTGCACACATCTCATCAATATCATACTGTGCTTCCCATCCAAGCTCCTTCTTTGCAAGGCTTGCATCGGAATAGCAGGTTGCAATATCACCAGCACGACGAGGCTTAATCTCATATGGGATCTCCTTGCCGCACGCCTTGCCAAACGCATGGATCACATCAAGTACGCTGTATCCCTTTCCTGTTCCAAGGTTATAAATCTTGACGCCCGGATTCTCCTTGATCTTATTGATCGCTGCCACATGTCCCTTCGCAAGATCAACAACATGGATATAATCACGGACA
>OLQD01002632.1_pt1 | contig 12803 bp, 9 predicted proteins | sample 1672841 | NCBI WGS metagenome assembly OLQD01 (sample SAMEA3136729, study PRJEB25190) | human gut metagenome | biome: human gut; feature: human-associated habitat; material: faeces | place: Austria | collected 2013 | reverse complement strand
ACCTGTTTGCCAGCGTGGTCAAGCGCCAGTGCGGCATCAAGGACTACGGCACCATCTTCCCGGGTCACGGCGGCATTCTGGATCGCTTCGACAGTGTGATGTTCATTGCACCCTTCGTGACCATGGTCATCACCGCCGTGTTCTACGCCTGATACAGGGGAGGAAACTATCATGTTTAAAAAAATTACGCTGTTGGGCTCTACCGGCTCCATCGGTACCCAGAGTCTGGATGTCATCCGCGCCCAAGGGTACGAGGTCTACGGCCTTTCTGCCCATAGCCATGTGGAAAAGATCTTACAGCAGATCGAAGAGTTCCACCCGAAATACGTCTGCATGACCGACCCGGATGCCGCCGCAAAGCTGGACGCTGCGCTGGCAGGCCGGGCAAACGCGCCCAAGCTGCTTACCGGCCCGGAGGGGCTGAAGGAACTGGCAGCGCTGGACGGCCCGGATGTGGTGCTGAACAGCGTGGTGGGCATTGCCGGCCTCGGTGCCAGCCTGTGCGCCATCGAGAGCGGCCACGACTTGGCACTGGCCAACAAGGAGAGCCTTGTCACCGGCGGTCATCTGGTCACGCAGGCTGTGGAAAAGCACAGGGTACAGCTGCTTCCTGTGGACAGCGAGCACTCCGCCATCTTCCAGTGCCTGCAGGATAAGGAGAGCGCCCCCAGCCTGACCAAAATTCTGCTCACGGCTTCCGGCGGCCCCTTCTTCGGCATGACTACCGAGCAGCTGCGCGGCAAGACTCGCGCAGACGCTCTCAAGCACCCCAACTGGAACATGGGCGCGAAGATCACCATCGACTCTGCCACCCTGATGAACAAGGGGCTGGAACTCATCGAGGCTGTATGGCTCTTCGGTCTGCCCCCGGAAAAAATTCAGATTGTGGTGCAGCGCCAGAGCATCGTCCACTCTGCGGTGCAGTTCAGCGATAATTCGATCATCGCCCAGCTGGGTGTGCCGGATATGCGTATCCCCATCCAGTACGCCCTGACCTACCCAAAGCGTGTGCCGGGCGTAGTGCCGGAACTGGACTTTACCACCCTGAAGCTGCTCACCTTTGACGTGGCCGATGAGGAGACCTTCCGCTGCCTTGCCGCCTGCAAAAAGGCCATTCGCAAGGGCGGTCTTGGCCCCTGCGCCGCCAACGGTGCCAACGAGGAAGCCGTTAAGCTGTTCCTTGAGGACAAGATCGGCTTTTTGGATATCGGCCGCTTGGTGGAGGCTGTTGTGGATAGCGACAGCTTTGGCGGCGACTATACGCTGGCAGACGTGTACGAATGCGACCGCATGGCGCGCGCATTCGTGCGGGCACACCTGTAACGCTTTATCAGCAATATACGCCTCGGCACTGTTTTTGTAACAGTTCCGGGGCGGTATAGGAGAACGAATGTCATTTATTATCACCATTCTTGCCGCGCTGCTCGTGTTCAGTGCGGTGATCGCCATCCACGAGTTCGGGCATTTTACTGTGGCAAAGCTCTGCGGCATTCAGGTCAATGAGTTTTCCATCGGCATGGGGCCGGTGCTCTGGAAAAAGAACCATAAGGGCACCCAGTACAGCCTGCGCGCCCTGCCCGTGGGCGGCTTTGTAGCGCTGGAAGGGGAGGAAAGCCCAGAAAGCCAGCAGACAGAAGCTGCCCATACTGTGCAGGAGCAGCCCGCCCCGGAGACGGAAGCATCTGTGCAGCCCACCGGCGTCCCCCTGAATGAAGCGCCGGTGTGGCAGCGAGCACTGGTCATGGTAGCCGGTGCTGTCATGAATTTCGTGCTGGGCTTTGTGGTGCTGGTGTTTTTGATCGCCGCCCAGAATGAGCCTATCACCAGCAAGACCATCTACGCCATTCAGGACGGTGCCCTCTGCGGACAGACCGGCCTGCAGGCGGGGGACAAAGTTCTGGCGGTGAACGGCCGCCGCTGCTTTGTGGCCAATGATATCCTGTACGAGCTGGTGCGCACTCGGTCTTACAGTGCGGATTTCACCGTCCTGCGGGATGGCCAAAAGGTGCAGCTGCCGGGGGTGCAGTTCGACACATGGCAGGACGAACAGGGCGAGACCCACATGAGCATCGGCTTTTCCGTCTACGGGCTGGAAAAGACTCCCGGCAATGTGCTGCGGGAGGCGGGCAACAGCGTGCTGTATTACGGCCGCATCGTGTTCACCTCTCTTATCGACCTGCTGCGCGGGCGGGAGAGCATCAACAACCTTTCCGGCCCGGTGGGCATCGTATCGGCCATCGGGCAGGCCGCCAGCTACGGCTGGCAGGACTTGCTGGAACTGCTGGCGCTGATTACCGTCAACCTTGGCATCCTCAACCTACTGCCTTTCCCGGCGCTGGATGGCGGCAAGGTGGTATTTTTGGTCATTGAAGGCGTCACCGGCCATGCTGTGCCGGAAAAGCTGCAAAGCGTGCTCACCCTTGCAACCTTCGGGCTGCTGTTCGGGTTGATGATCTTTGCAACCTACAACGATATTCTCCGGCTTATTACCGGGACAGTATAAGAAAGGGGAACCCTTATGCGGCAGAAAAAACGTGAAGTGAAGATCGGCAATGTGACCATTGGCGGCAGCAACCCCATTGCGGTGCAGACCATGCTCAATGTGCCGGTGGAGGACATCGAGGGCAATGTGGCACAGGCCAAGCGGTGCGAAGCCGCTGGCTGTCAGATTTTGCGGGTGACCTGTCCCAGCCCGGCAGATGCAAAGTGCATCGAGGCCGTCAAAAACGCGGTGAATATCCCCATCGTGGCGGATATCCACTTTGACTACAAGGCTGCACTGGCTTGTGCAGATGTGGGTGTGGATAAGATCCGCATCAACCCGGGCAACATCGGCGATGACGACCGGGTAAAAGCAGTAGTGGATGCCTGCCAGCAGAAGAACATCCCCATCCGCATCGGCGTCAACGGCGGCAGTCTGGAAAAGCACATTCTGGCCCGCTACGGCGCACCCACCCCGGAAGCTATGGTGGAAAGCGCTTTGTACCATGTGCGGCTGCTGGAAAAGTTCGATTTCAATAACATCGTCATTTCCATTAAAAACTCCAACGTGCCCCGCATGATGGAAGCCTACCGCCAGCTCAGCGCCGTCACCGACTACCCGCTCCATGTGGGCGTCACCGAAGCCGGTACCTACCAGATGGGCCTGCTGAAAAGCGGCATGGGTATCGGCGGGATGCTGCTGGAGGGCATCGGAGACACCATCCGCGTGTCGCTGGCTGCCGACCCGGAAAAAGAGGTGGAGGCAGGCTTTAACATTCTGCGCGCCGTGGGCTTCCCAGTCACCGGGCCGGAGGTCATCACCTGTCCCACCTGCGGACGCACCCAGTACCCCTGCACCGAGATCGCCAACGAGGTGGAAAAGCGGCTGCAGGGCTACAAAAAGTCCATCAAGGTGGCTGTGATGGGCTGCGTTGTCAACGGCCCCGGTGAAGCCCGTGAAGCCGATATCGGCATTGCGGGCGGCAAGGGCGAGGCCGTGCTGTTCATCCATGGCCAGCCCGTCAAAAAGCTTACCGGCGATAATATTCTGGATCAGTTCATGGATGAGATCTATAAACTGTAAGACGGGAGCTGTTTTATGGCACTGCAAAACAAACTGGGGCTGACCGATGAGGTCGCTCTTGCCCGCGCAGAGGAAAAGCTGAGCAAGCAGAAGGCGCTGGCGCTGTATGATACTGGTCTGCTGGATACTTTTCCGGTAGGTACCTTTGCAGGGCTTGCAAAGATCCATGCGTATCTGTTCGGGGAGATCTACGATTTTGCCGGGCAGCTGCGCACAGTGAACATCGCCAAGGGCAATTTCCGCTTTGCGCCGGTCATTTACCTGCATGCGGCATTGGAGAGCATCGATGCCATGCCGCAGTCCACCTTTGACCAGATCATTGAAAAGTATGTGGAGATGAACGTTGCACATCCCTTCCGGGAAGGCAATGGCCGCAGCACCCGCATCTGGCTGGACTGCATCCTGAAAAAAGAGCTGCATCAAGTGGTGGACTGGAGCCGCGTGAACAAGGAGGATTACCTTCTGGCCATGGAGCGCAGCCCCATCAGGGACTTGGAGATCAAGACCCTGCTGCGTGCGGCACTGACGGATCAGATCAATGACCGCGAAGTGTATATGAAGGGCATTGATGCAAGCTACCATTATGAGGGCTATCAGGTCTTTAAAACAGAGACCCTTGCACCGGATTGACAAGAAACTTTTCCCTACTGCCACACCCGCAAAAACGGGTGCGGCAGTTTGTGCTGTAAAGAACCCACCAAAAAGGAGTACCATTTGTGAAACCACTTGTTTCCCAGCTGTGGCCGCAGTTTATGGCGGACCCGGATTTTGCGGCCTGCTTCGGGCAGGTGATCGTGGAGCACGCCCGGATGCTGCGGCAGGACCGGCAGGTCGAGTTTACCCTGCGCAGTGCCGCCCCGCTGGATCAGAACCTCTGCGCCCGGCTGCTGGCTTCCCTGCAGCCGGACTATGAAGGCTTTGAACTGAAGATCAAAAACCTGTTCGGCTATACCATGCTGGACGAGCACGCTTTGCGCACCCTGCTGGAGGACATGAAGCGGGACGGTGTGCCCATCAACGGCTTTCTGGACAGGAGCAGCATTACCATCACCGGGCAGAACATCACGGTGGGGGTGTGCCACGGTACAAAGTTTTTGCAGGAGATGGGCTTTGAAGAACTGCTTGCCAAGCGCATTGCCGAGCACACCGGCGTTACCCCAAAGGTGACGCTGCAAAGCGCGGTGACTGCGGCCGAGCAGCAGCAGATGGAAGAAAAGCTGGAGCGCAAGATCGCACCGCCGGTGGTCAAGTTTGAGAAAAAGAACACCGCACCGTCTATCAAGGTGGAGGGGCTCAACCTTACCGACAAGCCGGTCACCATCTTCCACGGCAAAATGTTCACCCCCAAAAACCTTACCCCCCTCAAGGATCTGGGCGGCGAGGGCGGCAAGTGCATGATCTGGGGCGATGTGTTCTTTACCGAGGTCAAGGGCAATTACCGCAAGATCTACACCGTGTCCATCACCGACTATACCGGTTCTATCAACCTGAAGGTCCGCGCACAGGAAGGGGAGGACTGCTCCAAGTGGGAGGGCATCGGCAAGGGCAGCACGGTCATCGTGCGTGGCGACTGCTCCTACGATAAATACGAGCACGACTACATCGTGTACCCCTATGATGTGCTGATCGTGGAGCGCAAAAAGCGGGAGGATACCGCCCCGGAAAAGCGGGTGGAGCTGCATCTGCACACCAAGCTTTCCAGCATGGATGGCTTCTGCGACCCCGGCGGCATCGTCAAGCTGGCGCACCGCATGGGACACCCCGCCATTGCAATCACCGACCACGGCGTGTGTCAGGGCTACCCGGAAGCCATGCTGGCAGCCGATGACATCCACAAAAAGGACCCGGATTTCAAACTTATCTACGGGTGCGAAGCCTATTTTGTGGACGACATGGTGCCCTGCGTCTACGGCGTAAAGGATCAGTCGCTGGACGGCGAGTTCTGCGTGTTCGATACCGAGACCACCGGTCTTGACCCCGGGGTAGAGTACCTTACCGAGATTGGCGCGGTCATCATCCGCAACGGCGAGGTGGTGGAAGAGTTCGACACCTTCGTCAAGCCCGGTAAGCCCATCACCCCCAAGATCACCGAGCTGACCGGCATCACCAACGAGATGGTAGCGGATGCCCCCAGTGAAAAGGAGGCACTGGAAGCCTTTCTTGCCTTTGCCGGTGACCGCATTCTGGTGGGCCACAACGTCCACGCTTTTGATATGCGCTTTCTGCGGGCAGCTGCTAAGCGCAGCGGCATCAAGCTGGAGCCTACCTATATCGACACCCTGACCATGGCGCAGACCATGTACCCCGGCCTGCACAACTATAAGCAGGGCACTATCAACAAGCATTTGGAGCTGCCCACCTATGAGGCGCACCGCGCCTGCGAGGACTCCGCTGCACTGGGACGCATCTTCTGCGTGATGCTGAACGACTTAGCGGAAAAAGAGGTGACCAAGGTAAGCGAGATCAACACCGGTCTGGGCGGCAACCGCGAGGTGCTGAAAAAGAAGTACTACCACCTCATCATTCTGGTCAAAAACCAGATGGGACTGAAGAACCTGTACAAAATTGTCAGCGAAGCGCACGTCAACTACTTCTTCAAAAAGCCCCGCGTGCCCCGCAGCCTGCTGAACAAATACCGGGACGGCCTGCTGCTCACCAGCGCCTGTGAGGCAGGCGAGTTATACCGCGCCATCGTGGACGGCACCAGCTACGAGGAGCTGAAAAAGATCGCCGCTTACTACGATATCCTTGAGATCCAGCCGCTGGGCAACAACGCCTATATGGTGCGGGATGGCAAGGTGGATAGCGAGGAGCGGATCAAGGAGTTCAACCGTACCGTCATCAAGCTGGGCGAGGATCTGCACAAGCCGGTCATTGCCACCGGCGACGTGCACTTTACCGAGCCGGAGGATGCGATCTACCGCGCTGTACTGCAGGCGGGCAACGGCTTTAAGGATGCCGACAACCAGCCGCCGCTGTTCTTCCGCACCACGCAGGATATGCTGGCGCAGTTCTACTATCTGCCCAAGGAAAAGGCCTACGAGGTTGTGGTAAAGAACCCCCGCAAGATCGCCGCAATGATCGACAACAATGTGCGCGCCATCCCCCGGGGCACCTACCCGCCCAGCATCGAGGGCGCAGAACAGCAACTGCGCGATGCCACATGGGAGCACGCCAAGCGGGATTACGGCGACCCCTTGCCTGAGATCGTGGAAAAGCGGCTGCAAAAGGAGCTGGATTCCATCTGCGGCCACGGCTATGCGGTTCTGTACGTCATTGCGGTTAAGCTGGTGGCCTACTCCAATGCGGGCGGCTATCAGGTGGGCAGCCGTGGTTCTGTCGGCTCCTCCGCTGTGGCGCACTTTTCCGGCATCTCGGAGGTGAACAGTTTGCCGCCCCACTACCGCTGCCCCAAGTGCAAGTATAGCGAGTTTATCACCGACGGCAGCGTGGACGATGGCTTTGACCTGCCGGACAAAAACTGCCCCCAGTGCGGCACCCGGATGCTGGTGGACGGCCACGACATCCCCTTCGAGACCTTCCTCGGTTTCTACGGCGATAAGGAACCGGATATCGACCTGAACTTCTCCGGCGAGTACCAGTCTAATGTGCACCGCTACACCGAGGAACTGTTCGGCAAGGCCAACGTGTTCAAGGCCGGTACGGTGTCCGGTATTCAGGATAAAACGGCCTATGGTTACGTTAAAAAGTATCTGGACGAGCGGCAGCGCACCGTGAACCACGCCGAGGAAAACCGCCTGACGCTGGGCTGCACCGGCGTCAAGCGCACCACCGGCCAGCACCCCGGCGGCATGGTCGTCGTGCCGGACACCTACGAAATTTACGATTTCTGCCCCATCCAGCACCCGGCAGACGATGTGGCAGGCGGCCTGCTGACCACCCACTTCGAGTTCAAGTATCTGCATGATACGCTGCTCAAGCTGGACGAGCTGGGCCACGATATGCCCACCTTCTACAAATATTTTGAGGAGTACACGGGCATCCCCATCGACAGCATCCCCATGAACGACCCCAAGGTGTACAGTCTGCTCACCAGCCCGGAAGCGCTGGGCGTGACCCCGGAACAGATCGACAGCCAGACCGGTACCTTCGGCATTCCGGAAATGGGCACCAACTTCGTGCGCGGAATGCTGGTGGAGGCCCGGCCCAAGAACTTTTCGGAACTGATCCAGATCTCGGGCCTGTCCCACGGCACCGACGTGTGGACCGGCAACGCCGATGAGCTGATCCGCAGCGGCACCTGCACCATCGCAGAGGTCATCGGCTGCCGTGACAGCATCATGCTGTACCTGCTGCGCAAGGGGCTGGAACCCAAGATGGCCTTTGACATCATGGAGGCCGTGCGTAAGGGCAAGGTGGCCAAGGGCGGTTTCAAGGACGGCTGGGAGGAAGCCATGCGGGAGCATGATGTGCCGGACTGGTACATCGAGAGCTGCCGCAAGATCAAGTATATGTTCCCCAAGGCCCACGCGGTGGCCTACCTGATGAGTGCCATCCGTCTGATGTGGTTCAAAATCTACAAGCCGCAGGCCTTCTATGCGGTGTACTTCACCGTGCGCGGCGACGACATCGACTACGAGGCTGCCATCGGCGGGGCTGCTGTGGCCCGTGCTCACATGGAAGAGGTCAAGCGCCGCCTGAAGGAGGAAAAGAACGCCAAGGACGAGGACGTTCTGGTGAGTCTGCAGCTGGTGAACGAAATGCTGGTGCGCGGGTACGAGTTTTTGCCCATCGAGCTGGGCAAGAGCCGCGGCTCCAAATATGTGGTGGAGGACGGCAAGGTGCGCCTGCCCTTCAGTTCTCTGAAGGGTCTGGGCGGTGCTGCTGCCGACGCGCTGGAGCGGGTGACCATCCACGGAGAGGAATATATCTCGGTGGAGGAGCTGCAGCAGGCCTCCGGCGTCGGTCAGGGCATCCTGGACCGTCTGCGTCAGGTGGGCGCCCTGGGCGACCTGCCCGAGAGCAGCCAGGTGAGCTTCTTCTGAACACAACAAAAACTCCCCCTGCGGTGGGCATTTGCTCACGGCAGGGGGAGTTGCTGTTTTTCAGGGAACAGGTCAGCCGGAGGAATTGCTTACTCCACGCTGATCATATAATAATACACGGGCTGACCGCCGCGGATGTGGCTTACTTCCACATGGTTGGGGCACTTTGCCTTTACGATCTCGGTAACCTTCTCGGCGTCCTCGTCGCTCACGTCACAGCCGGAAATAATGGTGACAAAGCTGGAATCCTTCTTGCACATATTGCGTGCCAGACGGTAGGTGGCCTTGGTGATATCGGTGGAGGTGGAAACGATCTTACCGTTCTCCAGCGCCATGATCTCGCCCTTGCGGATGCGCTTGCCGTCGTACTCGCTGTCGCGGGCGGCGTAGGTGATCAGACCGGTGGACACCTTGTCGGCAGCAGCCATCATGTTGATGGTGTTGGTCTCGGCGTTCACAGAGGGGTCGAAGTTCAGCATGGCGGTGATGCCCATGGGCACGGTGCGGGTGGGCAGAACCACGACCTGACGGTCGGCCAGTTTCTCGGCCTGCTCGGCGGCCATGATGATGTTCTTGTTGTTGGGCAGAACGAACACGGTCTTGGCCGGCACGCTCTGGATGGCTGCCAGAATGTCCTCGGTGGAGGGGTTCATGGTCTGGCCGCCAGAGACCACGGCGTCCGCAGCCAGGTCGGTGAACACGGACTTCAGGCCCTCACCGGCAGCCACGGCCACAAAGCCGTAGTCACGGCTGGGGTCCACAGCAGCGTAGACGAACTCGCTGGCCTGAGAGGGAGCCTTCTCGGCAGAGGCCTGCTTCTCCAGGCTCTTGCCCTGCTTCTGGCGGGCCAGGAACTGCTCGTGCATGTTCTCGATCTTGAAGTTGGTCAGGTAGCCGTACTTGATGGCCTCGCTCAGGATCTTGCCGGGGTCGGCGGTGTGGACATGCAGGTTGATCACATCATCGTCCTCGATGCACACCACGCTGTCGCCGTTGGACTCGGCAAAGGCACGCATCTTGGCGGCGCTGGCACCCTCGTACTTGTTGATGAGGAACTGGGTGCAGTAGCCGTTCTTGATGTCCTCCACCTTCATCAGGTCATCGGTGAACACGCCCTTGCCGGCGTTCTCGGTGGAGAGCTTTGCCTTGTTGGGGGCAGCCTCGCCGCCAGCCACGATGGGCTCGCCGTGGAACACCTTGCCCATGCCCTCAAAGATGATCAGGATGCCCTGACCGCCTGCGTCCACGACGCCGGCCTTCTTCAGGACGGGCAGCAGGTTGGGGGTGTCGTCCAGGGCTTCCTGACCGGCAGCCATCACAACGTCCCACAGGGCGGGCACATCGGCGGCATCGCTGGCGGCAGCCTTTTCGCTGGCCACGCGGGCCACGGTGAGAATGGTGCCCTCGGTGGGCTTCATCACGGCCTTGTAGGCACCTTCGACGCCCTTCTGCAGGGCAGCCACGATGTCGGCCACGTCGGCTTCCTTCTTGCCTTCCAGCGCCTTGGAGAAGCCGCGGAACAGCAGGCTGGTGATGACGCCGGAGTTGCCGCGGGCACCGCGCAGCATGGCGGAAGCAGCGGTCTTGGCGGCTTCGCCCACGGTGCAGCTGTCATCCAGGGCTTCCAGCTCGCGCACGGAAGCACCCACGGTCATGCCCATGTTGGTGCCGGTGTCGCCGTCCGGGACGGGGAAGACGTTCAGCTCATCCACGCGGGAGCGCTGATTGTTGATGTTGTTGGCGCCGGAAATGATGGCGTCGCGCAGGATCTTACCAGAAATCATTGTTTTAAACTCCTTATCAGGCCGGAAAAATTCCGGCAGCCGGGGATACAGACGGACATCAGGCGATCACATCGTCCACCGAGACCACCACGCGGGCGACCTTCAGGCCGGTGGCCTGCTCGACTTCGTCCTTGACGCGGTGCGAGATGCTGCGGGCAGCGGTGGAAATGTTCAGCCCATAGCTGACAGCGATGTGCAGCTCGATCACGAGACGTCCATTCTCCTGCGTGACGCGGACACCCTTTTCGGAATAATCGGAACCATGGACCAGGCTGCGCACAGCGTCGGTCATATCACGGGGTGCCATTGCGGCAACGCCGTAGCAGTGTTTGGTCGCCTCACCCACGAGGGTCGAAAAATACCCGGCGGTAAAGCTGACATCTCCCAGCGGGAAACGGGAAGTGATCATAATCGCTCTGCTCCTTTATGTTATTTTTCAGAAAACACATTCAGGGTCTGGGGCCGTGCAGGCGGGCCAAAACCGCAGACTGCACCGAGAAACACCCACTCTATTATACAACTTCGATGCGCGGTTGTACAGTTCAAATTGCTGGCAGCGGGGATTTTTTGGCTGTTTTGCGTCCTTTGCCCACAAATTTGCGGGCAAAACTGTACGGCTGGGCTGAACAGTGCGTTCGTTCGACAGGGCATGACCGTCCGGGTGTGATATGCTGACCGGTGCACAGCGGCCGCGCTGCGGCAGAAGTATGACGGATGCCTGCAAACAATCTGTAAAAAAATTATAAAAACTCCCTCCGGATGCTTTATCCCTCTATGAAAAAGTGCTAAAATGAAAGCAGAGAGAGGGGATGCGCACTGGGCGGTGTGTGTCCCCTGTAAAACGAGCAGACCCAAATCATCCATCCGGCCGCACACGCCGTGCATAAAATACCGATTTAGGAGTTGTTGGCATGAACATTCTGTTTTTCCTCTCCCCCAAGCAGGATCTGATGTACGTTTACGACGATTTTACCCTCCGGCAGACGCTGGAAAAATGGGAGAACAACCGCTACGCCTCCATCCCGGTGCTCAACCGCCGGGGCGAGTATGTGGGCACCCTGACCGAGGGGGACATCCTCTGGGGGCTGAAAAAATACCACGGGCTGGATCTGGAAGCTGCAGAGGACGTGCCCATCTCGGCCTTTCCCCACAAGCGGGATTACAAGGCGGTGACCGTGACCACCAGCATGGACCAGCTGATCGAAGCCGCCATGAACCAGAACTTTGTGCCCGTGGTGGATGACCGGGGCATCTTCATTGGCATCGTGCGCCGGCAGGCCATCATCCGCTACTGCTACGAAAAGTCCCGCGCGAAGGAAGCGCCGCAGCCCGGCCGTGTGGTGCCGGAATACGCCGCCGCCCACTGAGCGCCGGAAAACAACCGGACCTGCAATGCTCCACCTTCCCATTTTTGGGAGGGTGGAGCATTTTTTGTGCAAAAATCCCCGGGAAAGCCTTGAAAGTCCGATTTATGGGATGCTGCATGTGCGATAATACAGTCACAGGGAGCCACCGGCAGCGGGAACCGCCCGGTGCAGGCAGGCTCCCGACAGAACAAAACAGGAGGGGAACACGATGAAGGATTTTGAGATGCGTTATGTGGGCAGCCATGTGGAGGTGTACACCGGCAGCGGGGTGTTCCTCTTTTCGGCCGATACCGTGCGTGAGGCGATGGAGGAGCTGGCCGAGTGACATGGTTTGAAATGACTAATGTAAAATCTGCGTAAAATGTTTGAAAAGGAACCGTGACGAAACGATTGAAAACCAGCAAAATGTGTGGAAAAAGTGATTTTCTTGTAAAATAAACCTTGTTGTGGCAGGGGGATTGATGGTATAATAAGCACAGTGTGAGCGCTGAAACGGTGCCGTGCGCGTGGACGCATGGGGGCGCTGCATGACAAAGGAAAAACGGCTGCCGGGGTACGGGTCCCGCCAAAGGCGGGGCAGGGCCCGGCGGCTGTGTGCTGTTATTGGAAGAAACAGGAAGATCGTATTTAGGAGTATCGCTATGGATATCACACACATTACCTCTCTGCTGGGCGGCATTGCGTTGTTTTTGTATGGCATGTCGATCATGGGCGCGGGCCTGGAAAAGCTGGCCGGCGGCAAAATGCAGGGGGTGCTGCAAAAACTGACCTCCTCCACTATCAAAGGTGTCATTTTTGGCACCCTGATCACGGGCGTGATCCAGTCGTCGGCTGGCACGGTGGTGATCTGTGTGGGCCTGGTCAACTCCGGTATCATGACGCTGACGCAGTCGGTGGGCGTGATCATGGGTGCAAACATTGGTACGACGGTGACCGGTCAGCTGATCCGCATGGCGGATATCTCAGGCGACAGCCTGTGGCTGACCCTCATGCAGCCCAAGACGTTTGCGCCCGTGGTGGCGTTTATCGGCTGCATTTTTTATGTGTTCCTGCGCAACGCCAAAAAGAAGAACATCGGCCA
>OLQD01002622.1_pt1 | contig 12839 bp, 8 predicted proteins | sample 1672841 | NCBI WGS metagenome assembly OLQD01 (sample SAMEA3136729, study PRJEB25190) | human gut metagenome | biome: human gut; feature: human-associated habitat; material: faeces | place: Austria | collected 2013 | reverse complement strand
CGGCAGCATCATCGGGACCTTCGTGCCGACGTTTGTGACGATCCCCGCCGTCGGCACGGCGGCAACGTTCTTGATCTTCTCCGGTGTGCTCGCGGCCATCGGCATCGCGTACTTCGTGTTCGAGAAGAAAAAGAGCGTGCCGGGGATCGTCTCCGTCCTTTTGATCGCTGGACTGTGCTTTGCCCTGCCGTCTTACAGCTTCGCCTTCTGGCAGAGCGACATCACGCTTGAGGACGAGTCCATCTACAACTATTTGCAGGTGCAGGACGACGCGAAGCGCACGACGCTCTCGACGAACGTGCTCTTCGGTGTGCAGAGCGTGCAGGTCAAGGGCGACGCGCTGACGGGCATGTACTATGACTACGCGCTCGCCGCGCCCTGCATGGCGGGCATGGACGGCACGGACAACGAAAACCGCAGCGTGATGATCCTCGGCATGGGCTCTGGCACGTACGCGAGCTACTGCACGCGCTATTTCCCCGGCGCGAGTGTGCAGGGCGCGGAGATCGACAAAAAAATCGCCGACATCGCGACAGACTACTTCGGACTTCCAGGCAGCGTGACCGTCGCGGTCGAGGACGGGCGCGCGTACCTTGCCGCGTCGAAGGAGAAGTTTGACGTCATCATGGTGGACGCCTATCAGGATATCACCATCCCGTTCCAGCTCTCGAGCGTCGAGTTTTTCAATGAAGTGCAGGCACATTTGAAGCCGAACGGCGTGATGGTCGTGAACCTCAACATGACGTCCGCGGAGGACGGCTCGATCAACGAATACCTCTGCGACACGATGGCGAGTGTCTTCCGGCACACCGTCACCGCGCCGGTGAGGGGCAACACGAATACCGAGGTCTTCTGCACGAATGCAGACGACTGGGAAGAGACGTTCCTGCGCAGCATCGCAAAGCTCAAGGACAGCGACTACGCCGACATGATGCGCACGGTGTACTCCAAGCTCACGCCTTACGAGGGCGGAAGCTGCATCCTGACGGACGACAAGGCCCCTGTCGAGGTGTTGGGCATGCGCGTGCTCGATGAGCTCATCGGCGATGAGCTCAACTACTATAAAGACGAGCTGAGAACCGGCGGCCTGTCCGCGCTGATCGGAAATTGAAGATAAAAAAATCCCCGCGCCCACGGCGCGGAATTCTTTTCAGGGTAGAGAGCCTCGCAGCGTTTTTACCCGCAAGGGGTACGCAGCATCCGTAAGGCAGCAAAGCTGCCAACGGCTGCCCAGGTGCCGCGCACGGCACGAAATAAATTCAAATCGGTTTTCCGCCGCGACATGTGCGCCCTCCAGAGGGGCTTCTCTTGCCCGCTGCGGGGCAATTCACCTTCTGGCAGAAAACACTTTGCGCGGAGCGGAAAACGGTGAAGCGCCGTCTGTGACGGAAACAGCAAGCCGTTTTCGAGGAAACGGCACGATTGGCGCGCCTGAAAGGGCGCGGGAATCGTAATGCCGCGACGGTGCAATGTCGCAGACGCCCTTTGGGCGGCAAGGCAAGAAGCGCAGCGAAACTTTCTCAAAAAAGCTGCCTTGGCAGCTTTTTTGAAGACAAAGAAAGACGCCTTCGGGCGTCTTTTTGCGCTTTGTTCATCGAATCCACTTGAAAAGACGGCGGAAAAATGGTATATAGTATTAGTCAAAATGTGTCATTATACCCTTATCGTGGGGGATGACGCCTTTTTCCAAGGAGGATATCGCTCGTGTACTTAAAGGCATTGGAGATCCAAGGGTTCAAGAGCTTCCCGGACAAGACGGTGCTCAACTTCGGTGAGGACATCACCGCCATCGTCGGGCCGAACGGAAGCGGCAAATCGAATATTTCGGACGCCATTCGCTGGGTCATGGGCGAGCAGTCGAGCAAGTCGCTGCGCGGCGTGAAGATGGAGGATGTCATTTTCGGCGGCACGGAAACGCGCAACCAGATGGGCTTTGCGCAGGTGACGCTCGTGCTCGACAACACCGAGCACATCTTCCCCAGCATGGAGGAGACCGAGGTCGCCGTCACGCGCCGGTACTACCGCAGCGGCGAATCGGAATACTATATCAACAAGCAGTCCGTCCGACTTCGTGACGTAAATGAGCTCTTCATGGACACCGGCATGGGCCGCGAGGGCTATTCCATCATCGGTCAGGGCCGCATCGACGAAATACTCTCGCAGAAGAGCGGCGACCGCCGCGAGATCTTTGAAGAGGCGGCGGGCATTTCACGCTTCCGCTACCGCAAGGAGGAGACGGAACGTAAATTGGAGCGCACGGAAGAAAACTTAGTGCGCATCAACGACAAGATCGCCGAGCTGGAATTGCAGGTCGAACCCCTGCGTGCGCAGGCAGAGACGGCGAAGCAGTATCTTATCTACCGCGACGAACTGCGCCTTTTGGAAATTTCCGTGTGGCTTGAAAATCTGGAAACGCTCAAGACGAACGCCATCAAGCTCGACACCGACCTGTCGCTCGCGCGCGAGGAGCTCAAAAAGGCGAACGCGGACTTAGAGGCGCTGTACGCTGCGTCCGAGCAGTTCTCCGCGCGCATCCACGAGAACGACATCGTGCAGGAGGAAAAGCGCGCGCAGCTTTCCGAGCTCGACGCGCAGGTCAAAGAGCAGGAATCTGCCGTCGCGGTGCTGCAAACGGGCATCGCGCACAACGAAGAGAACATCGCGCGCGTGGAGGAGGAACTCAGAAGCCAGTCTGACCGCGTGGGATCGATGGATGCGCAGATCACGCAGCAGCGCGCGCGTATCGAAGAGCTGGAACAGAGCAAAAACGAAGTCGAAACGGCGCTCTCCGAGCTTTTGAAGCAGGCGGAGGAGCTGTCGAAAAACGCGGGCGAGGCCGCAAGCGAAGCGGAGACCCTGCGCGGACGCGAGGCGCTTGCCTTGTCCGCCGCGGCGGACAGCCGCGCGGAAGTTGCCGCCCTGCGCTCGACGCTTTCGGAAATGGACGAGCGCGAGAGCGCCATCGCCGCCGAGCAGGAGAGCGGGGAGGCTCAGCTTTCTGAAACGCGCAAAAGCGCTGCGGAGAACCGCCGCGCGCTCGAAAGTGCGCAGGAGGAAGCCGACGCCATCCGCAACATCATCGCCGGTCACACGATGAAGATGCAGGGGCGCGTCGAGCGCGAGAAGGAGACGGGCGAGCAGCACGTTTCCCTCACGATGGAGATGAACAACTTAGACTCCCGCATCCGATTACTCAGCGAGATGGAAAAGGAGTACGAGGGCTTCAATAAGGCGGTCCGTCTCATCATGCAGGCGGCGGAGAAGAACGCGCTGCGCGGCGTGCATGGGCCGGTCGCCAACCTGATGACGACCGACAAGCGCTATGCCGTCGCCATCGAGATCGCCCTCGGCGCGGGGATGCAGAACGTGGTCGTGGACCGCGAGGAGGACGCCAAGAGCGCCATCAACTTCTTAAAGCAGCGCGACGGCGGCCGCGCGACCTTCCTGCCGCTGACCGCCATCCGCGGAGACGTGCTGCGCGAGGCGGGCGTCGAGCGCGAGTACGGCTACGTCGGCGTCGCGTCGCAGCTCGTGCAGTTCGATAAGCGGTACACGGAAATTTTCAACAATCTGCTCGGCCGCACCGTCGTGGTCGAGGATATGGACTGCGGCATCGCCATCGCGAGAAAGTACAGCAATCGCTTCCGCATCGTCACGCTCGACGGGCAGGTCTTGAACCGCGGCGGCAGCATGACCGGCGGCTCGGTGAGCCGCAGCGCGGGCATTTTGAGCCGCGCCAACGAGCTCAAGGAACTGACTGCCTGGCGGGAAGCCTTAACGGAGAAGCTCGATGCCGCGCTCCGCGAGGCGGACGAGGCCAAGCGCGACCTGAACGCCGCGCAGTATGAGCTGGACGTCGCGCGCGAGCAGCAGCGCGGCGCGGAGGACGCGGTGCTCCGCCTGACGGGCGAAAAGAAGCAGTACGATATGCTGCTCGAGTCGCTCCGCACGCGGGAGAGCGACATCGCCGCCGAGCTCGAGAGCATCACCGCGCGCACGGAGGAGCTGAAAAAGGCAGCCGCCGCCCGCGAGGAGGAGATCAAAAAGCACGAGGCCGAGGCCGCACGCTGCCGTGCGGAGAGCGAGGAAAAGCTCGCCGGCCAGAACGAGCTCCAACGCGACAGCGCGCACCTCGGCGACGAGATCGCCGCGCGCAAGAGCACGCTTTCGGGCTTTACCGCCGAGCGGGAGACGACCGAACGCGCGCTGGGCGACCTCGAGACGCTCGCCCAGCAGATGCGCGGCGACGAGGACGGACGCCGTGCGCTCATCGAGGACTACCGCGCGAAGATCAAGGCCGCGGAGGAGGAGATCGCGCAGCATGACGCGGTGACCGCTTCTCTGCGCGCCGACGCCGAGAAGCGCAGGGCGGAGCTGGCGGAGCTGGCGGAGGCCAAGCTGGCGCTTGAGGGCGAGCGCAGCGCGAACGACCGCAGATACCGCGAGTGCAATGAGCTGCTCTCTCAGACACAGGCCGCCGCGGGCAGGCTCGAGCAGAAGCGCGTTACCGCCGCGATGGAGGAAAAGCAGATATTGGATAAGCTCTGGGAGAGCTACGAGCTGTCCCACTCCGCGGCACAGGAGCAGCGCATCGAGCTGGAGAGCGTGCCGAAGGCGAGCCGCCGCATCAATGAATTGAAGCGCGAGATCAACGGCCTCGGCAATGTCAACGTCGGCGCCATCGAGGAATTCGACCGCGTGAACACGCGCTATACCTACCTCACCGGACAGCGCGACGATGTGGAAAAGGCCAAGGAGGAGCTGCTGGGCGTCATTGAGAACATCACGAGCGAGATGACGGTCATCTTCAAGGAGCAGTTCGCTCTCATCCGCGAGAGCTTTCAGGAGACCTTCCTCGAGCTCTTCGGCGGCGGCAAGGCCACGCTCGAGCTGGAGGACGAGAACGCCGTGCTCGACTGCGGCATCGAGATCAAGGTCCAGCCGCCGGGCAAGGCGCTCAAGACGCTCTCGCTGCTCTCGGGCGGCGAGAAGGCGTTCGTCGCCATCGCGCTCTACTTCGCCATTCTCAAGGTCCACCCCACGCCGTTCTGCGTGATGGACGAGATCGAGGCGGCGCTCGACGAGCCGAACGTCATCCGCGTGGCGCACTATATGCGCCGCATCTGCGACAAGACGCAGTTCATCGTCATCACCCACCGCCGCGGCACGATGGAGGCCGCCGACGTGCTCTACGGCGTGACGATGCAGGAGCGCGGCGTGAGCAAGGTGCTGACCATCAACATGAACGACATGGCGAAAGAACTGAACATCAAGGGGTAAGACGATGGGTATTTTTGCAAGGATCAAAAAGGCGTGGTACGACAGCATCATCTGGGAGACCATCGACGAGGATTTCTACGACGAGCTGGAGGAGAGCCTGATCATGGCAGACCTCGGCGCGGCGGTCGCGGCGGACGCCGTGAAGGAGCTGCGTAAGGTCGTATACGAAAAGAGCATTCAGCGCGGCGACGACGTCAAGCAGGCGCTGCGCGACATTCTGGAAAAGAAGCTCGAGGTCGGCGATACGAGCCTCGACCTCTCCACAACGCCGAGCGTCGTGCTCATCATCGGCGTGAACGGCGTGGGCAAGACCACGAGCCTCGGCAAGCTTGCCAGCCGCTACAAAAAGCAGGGCAAGCGCGTGCTGCTGTGCGCGGCGGATACCTTCCGCGCGGCGGCGGCGGACCAGCTCGAAATTTGGGCAGACCGCGCGGGCGTGGAGATCGTGCGCAGCCGCGAGGGCGCCGATCCCGGCGCGGTGCTGTTCGACTCGCTCGCCGCGGCGAAGGCGAGAAATGTGGACGTCGTGTTCTGCGACACGGCGGGCCGCCTGCACAACAAGGCGAACCTGATGCAGGAGCTTGCAAAGCTGCGCAAGATCATCGACCGCGAAACGCCGGACGCCGCCAAGGAGACGCTGCTCGTGCTCGACGCGACCACGGGGCAGAACGGCTTGCAGCAGGCGAAGGTGTTCCGCGAGACGGCGGGTCTGACGGGCATCATCCTCACCAAGCTGGACGGCACGGCCAAGGGCGGCATCTGCGTCGCCATCGCGCAGGAGCTTGGCGTGCCGGTGAAGTTCGTCGGCCTCGGCGAGGGCATCGACGACCTGCAGCCCTTTGACGCGAAGGAGTATGTCAACGCGCTCATCTGAGCGAAATACAACGGGAGGAGACCGTATGGAGATCACGAATGTATGCCCCTACTGCGGAAGGGAAATGCGCGAGGGTGCGCTCCCTGTGTACAAGTACGCGCTTCGCTGGTGTCCGGACAATGGGCGTGGCGGCATCGAGGAGGAGAAGAGCGTTCGGCTGAGCGGGACGCCTGTGATCGAAAGCGTCTATGCGCCCGCGCGTTACTGCGAGAGCTGCCGCGTGGTGATCGTTCCCGTGCCGGAGATCGAGACCTTTTCAGACAAGGCCGGCAAATGGCTGGATAAAACGCTCGGCTCGCTCGGCGACCGGATAGACCGCGCGGCGGAGCGCCGCGAGGAGGAAAAGGCCGCGCGGGAGAGAGAAGAAAAACGGAACAAGGACCCGTGGGAGGTATAGCATGAAGCTGGTATTGGCAACACAGAACCCCAAGAAATTAAAGGAAATGAACGAGATCCTGAGCCATCTCGGCGTGGAGGTCGTGAGCGAGGCGGAGCTGGGCGTGAGGATCGAGGTCGAGGAGACCGGCGAGACCTTCACCGACAATGCCCGCCTGAAAGCGACGGCGGTGATGCAGGCGACCGGTCTGCCCGCTGTGGCGGACGACTCCGGCCTCTGCGTGGACGCGCTCAACGGCGGCCCCGGCGTGTACAGCGCGCGCTTCGGCGGCGAGGGACTGGATGACAAGGGCCGCTACACGCTGCTCCTCGAGATGCTGCGCGGGCAGACCGACCGCGCCGCGCACTTCCACACCTCCATCGTCTGTGCGTTCCCGAACGGCGACGAGCTGGTGTGCGAGGGCGAGTGCCCGGGCACCATCGCGTTCGCGCCGATGGGCGAGGGCGGCTTCGGCTACGACCCCGTATTCTTTGTGCCTGAGCTGCGCAAGACCTTCGGCCAGCTCACGGCGGAGGAAAAGGCGTCCGTCTCGCATCGCGGGAAAGCGCTGCGCGCCTTTGCCGCGGCACTCGACGACTATCTGAAAGGAAACGAATAAATGGAACTGACCGGAAAGCAGCGCGCCCAGCTGCGCGCCATGGCGAATGAGCTGGAGCCCATCGTCCACATCGGCAAGGACGGCATCGGCGAGAATCTCGTCAAGCAGGCGAACGACGCGCTTGAGGCGCGCGAGCTCATCAAGTGCCGCGTGCTCGATAACAGTATGCTCACCGCGCGCGAGGCGTGCGACGAGCTGAGCGCCTTGACGCGCAGCGAGCAGGTGCAGGTCATCGGCACGAAATTCGTGCTCTATCGCGAGACGCACGCCAAGCCCAAGGAAAAGCGCATCGCGCTCGTGAAGGATAAGAAGAAAAAGACCGTCTGAACAGGACGATAAAGAGGGATTTTCATTGAAGATCGGAATTTACGGCGGCAGCTTCAATCCGCCGCATCTGGGGCACCAGAACGCCGCCGTCGAGGCGGCGGAGAAGTGCGCGCTGGATAAGCTCCTGCTCATTCCGGCGGGCATCTCGCCGCACAAGGTGATGGAGCAGGGAAGTCCCGCGAACGAGCACCGTCTCGCCATGACGCGTCTCATGGGCGGACAGGCCGCGCTTCAAAGCGGCGTCGAGGTCGAGGTGCTCGACCTCGAGATGGCGCGCGAGGGCAAGAGCTATACCGTCGATACGCTCCGCGCCCTGCGCCGGCAGTACCCCAACGGCGAGCTGCTGCTCTTTATGGGGACGGATATGTTCTTCTCCTTTGAGAGCTGGCGCGCGCCGGAGGAAATCGCAAAGCTCGCGAAAGTTGTTGCTTTCTACCGCAACGCGGATGACAGCGCCGCGGCCTTTGCCGCGCAGGCGGAAAGACTCCGCGCGCGCTTCGGCGGCAGCTTTGAAGCGCTCGCGCTCGACCGCGTGATCGAGGTCTCCTCGACCGCGCTGCGCGCGGGCATGGCAAGCGGCACGAGCGAAGCGATGCTCGAGCCGCAGGTCTACGGCTATATCCTGCGCGAGCATTTATACGGAACAAATCTTGATCTCAAGCGTCTAACGGTACAGCAGCTCCGTCCCATCGCGCTGAGCTATCTCAAGGCCAAGCGCTGCGCCCATGTGCTCGGCACGGCGGCGACGGCGGTGAAGCTGGCGGAGAAATACGGCGCGGACGTTCACCGTGCGGAGGTCGCGGGACTGCTGCACGACTGCACAAAGAAGCTCTCGATGCCGGAGCAGCTCGCGCTGTGCGAGAAGTACGGCATCGCGCTCGATGAGCTGGAGAAAAAGGCGCTCAAGCTGCTCCACGCCAAGACCGGCGCGGCGCTCGCGCGGGACGTGTTCGGCGTGGACGATGAAATTTACAATGCGATCCTCTGGCACACGACCGGAAAGCCGGACATGACGGTGCTGGAAAAGGTCATCTACCTCGCGGACTTCATCGAGCCGACGCGCGATTTTCCGGGCGTGGACGCGCTGCGGAGGACCGTGTGGGAGGATCTGGACCGCGGGCTTCTGATGGGCCTTGAAATGACGGTCGAGGAAATGGAGGAGATGGGGAACCCCATCCACGTCAACACCCTGGCGGCACGTGATTATCTGAAAGGAAAGACAAATGAAGGGAAAGCGGGAAGCGGACAACAACTTTAACTTCAAATCGGAAAAGCTCGACGAGCTGCGCTCCCGTGTGGACGCGGCCTTCGACGAGCACGGCGACGAGGCGTGGGAGCAGATCAAGGGCATTTTCACCCACCCAAAAAGACTGCTCGTCGCCGCGCTGGCAGCGGTGCTGCTCGTCGGCGTGATCACCGTCGGCGGCTATCTGCTGAAGATCCGTGCGCCGGAGCTGCCGAACCGGGACGGCGACACGCAGGACCCCGGTCAGACCGACGTCGACCTGGATTACGGCGACGGCGTGCGCCCGCGCGTGAGCGGCGAGCGGAAAAGCAAGGACTTCTACACGGTCCTTGTGCTCGGCCGCGACACGGGCGGAGGCGGCAACACCGACACGATGCTGCTCGCGAGCTATGACGTGACGAACCAGAAGGCGACCGTCATGTCCATCCCGCGCGACACGATGGTGAACGTCTCATGGGATGTGAAGAAGATCAACTCCGTCTACAACTACTACGGCGGGGGCGATAAGGGCATCAAGGCGCTCTATAAGGAGATCTCCCAGCTCGTCGGCTTTGAGCCGGACTATCAGGTGGTCGTGGAGTGGGAGGCCGTCGGCGCGATCGTGGAGGCCATCGGCGGCGTGTACTTCGACGTGCCCTACAACATGGACTACCATGACCAATATCAGGATCTTGTCATCGAGCAGGAAAAGGGCTACCGCAAGCTCAACGGCGACGACGCCATGCAGGTCATCCGCTGGCGCAAGAACGACTCCAACAGCCCCTACGGCAACCCGCAGATCGGCGACAGCGGGCGTATGCAGATCCAGCAGGATTTCCTCAAGGCGGTCATCAAGCAGCTTCTGCAGCTCGAGAATGTGCCCAACCTCGGTAAGCTCGCCGAGGTGTTCCGGGAGAATGTGGAGACCGACCTCTCCTTTGAAAACATCCTCTGGTTCGGCAAGCAGGCGGTGATCGGCGGCCTTTCGCTGGAGGACGTGAGCTTCATGACCATGCCGTGGACGGGCATATACGTCTACAGCCGCACGCTCAGCGCCGAGTACGGCAGGACGATGAAGCTCGACTATGTGGTGCCGCAGGCCAACGCGCTGCTGGATCTGGTGAACGATTCCCTCAGTCCGTTCACGGAGAAATTCACGCTGCGCGATCTGGATATCATGTCCGTCAACGCGGACGGCTCGCTCGCCTCCTCCACCGGACGGGTGGAGGACAGCAAGGCGGCGGCCGCGCCGCCGGTATTCGTTGATCCGTACACGGGAAGGATCGCGAACAGCTCGGAGAGCACGGGCGGCGAAACGGAAGAAAACGATCCGCCGGCAGAGGTGACCTCGGGGAGCCTGACGGTCATCGGCGAGGCGACGGGAAACGAATAAATCGGAAAGGGAAGAGAGAATGGTAAACGCAAAGGAAATGGCGCTTGCGGCCGCCAAGGCGCTCGACAGCAAGAAGGGCCGCGACATCAAGGTGCTGGAGATCGACAAGATCACCACGCTGGCGGATTATTTCGTCATCGCCAGCGGCACGTCCTCCACCCATGTGAAAAGCCTGGCCGAGGAGGTGGAGTTCCAGTTCAAGGAAAAGGGTGTCGCGCCCATCCGTACAGAGGGCTTCAACACCCAGAACTGGTTTATCCTGGATTATGCCAACGTCATCGTCCATGTGTTCAGCCCCGACGCGCGGGACTATTACGATCTGGACCATTTGTGGGCCGACGGCGAAGACGTGCCCATGGATTTCATCGAGGAATAAGGCGGCGCGCCGCCCGGAATCTGCAAATCTTTTTTGGATGTGACATATAAAATGAAGTACGATTACAAAGCGATCGAGAAAAAGTGGCAGGACATTTGGGATGCGGAGAATACCTTTGCGGCCAAGCAGGATTTCAGCCTGCCCAAGTTCTACGCCCTGGTGGAGTTTCCCTATCCGTCGGGCGCGGGACTGCATGTGGGACATCCGCGCAGCAACACCGCCATTGACATAATAGCGCGCAAGCGCCGCATGGAGGGCTACAATGTGCTGTATCCCATCGGCTGGGACGCGTTTGGTCTGCCTACGGAAAACTACGCCATGAAAAACGGGGTGCATCCGGCAATAGTGACAAAGCAGAATATCGACCGCTTCCGCAGACAGCTTAAGAGCATGGGCTTTTCCTTTGATTATTCAAGAGAGGTGAACACTACTGACCCCAACTATTACAGATGGACACAGTGGATATTTCTTCAGATGTTTAAGCACGGGCTTGCCTACAAGGCGGAAATGCCCATAAACTGGTGTACCAGCTGCAAGGTGGGGCTTGCAAACGAGGAAGTGGTGGGCGGACACTGCGAGCGCTGCGGCGGCGAGGTGGTGCGCAAGGTAAAATCCCAGTGGATGCTGCGCATAACCGACTATGCCGAAAAGCTGTTGGACGGCCTTGACGAGGTGGATTTTATAGAAAAGGTAAAAACACAGCAGCGCAACTGGATAGGCAAGAGCACGGGCGCGGAGGTGAACTTTGAAATTCCCTGCGCGCAGAAGTCCGTAACGGTGTATACCACCCGCCCCGATACGCTTTTCGGCGCCACCTATATGGTGCTTGCGCCGGAGCATCCGCTTGTGGATGAGCTTAAGGACAAAATAGGCAACTTTGACGAGGTTACGGCCTACCGCGAGGCGGCGGCGCGCAAGAGCGATTTTGAGCGCACCGAAAGCAAGGAAAAGACCGGCGTGCGTCTTGAGGGAATACAGGCCAAAAACCCGGTAAACGGCAGCCTGATTCCGGTATTTATTTCGGATTATGTGCTGTGCACCTACGGCACCGGCGCTATAATGGCGGTGCCCGCACACGATGAGCGCGACTGGGAGTTTGCCCGCAGGTTCTCCCTGCCCATGATAGAGGTGGTGGCGGGAGGCAACATAGAAAACGCGGCGTACACCGATATTGCAAACGGCGTTATGGTGAATTCCGGCTTCTTGGACGGCATGACGGTGCAGCAGGCCAAGAAGGCGATAATCGAGCATTTGGAAAAGACCGGGCAGGGCAAGCCCAAGGTGAATTACAAGCTGCGCGACTGGGTATTTTCCCGTCAGCGCTATTGGGGCGAGCCTATTCCGGTGGTCAAATGCGAAAAATGCGGTTATGTTGCGCTGCCGGAGGATCAGCTGCCGCTGGAGCTGCCGGAGCTTGCAAAATATGAGCCCAGCGGAACGGGAGAATCCCCCCTTGTGCAGTGCACCGACTGGATAAACACCACCTGCCCGCACTGCGGCGGCCCGGCAAAGCGGGAAACGGACACCATGCCCCAGTGGGCGGGCTCGTCCTGGTACTTCCTGCGCTATACCGACCCGCACAATGACAAGCAGCTTGCAAGCCCGGAGGCACTGGCCTACTGGCTGCCGGTGGATTGGTATAACGGCGGCATGGAGCATACCACGCTGCACCTGCTGTATTCCCGCTTCTGGCACCGTTTTCTTTACGATATAGGCGTGGTGCCCACAAAGGAGCCGTATAAAAAGCGCACCAGTCACGGCATGATACTGGGCGAGGGCGGCGAAAAGATGAGCAAATCCCGCGGGAATGTGGTGAACCCCGATGATATAGTAGGTGAGCTGGGAGCGGACGCCTTCCGCGTGTACGAGATGTTCATGGGAGCGTTTGATCAGGCGATACCGTGGTCCACACAGGGTGCGCGCGGCTGCCGCCGTTTTCTGGAGCGCGTATGGCGTCTGGGCGGCATGACGGTACCCGGCGGAGTGCGTGCGGAAATGGCAAGCCAGTATAACGCCATGATAAAAAAGGTAAGCCAGGATTATGAGCGTATGAAGTTCAACACCGCCATTGCGGCAATGATGAGCTTTGTAAACAGCATATATTCCGTGGGCAGCATAACCCTTGAGGAGCTTAAGGGGCTGTTATTGGTGCTTAACCCGGTGGCGCCGCACATAACCGAGGAGATGTTTGAAAGGTTCTTCTCCGAGGGCAGGATATACAATCATCCATGGCCCGAATGGGACGATGCGCTTATAAAAGAGGATGTTGCGGAGTACGCTGTGCAGATATGCGGCAAGATACGCTCCCGTATAACCCTGCCCGCCGGCGCGCCGGAGGAGGACCAGAAGGCGCTGATCGACGCGATCGA
>OLQD01002615.1_pt1 | contig 12861 bp, 7 predicted proteins | sample 1672841 | NCBI WGS metagenome assembly OLQD01 (sample SAMEA3136729, study PRJEB25190) | human gut metagenome | biome: human gut; feature: human-associated habitat; material: faeces | place: Austria | collected 2013 | reverse complement strand
CGACGCCGCCGATGCCGAACACCGCCACGCGGCACCCGGCGAGCTTTTCCATGGCGTCGTGGCCAAGGAGCAATTCGGTTCTGGAAAATTGGTTCAGCATACGATCATCCTAAATCACATAGTTGTCGGCCAGCGGCACGTTCATCAGGTCGGCCAGCGTGATGCCGGAAAAATAATCTCCGGAGTTCTGAATCTTAAATAGAAGTTTGTCACCCTCATCGCCATATTTCCCCATCAGTGTAGAAAGCATCTCCATCGACGGAGTTTCTATCTGCTGGAATCCATAAAGAGCATACACTTCCTTGATGGTGTTGAAGATGTAGTTGCGTTTCGCCATCTCAACAGGACCAAAATCTCTCGTGCCCTTTGGTATACTTGGTTTCTGAGCCATTTATTAATGTTTAATATGAATGTTAAATGTTTAATGTCTAGCGCCATGTAAACCACTCAAAGTAAACATTAAACACTAAACATTAAACACTATATAATTTACTTGCGTACAATAGTCTGAGCACGGTCTGGACCGATAGAAATGATACCGATCTTAGTCTCAAGGAACTCTTCTACGAAAGCAATATAATCCTTGAACTCCTGTGCCAATTTTCTCCACACATCGGCCAAATGTTCGGCAGTAAGGTTGGACGACTCCCCTATTAACGTATAGGTTTTCCCACCATCGAACGAATAACGAGCAAAGTTATGTAAATCGAGAATTACAGGCATACCTCTATCCTCGGCAGCCTGAACAAAAGTTTTCATTTTAGACAACTCCGTTGCATCCAAAGGTCCGTTCATTGCACGTTGGATACGTTCCCATCGAAATGGAAAACGGATAAGGTTCAATCCCTTCCCCTTAAAATAATCGAGATCCTTATACGTTGGATACCCATAATGAGTACCATCTATCCCGGGATAAATACCACCGAACTCTGCCCCCGATAAATTCACACCAAAATAATTTTGAGTTCCGTCCCCTACATACTCTGCCTTTTCAATCAGCTCGATATTGTCTATAATATAGATAAATTTCTGACGCCCTACCTTCATCAATAAGCTCAACTCATCTGTATGTTCACCGGCAAGCCAAGCCGAAAGAATCGTTTCGTCTAACCAGAATTCAAGCGTTATCCATGTATTTAACTCACCGGTTTGCCAAGAAGCCGAACCCGGCCAGCATTTATTTCCCACATTATCTTGTACACCTAAATCACACCCTACCCAATGTATATTCTCACCACACGCATCGACAACAGCCAATTGTAACCGTACACCCATATAGTCCGTCAAAACCTTACCATCAGGCAAGGTAAACGGAATCGAAGTCGCGGCAAATTCGCTGCTACTTACCTTCAAAACCTTCGACGAAGAATTATTTACATCTTTCAAAGGATTATCAATCCATTCGCAAACCCCGCCCCATGCATTACCGGCTCCACCGAATCCCGATTCAAAATCATTGACTAAAAACTTATCATTAGCACTTGCAATCAATACGAAAAATAAGAATACAGATGATAGTAATTTTCTCATGGTATATTCCTTTCTACTAAAATTTTTACAAAGGAAGTTGTTGATTCAGGCAAATACTACATCTTTTTTATCCTATACTGACACTTTAACCAATCGACCCTCAAATAATAAAGAAGGTGCACCGCTAAGCGGCACACCTTCTTTGTCTTTTTTATTATTCTTATTATTCCAGACAAACAGCACTCTCTATCGGATATGAAGTTTTATCTTTCAACCCGCTCAAAAAAGACAAAAAATCTTTTATACGAGCAATCATATTGTTTACCCCCAACGAGCTACACCCGACCTGTACTACACCAGACATTCTATGTGTTGCATCGACAAGAGGCTGTATCTCTTCCGGCGATAAACACTGGGATATCTCGATATAAATATTTTTATCATACTCACAAGCCTTCAAAAAGAACTTGTCTTGTTCCTCTTTCGATACAGCGATAAGCACAATATCCAAATCTCTCCGGTCTAGCATTTTGCAATAATCATTATATAATAAAGGAGCCTTATCTTGAATCGATGTAATTTCTCTTTCCGTGCTCTCTGCCAAAGTAGTCTTTTCGTCGAATACGGCCACGCATCTAGCTTCACCGGTCGATATAAAAGTCTTCAAAACATTTACACCGATGGAATCGCAACCCACTAACCCGATATTGTAAATCGCCATAGGAGAAATATCATCTATACCTTGCGCCCGAAGCGAAACATTACCCGTTAAAAGCAAAAGCAAACAACAAAAACTTTTATACCCCATAATACCGTAAAAATTTATCTGATCAAATCATAAACGGCTTGAAGAATATCTCGACGAGATTTCCCTTCAAATTTTTCTATCGTTATACCTGACATCGTACTCCAAGACTTAGCCATATCCCTATCCATAGGTCTGTCCAAATCGGCGGCCCAATCGGTTATATACCCTCGAAGTCCCATATATTGAACCATCTCGAAATCTGGACTATCGACGGTTATATCCTTAAAATACATTAAGGTAGCTTTTTCTTTTAGCAACTCCGCTTGAATATCCTCTATATCGAGCTCTTTCACCGATTTATTCTGCTCAATCGCAAGAGCGGCAACTATACCCGCAGCCTGTCCCAATGCCATCCAACAAGGCTCCATACGTAAAGTAGAAAAGCCGACATGAGTAGCAGAAGCAGGTACTGGAATCAACAAATTATTGACTTTTTTCGGCAGAATCACGCCAAAAGGAACCGTATAGACCGACGCTTGATAGTTAAAGAATCCGTCCAAAGCAATCTTACCTTTCTCCCGTTTATGAACAGCATGTGAATCAAGAGCATAATGACTAGCAGTAATGCTATTACTATACAAAGGGGGACGTTTCCCTTTCGCCACGGGATAAGCATCATTCGCTGTAAAAAAATGTTCTCCATGTAAACGACGCCCCTCTCTCACATAAACTTGTCTCGGGAAATTGCCATTATCGATATACTCGTCTTTTGCCAGTCCCCATTCTCTAACATTATCTCGAAAAGCTTTCGGAAGTGCTTCATCATTTTGGGCAAACCACAATAATCCTAACGTATACTCTTTCAATCTTTGAGCAAATCTATCTCGCCATTGCCAATTTTCTTCGGGCCATTGCCAATTTTCTTCGGGTAAATCTGTCGAGATTAGAGCTAAATGCTGGTTATTTGCATCCGTTTTTCCGTTAGGTAAATCAACCATATTCGTAATTTTCGCTATTCCCCAAGGATCGCCCGGTATTTGTGTAGTTCCTCCATTTTCGATATGTCTTCGGTTAGCTACCTGCATCTCAGGAGTAACACTCAACATCTCTACTCCGGCAAATGTACCTGTATAAACGTCCTCTACCAAAGAAAGGTATTCCTTACGATTATATCTCTTCGGCTTCTCTGGCAAAATACGATTAGATGGATCATTCGTCAAACAAAGGCGATAATTATATGCCTGAATATTTCCATCGCCTTCATTAGTCGTTCCTTCTAATTCAGGGCCCAACCACAATTTATAAAGACGCCCTGCTCCTATTTCATTATATTCGTCCTTACCTTCGCGACCTATCGAATACGGAACTCCTGCCGCTGCTCCTAAATCACCTTCATAAGTCGCATCTATAAACACTTTACCACTATACTGTTCCCATTTCTTGGTATCCCTGTTGTATATTCTGACACATTGAATCTCAGCACCGTCCATCACAACATTCTTCGTTTCGGAATCGAATTGGCGCATGGTCAAAACAGTAATATTCTTTCTCTCCGGTTCAAGCATCTTTTCAAAAACCAAAGCCGCTACATGAGGCTCAAAATGATACCCATCGCTACAAACCTTCACCTGCTCGGAGTCTTTCCCGTATTTTTCTATATAATAATCCAGTACATAATTCACAAACTCTCGGAACAATCCGGTAGTAGCTCCCCGCGTCGCAATATCGGTAGCCCCCAATCCATTAGCGGGAAGCCCTCCAATATGTGCCGAACGTTCTAAAACCACCACTTTTTTCCCTTCTCTCGATGCTGCGATAGCAGACATAATTCCCCCCGGAGTTCCACCTACCACGACCACATCGTAATAATTGTTTTGGGCAAACAAGATAATCGGAAAGAATATAAACAAAATTTTCAACAGTACCTTTTTCATTTCAATATTGCTCTTTGGGTTCATACAAGTTTTTCAAATCGTCCATATCGAATCCACTTACAGTCAAAACAGACATGGATAACGGTAAATGTGCCATACCATCAATGATGGGTATCTCTATGGTACGACCAAATATATCAACCCCAGTCAATGACTTCGTATACTTTACCGGGATAAGTTCCTCTTTTTCATCAGCCTCTCTCCAAATACTCAGTACAGGGGCTCCGCTCTCTTTTTCATTCTCGTAAATAAAACCATAAGTTTTGCGATCTTTTGCTAAGTACTTTCCTATCGGCTTCAAATATCGATAGTTATTAACCATATTGGCGAATGCTACCGCTGCCGGCTTAACAGTCAACATAGTATTATATCGAAGTATACCGAATCCCGACTCTGGATGATGAACGCCGAAAGGCTCTTCCACCAATTCATACCAAAACATTTTTCCCGCCCCAAAATAAAGCTGTACCAAATAATTACGTACCAAATACTGGGCCTGTTGATATTCCGTTACAGGTGGGAAATGACGACGTATACTATCGGGAAGATAAGTTGTCCACCCGGTTTCGGTTACCCAAATCTCGGTCGGGATATTCCGTTTTTTAAGCATCTCTTTCTGCATTTTATAAAAGCCATCATAGAATGGAGATGTTTCGGGATATTTCCTCCACAATATATATGGGTGTATCGCTGTAAAATCGATATGATTGGCGACATCTTCCCGATTGTCGTCGAAATATTCGATCCACTCTTCCTCTCCGGGCCAAATCAATTTTATATCCCCGTTTACCGCTTTAATAGAATCATGCATCTGTTTCACCAGATCGGTAAAAGGGACACCCCAACCCTGCGGACGCCATTTCTGTCCTTGCGGATGGGGCCATCGTTTATTCCACCCTGCAAAATTACTAGGCTCGTTTTGCGACTCATAAACAAGAATACGATTCTCATTCATCTCGACATATTTTTTGATATTCGTCACATCTTCGTCCCAACGCCAGATACCATTTTCATCTTGCCAGCCATGCTTGGCATCCACATAGTCTAAAATAGGCAACCAACAAATATTGTGACGGTCTAAATAATCGATAAAAGGATCGGGCGTATTTCTCGCAGTACCGATAAAATCTTTCCATCTCGCAACATCTCTGACCCAAGCAATACCCAATGCTTGCTGAATCTCGGCCACCCGCCAGTCTCCATAACGAGCATAATGAGCTCCTACGCCAAACGGAGAATCGTAATCTTTCTTCGTAAGGGTCACATCGGGTATCACGCCAAAACCTTCCTGTTTCGAGAATATGACTTTATCTCCGTGTAAAAAACTTACGCTCAAATAATAATAGCCCAATTCCGAGAACTGGAACGGAACGTAATAATACCGTTCGAAAGGACTCGACAGCGTGTACGTTTTCTTATAACCAATCGGTTTTTTATCGATATCCACTATCTCGACCACAACCTCATAGGTAATATCGTTATTTGCTTTTATAACCTTACAAACTGCATTCCCAGACTCGTTTTTATGATAAACAGCACCTAACTTATTAAATGTAATATCTATAACATTCTCCTGAGATTTCCCGAAAACTACTGTCACAGCTAAAAAAAACATCGTGACAAATCCAATTATTCTTCTCATACGGCAACATTATTATATTACTTCAACACTCTTTTCACCGGTTCATCGGTCATTGTAAATACCAAATGACCTCCACTCATTATATCCTCATGCTTGATCGTCAACCCTCTCACCGGCTTTCCATTCAATTCGACCGATTTGACATATTTATTCTTTCTGGAAAGATTCTTCGCCTCTACGACAAATGCTCTGTCTTCCGTCAACTGAATGGATATTTTATCCATTTGTGGAGCACCTAAAACATACTCTCCACTAATCGGATCTACCGGATAAAATCCCATCGAAGAAAAAATATACCATGCCGACATCTGTCCACAATCGTCGTTTCCACACAAACCATCGGGTTTTGGTTTATAGAATCGTTCGAATATCTCTGGTATCAACTCTTGGGTTTTCCACGGTTGATCCACGTAATTATACAAATAAACGACATGATGACTCGGCTCATTCCCATGTGCATACTGCCCGATAAATCCACTGACGTCCGAGACAAAGCCTGTATTCTCGGCTATCGTATCCAACATAAACAACGAGTCCAATTTCATAGCAAAAGATTCCTTTCCACCCATTAAATCAATTAAACCTGCCACATCGTGTTGCACATGCCAAGTATATTGCCATGCGTTCCCTTCGGTATAATCCCCACCGCAGCTGGCTGCATGAGACAACAAAAACGGATTAAACGGAGAACGCCATTTTCCTTTCGAGTCCTTTCCTCTCATCAACTTCGTACCGGGATCAAATAACGATTTATATGCACTGGCTCGTTTCATAAAAAACTCATAATCCTTATCCTTACCCACTGCTTTTGCCATTTGCGCAGCACAATAATCATCGTAGGCGGACTCTAATGTCCGGGATACCGATTCTACCGTAGTTATATCAAATGGATAATAACCATATTTATCATAAGTTTCCCAATCCGATTTTTTATGACTCACCGTCAACGAAGCCTTAATCGCATTATAGGCATCTTCTGGACTAAATCCTTTAAACCCTTTTAAATAGGCATCGACAACGACAGGAACCGCATGATTGGCTATCATGCAATATGTCTCTTTATCCCATAACGTCCAAACCGGCAAATGCCCTTGTACCTTCTGATAATCCAACAAACTATTTATCATTCCGGGTACTCGTTTGGGGATCAAAATCGTATAAAGAGGGTGTGCAGCCCGATAGGTATCCCACAAAGAAAACGTCGAATAATATGTGCCTGATTTAGAAACGAACACACTGTCATTAACACCTCTATACTTTCCATCTATATCGGCAATATCGTTAGGCTGAATATACAGATGATATAACGATGTATAAAAATTTGTTTTTTGCTCTTTCGTTCCTGACACAGAAACTTTCGACAACAATTCCCTCCATAAATCCTGACTCTCTTTTTTAACCGCTTCGAAATCCCAATCGGGACTCTCAGTTAACAAAGCACTTTGAGCCCCCTCGATACCAACTGTTGAAAGAGCGACTTTTATCTGTACCGATTCTCCCGGTTCTAAATCAAACTCTAAAATCATTCGTTTGGCTTTCTCCCCTTCACGAGCTGGCAATACCTCCTTCACAGTATAGGGCTTATCGAACTTTACCACATAAAAGAAATGGCGTCGTACCCAATTTTTAACTTCTTGATGTCCGGTTATAGTCCAATTATCAGGCATATTCATGTCGGCATACAAAACATGTGTTTTCAAATGATCCTGATTGTACACGACTCCACTTTGCATATCCAACAACATTCGTGCAGGTGCATCAGAATTATAAGTACATACATAATAAGCGGTACGCTGTGTCGCTGTCACCTCGACATCTATATCCGAATCGGTCAATTTCACCTTATAATATGCGGGTGATGCCGTTTGAGTCGCTTTATCATATGCACTTTTATATATGCCATTTTTCACATCTCCGCTAAAAGGGAATATCAATACATCTCCCAAATCGGGACAACCGGTTCCATTCAAATGATTTTGGGCAAATCCCATGATAGAATCGTCTGCAATATTAAATCCCGAACAGTATTTCCACTCATCGTTCCCTGTTTCTGGACTTGCCTGTATAAACCCAAATGGCACACATGCTCCGGGAAAAGTATGTCCATTATCGGCATTTCCTATAAACGGATTAACAAAGGAAAGCACGTCTTCATTTCCATCAGATGAAGAAATATTATTACATGCAGTAACCAACAAAACTCCTGATAATATCCACAATAAATTTCTCATAATATAAGATATCTAAAAAATTAGCAATTCAACCCGACAAGATTAAGACTTTATCACTTTCTGCTTTTTTATACAGTTGCCCGACTCATCGAGAACACTCAGTATATAAGCACCCGCAGGCAAGTTATCCATATCGACAGTGTAAACTTTGTCATATACTCTGCCCGTATAGACACAATTGCCCATCATATCGAACAAGGAAACTTTTCCTATTTCCGTATCGGAATAAATCGTTAAATTCCTAATTACAGGATTCGGGAATGCACGAATCTGGAAATCATCGTTTTTCATATCCTCCACAGAAGACTCTGGATGTTCCCCTATTTCAATAATATAAGGATGATTGGAGATATCCAACTCTATTGAATTCACATTGTTCAATACCATTTCGGGAGCAGTCCCCTTAGTCGGATTATAAACCCATACCTCGTCATAAGTTTGATCAAAACCGACAGTTATCCGATCGCTACCACCTTCATACTTCTCTCCCCAGATGACCAATTCAAAGGTCCCGTTATTCTTTTGGAGCAATAAATCATGAACAGTTATCGTGCGGCCTGTAATAGAATAAGTTAATTCACCCGGTTCGTCAATATCTTTATCATCTTTTAGAATAGTCGTTAGATTATGAAGATAATGAGCCGATTGTCTCGGATTATAAAACTTATCGTAAAAACCGAAACTTTGGTTTCCCGATTCATCTCGTCGGTCGGTCAGCAAATACATGGCCGTGTAATCAAATCCCTGAGCGAATTGCGCAAGATAAAGCGACATATATAATAATCCCTGCATCTCTTCCGTCACAGCATCGCTTATCGTAGACCCAGTTTCAGTCGTGACACGGGGTAACGCCTCCAACTCCTCATCGGTCAAATATCCTTTGTATTTATTTAACCACGTCACACCGAAATGCCGATACAGCACATCGCAACCCGATGGTACATTCGTACTCGGCTCAGCAGCTCTCCATGTCTGATTATTTTGTGGAAACTTGAAACTCGGATGATTAAAATAGTTGTGTAAATTAGCGACATCGGCAAAAGTTACTCCTCTGAATTCCTCGGGAACCGCCATATCGTCCTCTGGAACTTTGAGATACTGTAACCCGACATTTTCTCCCGAAGCTCCACCATACGTAAGGCTCCAAACCGGATAATTATACCCGTCTTTCCCCAACACGGGATCGGCTTTCACATCTTCATACAACTTCTTCTGCATACGAGCCACCGGCTTCCAGTTATTTTTTCCTTCTTTATTCCCTCCGCCGACTTCTCCTTCAAAAATTACATACCAATTTCTATTATTAGGCTCGTTGTTCCCTTCGATCGCAATAATTGCGTCCGGAGAAGTCGCATCGATAATTCGCTTGACATTATTTATTAAATTGGGAATATTCCGTTCCTGTCCCCCGGCTCCCAGCCCTGCACTGAACCGAATACCTGCATTATCATACAATTGTTTATACGAAGCTATCGACGTGCCGGCTCCCGGTAACGAAGTCTCCGGCAGATTAGTAAGCGAGCTCACACTGCCCCCCACACTCGTACGAATCCACCGAGCACCCAAATATCGCATAATCTCTTCGGTGGTATTCACATTTTCACCTCTACTGTTTATCGATGTATTCATGCCAATGGAATTGAGAAACCGATTGGCCGGCACAGCTTTGAACGTTCCACTTATATCTTCAACTACCTCGTAAGGACACGGTGACAAACTATTAAAATCAATCAGGCTGGTCGACCGTCCCAACTGGACCGTGGCTTCTTCGTTCAATATACCAGCCATTTCATAATATTTGATTTTACAAAATCCGATAACATTGTCATCAGAGGGCTCTTCTGGTATCGCACCGTTATCTAAAATAGAAACATTACCCCCTAAATGTTTTAAAGAACCAAAACCGTTCAATCGCTGCAAAGACCGATTATTCGTCAGCACCAAATCTCCTCCGATATAAGTCAAAGGCATGTTCTCTGTATTATCCCCATTGGTGAAATAATAAAGACGAGTACACCCATCGACCACAAAATCACCTTCTACTTTTTCCAAATAAGGGAATATCTTTTGTGGTTTATTCATTGCAGTGGTTATATTGGTCAACTTCAAATCGCCCTGTACCTCACGTATCTTCGAAAAAGATTTATCAAGATGTGCCGTAGCCGCACCCGTCATGACTTGGGGACAATTTTCTATAATAAAATCGCCATGAATAACCGAGAACTTATCTTCGTCGGCAAATGCATCCATATCGCTCAATACAGGACAATCCCTAAACACAAAACCGGCTTCACTACAATCGATCACATCTATCAACCCTGTTGTAGTAGTCAATTGAGAAAGACCTTCCATCGTCAACGTTCCCGTAATTTTCTTTACTCTATCGGTCAATTTCAAAATCTCTGACTCTGGAATCACTTCGCTTCCCTCTGGTTCAATCAAAGTCAAATTCTCAACAGTCTCTTCCACCGAACCGGCCGTAAACTCCTTTAACTCCGAAAGCCCATTCAACGTGTAACTGTTTTGGGCGGCAACAAATCCGCACATTACATACGGAATAACCAACACCCTAAAAATACTACTACATATCTTTTTCATCGTATAAAAATTAAATTATCTGTTTAATTACTTTTCACAGAAACCGTATTAGCTACCGTAACCGTCTCGCCTGTAATCCCCCTTACCGTCAATGTTACATTATAATCGCCAACAGCTCCATATTGATGTTTCGGATTAATTTCATGCGAAATCGCCGACCCATCTCCAAAATCCCAAGAGAAAGGCTCCTCTCCCGAAAAGAAATCCCAATAAAGAGAAGAATTGGTAAATACGAACGTATCGAATGAGCTACCGTCGAGTTGTGTAGTAAATGTAGCTACTGGTATCGTTATTTTCGTATCAATCAATATAATGCCTGTATTCAGCTGTTTATTCACACGATTATTCTCATCAGAAATCACAATACCCATAGCATACTTTTTAGGAGCATCTTTTCTCAAAAAATCCAATGCCACGGAAACATCAAAAGTCGTTTCGTTTTTCCCATCGGGTATTTGGATATTTTGTGGTATTTGAAGGACATATTCAGAAGGCAAAACTTCCACATCGGTCAAAACACCATTATCTATCAAGGTTTGAACCGTATCCGCATTCAACATTACCGAAACATTTACAGAGCCTTTAATAGTTTTCCCCGTACCCGAACGATAAATACCCAACGGAATGACAAAGGCATTATCGGCGTTCCTCACTGTATATTTCATCGGTTGTCCCGGCGTAGGAGAAACCCACGCCGTCGATGCTCCTTCTTCAATCGTATAGACACCGTCAGGTGAAATACTCCCATTAACTGCTATCGGTAAATAAACCAAAGATTCGGGATAAGGAATATCTACAATTTCATCGTATTGACATGATGTACCCGCAAACAAAAAGCAAATTGCAGCCACAAGTAAAAGACGATTTTTTATCATTGATTTCATCTTATTTCGTGTTTATTAGTTATTATCTCTTTACCAAAGTGGATTCTGTACCCAACCGGTCGTATTAAGATCGGCCTGAGGAATCGGATATAAATACATTTTCGGCTCGAATGTTCTTTTTTCCACCTCAATGGGTTTATATTCGAACTCTTCATCTGAAATTTTCGTTATTTCCACGCCCCGAAGCGGTGCGCCCAATGTCTCTGGCGCAATCATCCAACGACGCACATCCCAAAAACGATGATCCTCGAAAGCCAATTCCACCCGACGTTCGTTCCGAATCTTTTCTCTCAACTCCTCTTTCGATATAGCCGTAGGTACAGCCGGCATTTCAACACCGACTCGATTCCTCACTTGATTCAAAGCCCTGACGGCATTTAACCGGTAACCAACATTACCCGTAGGCCCATAAGCCTCATTCATGGCTTCTGCATAACTCAATAAGATTTCGGCGTATCTCATTATTACCCAATGATGCACACTCGTACGGTTCTGCAACAAATCTAAATTAGGATCTATGAATTTATAAATATAATAGCCGGTACGCGTGGCATGAATAACACCCTTTCCATCTCGACCGCCGGTCCATGCTTCGATCGTACGATCCTTGAATTCCACGTTATTCGTCAAAATCGACATCGCTAACCGAGGGTCTCTATTGGCATAAGGATTGGACTTATGCTCTGGATTATTCCAATCAAACGGAGTACCGTCAATCATCTCATAAGCATCCACCAAATTCTGTGAAGGCGTATTCCCGCTCTGTCCCAAATTATATCCAACCGGATAATTATTCTTTTCAAATGTATTGGTCGAACCGTATCGTCTGTCGAATATTATCTCACCATTCTGATAATCCCGTATTAAACGATACTCGTCCATCGGATATTTATTTCCCAAAGTCGTAATAAAATCGTTACAAGCCGCAGCGGCCTCCTCCCAACGTTCTTGCTGGCTCTTCCCGTCTTGCATGGAAATATATTCTTTATGAGTATAACCGGGAGCCCACTCCTCTGGCTTATTAAACAAATCGCTAGCCGCATAAAGTAGAGCTCTACACTTCAACCCCATAGCAGCTCCTTTCGTTGCACGACCCAAATTATTGGCAACGTCGGTCATTCTATCGGGAGCCTGTAAAACTGCCGCAGCCGAGTCGCACTCACTGACAATAAATCTTATACAAGCAGATAAGGAATCTCTCGAAAAAGTCGACAAATCGGATTTCAAACCCAGCGGTTCCGTTATAATAGGAACACCGCCATACCGCTTCACCAATTCGAAATAATAGTAAGCTCTCAAAAAACGAGCCTCATATTTCCATCGATGAATATTACTCAATCGATTCTGATAATCT
>OLQD01002613.1_pt1 | contig 12883 bp, 8 predicted proteins | sample 1672841 | NCBI WGS metagenome assembly OLQD01 (sample SAMEA3136729, study PRJEB25190) | human gut metagenome | biome: human gut; feature: human-associated habitat; material: faeces | place: Austria | collected 2013 | reverse complement strand
TGAACCGATCAAAGTCGAGACTTCCAAGACCGAACCGATCAAGGTCGAGACTTCCAAGATTGAACCGATCAAAGTCGAGACTTCCAAGACCGAACCGATCAAGGTCGAGACTTCCAAGACCGAACCGATCAAGGTCGAGACTTCCAAGACCGAGCCGATCAAGGTTGAGACTTCCAAGACCGAACCGATCAAGGTCGAGACTTCCAAGACTGAGCCGGCGAAAGTTACTACTTCCAAGACCGAGCCTCTGAAAGTCGAAACTTCCAAGGAGGACACAGCTTACGATGCCCTCTACGAGAAACGTCTGAAACACTACTACAATGATCTGAAATGGCTTTACTGCGAACTGTTCCGCGATCACCCGGAAGTTACCGGCACATTCTCAAGCCTCACAAAAAAGATGAAAGAAATCTACCGTGAGCGTTCTCTTTCCATGAAGGAAGCCGACCAGAACTGCGCTGCAGATCCTGATTGGTTCCGTAAGACTACTTTCACCGGAATGGCTGTAAATCCTGCTGACTTCGCAGATACTCTTTCCGGGCTGTCCGATAAACTGGACTATATCAGTGAATGCAAAGCAGACACTCTGTACCTGACAGATCTTTTCCAGGCAACCTCCAACTGCTCCCTTCGCATTATCCCGGAGATTGGAACCTCCGAAGATCTGCATACACTTGCAGCTAACTGTAGGAAAGCAGGTATCCGCCTGGCTCTTGAGATCCCGTTAAGTCTTTCTGTGGATGACCCACAGTCCGGTGCGCCATGCGTGCTCCAGACTCCAGCTTATTTCAATGCAATGCTTCTTCAGATCCTGGAGCTTGCAAATGAAGGTGCTTCTATATTCAGCCTTGGTGTCCTTCCGATGATACCGGAAGAAAATCTCTGGAAGCTTCACTCTCTGCTGCGTATGACCCGAATGGTGTGTGAGATCGTATGCCCCGGAATTCTTCTCCTTGGTGAAACAGACCGCCCACCTGCAGAGGCTGCTGCATTTGGCGGAACTTCCGATATGCCGGAACTTCACATTGTAAACAGCACCCAGCTGATGTCCGATCTCTGGCATACCGTTGCCACAAAGGACACTGCCCTTCTCCGCCGGGGAATCGACAGAGCTGCAAACCTTCCGCAGGCACCGGTATTCCAGAATTACCTCCGTAACCGCAACACGGTACACTGGAATCTGGACTATGATTTCCTGAAAGGAAGCTTTATCACAGAAGGGCCTCACAGAGATTATCTGAATGAATTCCTGGCAGGTATTTTCCCTGATTCCTTTGCCCGGGGTGAAATTTATGTAAATCCGGAAACCGAGGAATCTGAGCTCTGCGGAACAACCGCATCTCTTGCAGGAATCGAGCGTTTTGATTATGAAGGAAATATGGAGGGTGTCAGCCGGGGAATCCGCTATGACGTAGCACTTCATGCATTGCTTCTTTCCCTCCCTGGAATTCCGGTACTTCGAAGCGGTGACGAGGTCGGACAGCTGAATGACTACACCTATAAAACAGACATTTCCAAAGCAGCTGATCCCCGCTGGCTCCACAATGGACGTTTCAACTGGGCACTTGCCCGGAACAGAGCCGATGCCGAAACGATCCAAGGACGCATTTTCAACAGCCTTGAGCAGCTGGAATCCATCCGTGCCAGCCATCCGGTATTTGCACCTGAAGTTTCTGCACATACACTGGAAACCTGGGAAAAAGCTCTCCTTGCCCTGGTAAGAGAAACTTCTGAAGAAAAGCTGATCTGCATCTACAACTTCAGCGACCAGGATAAGGTAGCCTGGATCAACGAACAGGACGGTACCTACACAGATCTTCTCACAGGAGTCCAGAGAGACGCACAGGCTGTAGAGATCCCGGCCTTCGGATTTATCTGGCTTATGCACACAAAATAATAGCTTTGTCAGGCGGATATCCACAATCTGCATTCTCTACACAGCTCTGCACCGGATAACTGGATAACTGCTTCACAGTTTATTTGCAAAAAAGGACACTGCCATTTTCAACGGGCAGTGTCCTTTTTTATTTCTCATATTATTATTTTCTCAGCTTATCAATAAATGCAGCAAATTTCCCCTGTTCCCCACTATCCAGCGAACGACTGTAAATATTTCTGAGCCAGGCCGTGATCACATCGATCAGGATCGGAGAAAATGTCATCAGAAGGAACACCAGAATGATCATTCCAAATTCCAGCGATCCCAGTGTCAGAAGCTTCTGCAGAACCACCGCCGCACCGAAAAAAATCACCTGCATACTGTAAATGATCACCTTTCGATACTTATTCAGAGGTGCGTAAACTGTCTTAAGTGCCGCCATATAATTCCATCCTGTTACAAGCACACAGGCTGTATTCAGCATAACATTGGAATGGTATACATTCTGGCATACCAGCATCACACTGAACACACAGCCCGTGATGGTCACAGCAGCCGGAAATGCATTCATAAATACATGACGCAAAAATGTATGGTCGATCTTCTCATAATTATTCTCCTGTGCCAGAAGGAATGTAGGAATACCAACAGCGCAGGCACTGATCAGAGACATCTGGATCGGCTCAAAGGGATAGGAATCCCCGAAGAAGATCGTGATCAGTGACAGCAGCACGGAAAAAATCGTTTTGATCAAAAACATAGATGCCGCAGTACGGATATTATTTACAACCCGGCGTCCCTGATTCACAATTTCCGGCATTGCTGCAAAATTAGAATCCAGCAATACCACATTGGCAATATTCTTGGCAGCATCACTGCCCTCAGCCATGGCAATACTGCAGTCCGCCTCTTTAAGCGCCAGAACATCATTGACACCATCACCGGTCATGGCAACCGTATGCTTCTGAGCCTGTAAAGACTTCACCATTGCCTGCTTCTGCTGAGGTGTTACACGCCCGAACACACTATATTCTGCAACTGCCTCGTCCATCTGTTCCTGGGTTGTGATCGTTGTCGCATCTATATAATGCTCTGCATTTTTAAGACCGGCACGTCTGGCAATGGCAGAAACCGTCACCGGATCATCACCGGAGATCACTTTCAGATCAACTCCCTGGCTTTCAAAATATGCCAGCGTATCCGGTGCCTCTGCACGGATCACATCTGTAATAAGCAAAAGTCCGACAGGTTCCAGTCCCTCCGGAAGCTCCACTCCCTCACTCACATTTACACTATGGGCAAGAACCAGCACACGAAGACCTTCCTCTGCAAACCTGCCACAATACTCCATCAGCTCCGGGTTCCCTTCCGGAAAAAGAAACTGCGCTGCACCCATCAGATAAGTACCTGTATCTGTAAATGCAGCTCCGCTGTACTTCCTGTCAGAAGAAAACGGGATCACATGATCCAGCTTCATATCCTGAGATACTTTAAATCTTGCCCTGAGTGCATCGGCAGTGGCATTCTGATCCTTCAGCACAGAAAGCAGATTTCCCATGATATGCTCGATCTCCCGGATCTTCTCCGGATCTTCCTGACTATGTTTCTCCGGGTCAGCTTCTGACTTTTCCTGTAATACGAGATTCGCGCTTCCATCCTCCTTTGCGATCGCATCTGTTGCTGAAATCGCAGAACTCTCAGTTCCATTGCCGTCACCTTCGCCGGATTCAGGATCTTTCCCGGATATTGTCTCTGAAATCTCATCATACACCGGCGGATAGCTCTCCACCGCCTCCACACACATGGTACCCTCTGTGATAGTTCCTGTCTTATCCAGGCAGAGCGTATCCACGCGTGCAAGAGTTTCTATACAGTACAGCTCCTGCACCAGCGTCTTCTTCTGGGCCAGCTTCAGCGCACCCAGAGTCAGTGCCACACTGGTAAGAAGGACCAGTCCCTCCGGGATCATTCCCAGGACCGCTGCAACCATATTGACAACAGAATCCCGGATATTGTCTCCCACAAAATAATACTGTTTATAAAAAAGCAGCGCACCCATTGGTACGATAATGATACTGATCACCTTCAGAATGGCATTCAGGGAATTTCTAAGCTCTGAATTATGGCGTTTGAATTCCTTTGCCTCGCTAGTGATCCTTGACGCATAGTTGTCACTTCCCACATGGATGATCTGGCAGCAGGCCTGTCCCGCCGTCACAAAGCTTCCGGAAAAAAGCTCATCTCCTGGATTCTTCGGAAGATTGTCTGCCTCACCGGTAAGCAGGGATTCATTGACCTCAAGGCTTCCCTCCAGGATCTTCGCATCTGCCGGAACCTGTTCTCCGGCCTTCAGGAATATCAGATCATCGACAACCAGCTTCTCTGTAGAAATTTTCCATTTTTTTCCTTCACGCAGAACAACCGTCTTGGATTCTGTCAGGATGGCCAGCTTGTCTATCGTCTTCTTGGCACGGACCTCCTGAATGATCCCGATCACGGTATTAATAAAAATGATTCCTACAAACATGGAGTTTTTGTAGGAACCAACCAGCAGTACGAGAACCAGCAGCACCAGGTTCAGAAAATTGAAGAATGTCAACGTATTCTCCAGAATGATCTGCTTATATGTCCTGGTGTTGGGGTTTTCGTTATTATTTACCTGGCCCTGCGCAATTCTTTCCTGAACTTCTTCGTTCGTAAGTCCTGTCATGCTTCTTACTTACCTGTCCTTTCAATGGCTTACGGTTCTGTTCGACTGAAGCTTGCTCATGCCCCGGTTATGATCGTAAATAAAAGGAATCAATACTCCTCTTCTGTATCCTCTTCACCCTCGTGGATATCAGACTTCGGTTTGGAAAGACCCTCGATCTTAATGTGATGTTTCTCTGCATAATCCCAGAGAGCTGCATGAATTGCTTCCTCAGCAAGCAGGGAACAGTGGATCTTTACCGGCGGAAGTCCGTCCAGAGCTTCCATAACGGCCTTGTTGGTTACTTCCATAGCTTCCTCAATGGTCTTGCCCATTACAAGTTCTGTTGCCATGCTGCTTGTTGCAACTGCTGCACCGCATCCAAATGTTTTAAATTTGCAGTCTTTGATAATATGAGTTTCGTCATCGATATCAAGGAATATTCTCATAATATCACCGCATTTTGCATTTCCTACAGTACCCACGCCACTTGCGTTCTCGATCTCACCGACATTACGTGGATGCTGAAAATGATCCATTACTTTTTCACTATACATTATTTTTTCCTCCTGGCAAGTATTTTTATTATTTTTTCTGCTTTTTAATAAAATCTTCATATAATGGAGACATGCTTCTTAAGTTTGCAGTAATATCTTTCAGCTTATCTACTACAAAATCAACATCCTCCATTGTCGTCTCCTCGCTTAAGGTCATACGGAGAGATCCGTGTGCGATCTCATGAGGAAGACCGATAGCTAACAGAACGTGTGACGGATCCAGAGAACCGGATGTACATGCGGAACCGCTGGATGCACAGATTCCGAAATTATCAAGCATCAGAAGAAGTGACTCTCCCTCGATGAACTGGATGCTTACATTTACGTTGTTCGGAAGACGTTTTACTTTATCTCCATTGAGACGTACGTACGGGATCTCTGTGAGGATCCTGCTGATCATATGATCTCTGATCTCGATTTCTTTTGCAGTACGCTCTTTCATGGACTTGTTTGCACGCTCTGCTGCAAGACCGTATCCTACGATACCAGGAACGTTCTCTGTACCTGCACGACGTTTTCTCTCCTGTGCTCCGCCATGTACGAAGGAGCGGATCTTAACGCCCTTACGGATATAGAGGAAGCCGATTCCCTTCGGTCCGTTGATCTTATGTCCGCTGGAGCTGAGCATATCGATATTGAACTCATCTACATTGATCGGGATCTGGCCGAATGCCTGAACAGCATCTGTATGGAACAGAATTCCATGCTCATGTGCGATCTGTCCGATCTCTTTCAGCGGCTCAAGAGTACCAATCTCATTGTTTGCAGCCATAACAGAGATCAGGATGGTCTCCGGTGTGATGGCTTTCTGAAGCTCATCCAGGTCAATGAAACCATTCTCATCTACATCCAGGTATGTGACCTTGGCACCACGCTCTTTTTCAAGGTACTCGCAGGTATGAAGGATGGCATGATGCTCGATCTTTGTTGTGATGATATGGTTTCCTTTATTTTTATATGCCTCAAAGGTCGCTTTCAGAGCCCAGTTATCAGACTCGGAACCACCTGCAGTAAAATAGATCTCCTCTTTTTTGGCTCCGATCACATCTGCGATCTGCTGTCTTGCCTTTGCGATGGCAGCCTTGCTGTTTGCCGCAAAATCATAAACGGTTGAAGCATTTCCATAAAACTCTGTAAAATACGGCAGCATAGCCTCCACAACTTCCGGTGCGGTCTTTGTGGTAGCCGCATTGTCCAGATATATCATTTTTCCCATTTTCTTTTCCTCCTGTTCAGGATAATTATTTTTCGTGTATTCTCCGGCTTTCTTCGATCAGCTCACTGAGCATCAGGGTATCCACTGCATCTGTGATGCTGTCGTTGATCCTCTTCCACACTAGTTTAGCTACACAGAGATCGGAACCCTGGCAGCCACCGTCACCTTCTGTTCCCGGACATGTTGCAGCCTCCAGGCCACCCTCCAGGACACGAAGGATATCTCCCACTGAAATCTCTTCTGCCGGTCTTCCAAGGAAGTATCCTCCGGCTGCGCCGCGGACACTCTTCACAAGGCCCGCTTTCTTCAAAAGCGCCATCAGCTGTTCCAGATAGCTGACTGATATATTCTGACGGCCCGCAATACTCTGAAGCGAGACCGCTTCTTTTTCACTGTAAAGACCAAGGTCTATCAAAGCCTTAAGTCCGTATTTTGCTCTTGTTGACAGTTTCATCCGCTCACCTCTTTTTTCAATTCCCAGTGTTTTCCTCGGATTTCATGTTTACTCTATCAGAAACCTATGGTTCTGTCAAGACTAACTTCTTCATATACTGACAAAAAAGACTCAAGGTTATCCATGTCAAAAAAAATATTTCTCAAAGGAACCCTGATTCTTGCCTGCACAGGCCTTATCAGCCGTATCGCAGGTTTCTTTTATAGAATATTCCTCTCCCATGCCATTGGTGCGGAAGGTCTTGGTTTGTATCAGCTGGTTCTTCCTCTCCAGGGACTTATGGCCGCTTTATCCTATACAGGGATCCAGTCTGCCCTTTCCCGACTGATCGCGTCCAGACTTGCCCTTCAGGAGAAAAAGGAGGCACGTTTTTCGCTGGTCACAGGAACACTTATGGCTGTCTTTTTTTCTGCTGCAGCCGGTTTTCTGCTTTTTCAGCACGCATATTTTTTTGCTTCCGCAATTCTGAAAACACCGCAGACTTCCGGTCTTCTTCGCATAACAGCTGTCAGTATTCCTCTCTGTGCCATTCATTCCTGCATTAACAGCTATTATTATGCCCGGAAAAAAGCCTCTGTTCCGGCAGTCGTACAGCTTTCGGAGCAGTCTGCACGGATCGGCACTACCTATATCCTGTATCTGATCTTTCTTTCCGAAGGACGTCCGATCACTGCATTGATCGCAGCGGGAGGTTCCCTTGCCGGAGAGACTGCCGCTTCGCTGGTGTCGCTGCTGGTAGTTTCCTTTCATTTCGGAAATCACCCTGTACACGAAAAGACTCCCGTCAGGATCTTTCCGCTGATAAAGGACCTTTTCACACTGTCTTTTCCCATTTCCCTGAACAGGATCCTTCTGACACTTCTCGGCAGCATAGAAGCGGTCCTGATCCCACAGATGCTTCTGCGTTCCGGCATGACAGCCTCAGACTCACTGAAGATCTATGGGATCTTTACAGGAATGGCACTGCCCCTGCTCCTGTTTCCTTCCACACTTACGTCTTCCGCCGCTGTAATGCTGATGCCTTCCATCGCACAGCTTGATGCACTGGGAAAGCAGAAGCAGATTCGCCGTGTCACAGATCAGACCTTTTTTCTGTGCATGTTCCTGGGATTTCTATGCGGAAGCGGATTCTTTCTTTTTGGCCCATTCCTCGGAGCATTGCTTTTTCACAGCCAGACTGCCGGAACCTACATACGGTACCTGTCTTTTATCTGTCCTTTTCTTTATACAAACACCATGCTCACCAGCATCCTGCAGGGACTTGGAAAACCGGGGCTCTGCCTGATCCACAGTATTGCCAGCATTCTCATCCGCATTTTCTCCGTTGTTTTTATAATTCCGGCAACAGGGATCCGAGGCTATTTTTATGGAATTTTTCTGGGTGAGCTGCTGCTTACTCTTCTACACGTGAAAGCGCTAAAATTTCCCTATCGACAATCGGCCAATAATCGTTTATAATAAATAATCGAAATGTCTATAGTTATGGAGGAATAAAGTACTATGAGTTTTGAATTCATAAAAAAACTGCCAACTCCTGAGGAAATCCGCAATCAGTATCCGCTCGATGCTGAACTTCAGGCGCTCAAGGAGAAACGCGATGCTGAGATTCGCGACGTTTTCACCGGAAAATCCGATAAATTCCTCGCTATCATCGGACCATGTTCTGCAGATAACGAAGATGCCGTATGCGATTATCTTTTAAGACTTCGCAAAGTTCAGGAAAAGATCGAGGATAAAGTCCTTATCATCCCGCGTGTTTACACAAACAAACCACGTACGACCGGTGAAGGATACAAGGGCATGGTCCATCAGCCGGATCCTGAGAAAAAACCGAACCTTCTTGCCGGGCTGATCGCGATCCGTAAGATGCACATGCGCGCTATCCGCGAAAGCGGCTTCACCTGTGCAGATGAGATGCTTTACCCAGAGAACTACCGTTATCTCTCTGATCTGCTTTCCTACGTTGCTGTAGGCGCACGTTCTGTTGAAGATCAGCAGCACAGACTCACTGTCAGCGGCATGGATGTTCCGGCTGGTATGAAGAACCCTACCAGTGGTGACTACAGCGTTATGCTGAACTCCATTGTTGCAGCACAGGGCGCTCATCGTTTTATTTACAGAAGCTGGGAGGTTGAGACCACCGGTAATCCACTCTCTCACGCAATCCTTCGTGGTGCGGTAAACAAGCATGGGGAAGCAATCCCAAACTACCATTACGAGGATCTTCGTCTTCTCTATGACAAATACCATGCAAAGAACCTTGCCAACCCGGCAGTGATCGTGGATACCAACCACTCCAACTCCAACAAGCATTACGAGCAGCAGGTTCGTATCGCAAGTGAGGTTCTTCACAGCCGTCAGGTAGATCCTGAGCTTCACTCCATGGTAAAGGGTCTCATGATCGAGAGCTATATCGAGCCAGGCAACCAGAAGATCGGTGGAGATCACATCTACGGAAAATCCATCACAGATGCCTGCCTTGGTTGGGATGAGTCTGAGAAGCTGCTTTACACGATTGCTGAAAATTGCTAAGATCTGTCTGATCTGCAGTTCAGGAAACGGATATTTGTGATCCTTTTACACTTTATGTTCAAAAAAAGAACCGGCATTCTCCCATTTTGGAAGCTGCCGGTTCTTTTTTGAACGCGTTTTTTATATTATTTCTTACAGATCAATGCCTCGGATGTGCTTTCATATATACGTCTCGCATTTTCGCAACGCCAAAATTCAGATAGACCTGTGTGGTGGAAATATCCGAATGTCCAAGCATTTCCTGCACACTCTTCACGTCCGCTCCATTCTGCAGCATATGTGCGGCAAAAGAATGTCTCAGTGTATGCGGCGTGATATCATGCTGAATCCCGGCTTCCTCTGCATATCCCTTCAGAACTTTCCAGAATCCCTGTCTGCTCATGGATTTTCCTGAACAGTTGGTAAAAAGACTCTCCGTCTCATTTTCTTTCACAAATTTTCCACGGGCTTCCTTCAGATATTTCTCCATGGCTGTTTTGCATACATTTCCTATCGGGATCACCCGTTCCTTATCCTCATCGTGACAGACTACATAACCAAGCCGCAGATTGAGATCCTCCAGATTCAGCCGCAAAAGTTCACTGACGCGCATTCCTGTAGCATACAAAAGCTCCAGCATGGCACTGTCCCGGATTCCCTTCGGTGTATTCAGATCCGGCTGTTTCAAAAGGCGGTCTACCTCATCCACAGTAAGGATCTCCGGCATCCGCTTCTCAACCTTGGGCGGCTTCAGTTCCAGAGACGGATCCCTCTCGATCCTGTTCTCCTGATAAAGATACTGAAACAAGGCACGGATAGATGCTACATTTCTGGAGATCGTTGAGGAAGCGAACTGTCCTCTCTCCATATAGCTGAGATAGCCTTCCAGCTCCAGTTCTCCTACATCTCGGATATCATAAATCCCACGATCTGCAAAATACACTGCCATCTTCTTCAGGTCTCTCTGGTAAGATACTTCTGTATTATGTGACGTTCTTTTTCTATTATGTAAATATGTAATATATTCCCGTATCTCTATATCCATTTCTCTGCATCCCGTTTCTCTAAAATCATACTCGTTTATGACTGAATTATACTGTGAATTTTACATAAAATCAAACAGTTTTTCATCGTAAAACCGCACAATTTCAACACTTTCCGGCACAAACCACCAAATATCGCAGATTTTATGGAAACCATCACTAGATATTGTGGAAATTTTCCTCAAAAAAATTTCAGGCCCTTTATAACTTTTTCTACGACCCAGGGATTCAGAAAACTTTCTGAGAGGATTCCTCCTGTATACAGCAGAAAAACTGTGATCCCCTGCCGAAAATAAGCCCCTGTTTTCTGCGGCACAAGTCCGTAATTTTTCCAGATCCCATACGATTGTCTGTATACGATACCTGCAAGATAAAAATACGCCGGAATATAGACCAGATACTGCGGCATCAGAAGTCCGGCGCCGGCCACACCGCCATAAATACCAAATTCCAGAACCGATAATGCCAGGATCATTCCTGTCTCCATTCCCAAAAACAGCATATATGCGACCGTCAAAGGCACTCCGAATATTGTAAATCCGCATAAAAACAACAGAAGAAAAAAACCTCCTCTTCGTCGCAGCACTTCCAAGAAATAAGCTCCGCCGGAAATATCTTTTCCTGCAAAGCTGCGGATCAGATAAAAAGAAGCCAAGGTTTTCTGCTTCCACTCCATTTTCCAGATCAGATTCGGCAACACATTTCCCGCAAAAAATCCGGTCATAAAAAGAAGTTCCGCCGGAAAACGTCCGGCATTTTTCCACTTCCGGTTCTCTGTCTTACTCTCCATTTACTCACCCTGTACCAGTTTACGCCTGTTTTTCCGGTAATATGACCGTTTTTCCACATGACAAAAAAAGGCCAGCCAGCTAAAAAGCTGTCCGGCCTTTGATATTTCCAGAACTTTCTTCCATTGAAAGCTTATTTTGCGTAGTCAACCGCTCTGCTTTCACGGATCACATTAACTTTGATCTGTCCAGGATACTCAAGCTCTGCCTCGATCTGCTTTGCAATATCTCTTGCAAGGAGAACCATATCTGCATCACTTACATGATCCGGCACGACCATAACACGAATTTCTCTTCCTGCCTGAATAGCAAAAGATTTCTCTACACCCTTGAATTCATTGGTGATATCCTCAAGCTGTTTCAGACGATTGGTATAGGTTTCCAGGGTCTCACGTCTTGCTCCAGGTCTTGCTGCGGAAATTGCATCAGCAGCCTGTACAATACACGCGATCAGAGATTCCGGCTCCACATCACCATGATGAGACGCAACCGTGTTGATAACGATCGGGGACTCCTTGTATTTCTTGCAGAGATCTACACCGATCTGAATATGAGAACCTTCTACCTCATGGTCAATGGATTTACCAATGTCATGAAGAAGTCCGGCACGCTTGGCCATACGCACATCCACACCAACTTCTCCTGCAAGAAGTCCGGAAAGCTGTGCAACCTCAATTGAATGTCTCAGAGCATTCTGTCCATAGCTTGAACGGAATTTCATACGTCCAAGAAGCTTCAGAAGTTCCGGATGGATTCCATGTACCCCTACATCCATGGCAGCATTCTCACCGTCTTCCCGGATCTGTGCTTCCACTTCTTTCTGGGCTTTCTCTACCATCTCTTCAATTCTTGCCGGATGGATACGTCCATCCACGATCAGTTTCTCAAGAGCCACTCTGGCGATCTCTCTCCTGATCGGATCAAATGCGGAGAGTACCACTGCCTCCGGTGTATCATCAATGATCAGATCCACACCGGTAAGTGTCTCAAGTGTACGGATGTTACGGCCTTCACGACCGATGATCCTTCCCTTCATTTCATCACTTGGAAGCTGTACCACAGAAATCGTTGTCTCGGAAACATGATCCACTGCACATTTCTGAATGGCATTGACTACATATTCCCTGGCTTTCTTATTGGCATCTTCCCTGGCTCTGTTCTCAAGCTCTTTATAGAGTCTTGCAACATCCACCTTTACGTCATCTTCTACAGATTTCAGTAATTCTTCTTTTGCCTGTTCGGAGGTAAGACCTGAAACTCGTTCCAGTTCCCGTACTCCTTTTTCCTCAAGTTCATTTACTCGTTTTTCTTTTTCTTGTAACTCGTTAAATTTCGCTGTACATTCCAGCTCACGCTTCTCCACTGCATTGGCTTTTTTGTCAACAGATTCCTCTTTTGACAAAACTCGCTTCTCGTATCTCTGCAGCTCGTTTCTCCGTTCCTTGGTTTCCCTTTCCAGTTCATTTTTAGTTCGCAGAGATTCTTCCTTTACTTCAAGTAAAGTTTCGCGTTTCTTGGTCTCTGCTGCTTTCAATGCTTCATCAAGAATATTCCTTGCCTTATCCTCTGCTGTACCTATGATTTCCGCATCCTTGCGTACTTTCTTGTCAACAGCAACCTTGCAAGTAACAGGAACTGCAATAAGTAGCGTGACTACCACAGCGACAATAACACCGATAATTGTGCCTGCCACAGGAGCACCTCCTTATTTAGTTTTCATTGTACAAATACAACAATACAAGTTTA
>OLQD01002604.1_pt1 | contig 12909 bp, 13 predicted proteins | sample 1672841 | NCBI WGS metagenome assembly OLQD01 (sample SAMEA3136729, study PRJEB25190) | human gut metagenome | biome: human gut; feature: human-associated habitat; material: faeces | place: Austria | collected 2013 | reverse complement strand
TTACTCTTTCGGCTACACCTATTCCAAGAACTCTCAATATGGCAATGAGCGGTTTCCCGCATGATGAAAGGCTCCTGAAGAAAATCAGCAAAGTTAAGAGTACCGGAGGTTGCTTTTTGTTCATATTGGAGATAGTGCTCATTCACAGGTGTTGCGATCACAAGCTTATCCTGACAAAATGGAATGAAACAGCAGTCTGGCTCGTCGAAGGTATTTCCAATGAGGGCCATATCCACGCTGCCGTCCAGAACCCTTGCCACAGCGCCAAGACTGTCAGATTGCCAGGAGTGGAAGTATACGTCCGTAATCTGGCTGGTAAAGGCACTGAGGATTTCCGGCAAAAGATAGGAAGAGGGAATGGTGGAAACGGCCAGGTCAATGATTTTTTTATTTTGTCCGGTAAATTCTTCTATAATATTGCTGCGCATGTTCAGCATATTGGAAGCGCAGTCGTAAAGCTGCAGTCCTCGTTGTGTGATAGTCAGCTTCTTGGTGGTACGGATCAGTAAACGAGAGTTCAATTCCTGCTCCAAAGAATTGATGTGGGCGCTGATGGTGGGCTGAGTCAGGTTCAGCTGACGGGCTGCTTCGGAGAAGCTTTTATTTTCTACAACAGCTACGAAGGCCTCTAATTGTTTAAATTCCATAGGGTAAAAATACTGGTTCCTTTCTCAAAGACTAATTAAGTGTTACTAATGCTGAATTTATAAGTCTAAAATTTTCTTTAATCCCTGGATGGCAAAATCCAGCTCATTCTTTGTATTTTCCGGTCCAAAGGAGAACCGGATAGTTCCGGCAGGATAAGTACCAAGCGTCTTGTGGGCGTTTGGAGCGCAGTGGAGTCCGACTCTGGTCATAACACCATACTCATTGTCCAGCTGCCACGCCACCTGTGACATGTCGATTTCTGGTGTCTGGATCGAAACAACTGCATTTCGGTCAGTGAGATCTTTTTTTCCAATAATACGGATATGTCTGCCAGTATCGTCCAGTGCCTGCAGCTGTTCCAGAAAATAACCAGTGAGAGACAATTCTTTTTCATTTATCGCCTGCAAAGAATGCGTTTTCAAGAACAAAAGTGCTTCATGCAGTCCATAAATTCCAGGCAGATTAGGTGTTCCGGATTCAAAGCGATCCGGCATAAAATCCGGAATTTCTTCCGTATGAGATACACTTCCGGTACCGCCGGAAATCAGTGGTTCCATTTGTTCTGCCAATTCCTGGGAAACCAGGAAACCACCTGTCCCTTGTGGTCCCCGAAGTCCTTTATGTCCGGTAAAAGCTAACGCGTCAATATGCATTTTGTCCATATTAATTGGTACGATCCCAGCCGTCTGTGCAGAATCCACAACAAAATAAAGCTGGTGCCTCTGACAGATTTCCCCAAGGGCATCAAGGGGCATCCTGGTTCCGCATACATTGGAAGCATGTAAAGTGACAATAGCTTTCGTCTCAGGGCGGATCAGTTCTTCTACTTTTTCCAGAATCATAGAGCCGTCCGTTCTGCAAGGAATCCGGTCAAAGGAAATCCCTAAGGAAGCCAGCTGTACTACAGGTCTCATAACTGCATTGTGCTCCATGGCGGATACCAGAATATGGTCTCCTGGTTTTAAGAATCCTTTTAAAATAAAATTGAGACTGGTGGTGACATTCGGTGTAAAAATTACATTTTTGCATTTGGAAAAGTGGAAAAGTTCTGCCAGCAGCTGGCGTGTCTCATAAATAACTTCTTCTGCTGAGTAAGCACTGGAGTAGCAGCCGCGGTTCACGTTAACTCCGTTCATAGTCAGGTAATCCATCATAGCTTGTGCCACACCTGGAGCCTTTGGAAAAGAGGTGCTGGCCTGGTCGAGGTAAATTCGGTTCATGATTATATCCTTTCGCTTGGAAAATGGTTATTTAATATATCTATAATACCACGATTTATCGACAATATCTATAAATACTTAAAATAATCCCACATAATCAATTAGAGTTTTCTGACAAAAAATGCTAAAATAGAGGAAAGATTTGACAGTTATCTAAGGAGGAAAGAGTATGAAAGAAACATTGTCAAAGAAAGAAACACCCATAATCATCGGAGCCGGTGTCATCATCGGAATCATTGCAGTGGCTCTGGTATATTTCGGAAACCCTGCAAATATGGGCTTCTGCATTGCCTGCTTCCTGCGTGATACTTCAGGAGCACTGGGATTCCACAGTGCAGCTGCGGTTCAGTACATCCGCCCGGAAATTGTAGGACTGGTACTTGGCTCCTGCATTCTTGCTCTTGCAACCAAAGAATTTAAGCCAAGAGGCGGCTCCGCACCTGTTACCCGTTTTGTGATCGGAATGTTCGTTATGATCGGCTGCCTGATGTTCCTTGGCTGCCCATTCCGCATGATCCTTCGTCTGGCTGGCGGCGATTTCAACGCCATCTTTGGTTTGATCGGATTTATTGCTGGAATCCTTGCCGGAGTATTTTTCCTGAAAAAAGGCTATACTCTGAAACGTTCCTATAAAATGCAGCCGGTTGAAGGCGGCATTTTCCCAGTAGTGGAAATCGGAATTCTTCTGCTTCTTATTGCAGCACCTGCATTCATCCACTTCACAGAAGCTGACGGTGGTCCTGGAGCAAAGCATGCTGCAATTGCAATCTCCCTGATCGCAGGGCTTCTGGTAGGTGCACTTGCACAGAGAACCCGCCTGTGTATGGTTGGAGGAATCCGTGACGTGGTACTGTTTGGAGAGTGGAAGCTGCTTCTTGGATTTATTGCAATTCTGGTAAGTGCGTTGATCGGAAACATGATCCTGGGATATTTTAATCCAGGATTTGCAGGACAACCTGTCGCACATACAGATGGTCTTTGGAATGCACTTGGAATGGCGCTTGCAGGATTTGGCTGTGTCCTTCTTGGAGGCTGCCCGCTTCGTCAGCTGGTTCTGGCTGGTGAAGGAAACACAGACTCCGCCATCACAGTATTTGGTCTGATGGCTGGTGCAGCTGTAGCACATAATTTCGGACTGGCATCTTCTGGAGAAGGCCCGACTGCAAATGGCAAGATCGCTGTTGTGATCGGTTTTGTGGTTCTGATCGTGATTGCGACAGTAAATTCCATGCGTAAGAATGAAGCGTGAAGTTGATTAAGGATGCTCATTTATAGTATATCTGTGTAAACAGACAATTCCGTTTAGTTGAAATAATGAAAAATCTAAGGAGATTAAGTGTATGAAAACAATAGATGCAAGAGGTCTTTCCTGCCCGGAACCTGTGATCCGTACTAAGAATGCGCTGGCATCCGGTGAGAAGGCATATACGGTAATGGTAGATAACGTAACAGCCAAAGAAAACGTATCCCGTTTCGCCCTGCATCAGGGATATAAGGTGTCTGTAAAAGAGGATGGGGAAGACTTTGTCCTCACTCTTGAGAAATAATGGGAGATTACATAGCCACATTTTTTTCCCATTTTGGAGCTATGTCTTTCAAGAAAAAATGTGAGAAAGAGGGATATCCAGCTACGATCATGCCGGTGCCAAGGAATTTAAGCTCTTCCTGCGGAACCTGCGTGAAATTCACAGGGGAAGCACAGACTGCGCAAAACTGGAACTCCGATGAAGTGGAGCAGCTGGTAAAAATACTTGAAACAGGAAGCTTTCAAGTTATATGGCATAGCTAAAGGTAAATAGCGGATAAGAGGAGAATGTATTATGCCAGAAAACAGGCAGTCTAATTATGACCAGGTAATCGAGAACTGGAGATTGAAATTCCTGGAAATGGATCAGGAGGAACTGATTCGCAAATTTCAGCTGGAAGCTGATGAGGAGTTTCTTTATATCATCTACTTTTCAAAAAGATTTCGAATTGACCGAAAAAACGGATTCATTACAGAAGATGGGAAAAGCCCTGGATTTGATACGGTGATGAATATTTATAATACGTTTTACTATTCAGCAGCTCATCCTGTGGCATCGGGCAATCTGGTGGCTTTTCGCCAGGTGAAGAGAGTGTATCCTTTTGAGGCTGCTTACAGAAGGACGATTATTTTTAGGCTGCAGGAGCTTTTCGCCGGGAAAACAGAAGAATTAAGAAAAGCCTGTGAGGCTCTTGGGGGAACTTTGCTTCCTCAGGGAGATGTGGGGTATGTGCTTCCGGTATTTCCTTTTTTGAATATTGCAGTTTTGTTCTGGGATAAGGATGAGGAATTTGAAGCACAGGCAAACATGCTTTTTGATTCGGAAATCACGGAGTTTATGCATGAGGAAAACGTAGTGTGTGTGGCGGCGGACGCGGTGTATTATCTTACATTGGCTGCCGGAATGACGCCAGAGAAGATATATGCCCAATAGGGGATTATAATATAAAAAAGGTCGTATATGTCAGCGGCCTTTTTATATTGCAAAAAATACTGACCAAATCTTCTATATCATAAAGAGTTTTGCCAGATGAAATTTTTTTCTTGCAAACTTTATGTGACAACCTTACAACATTGTAAGATTCTGCCTGCATTTTGTAATCTGATTCGATGGCAGCAAGTGACTTTTTTAAGTATACTGTTTTTTGCAAGGAAGCGTATGAAAAAGCTCATTGATAAAGGAGAGGAGTAAAAAATGTCATTACTTGAAGTTACAAATCTGAAAAAAATATATACCACTCGTTTTGGCGGAAATAAGGTGCAGGCATTGAACAATGTGAATTTTTCTGTGGAAAAAGGTGAATTTGTTGCAATTATGGGAGAAAGCGGTTCCGGAAAAACTACACTTCTGAATATTCTTGCAACACTGGATAAACCTACTTCCGGAGACGTACTTCTGGATGGAAAAAGCCTGGGACACCTTTCTGATAAGGAGATTTCTACATTTCGAAGAAAAAATCTGGGCTTTGTGTTCCAGGATTTTAATCTTCTTGATACCTTCAGCCTGAGGGATAATATTTATCTGCCGCTGGTGCTGGCTGGTGAAGATTACCGGGAAATGGGGCAGAAAATCCGCCCTATTGCACAGGCTCTTCATATTTATGAACTGCTGGAAAAATATCCTTATGAGGTCTCTGGAGGACAGAAACAAAGATGTGCAGTTGCCAGGGCTCTGATTACACAGCCGCGCCTGGTCCTTGCGGATGAACCCACAGGGGCTCTCGATTCCAAGGCTGCAAATGCTCTTCTGGACGTTTTCGGAGAGATAAACAGACAGGGACAGACCATTCTCGTGGTTACTCACAGCGCCCAGGCAGCTAGCCGGGCATCCAGGGTTCTGTTCATAAAAGATGGTGAAGTTTTCCACCAGATCTATCGCGGCGAGAAAACAAAAGAGGAGATGTATCAGATGATTTCCGATACCTTAACTATTTTGATGACGGGCGGTGAGTATCATGCGTAAGGGATTTTTTGCCAGGCTGGCAGTTGTAAACATCCGAAAAAACAAACAGATCTATGTGCCCTATATTCTGGCGTGTCTGTTCAATGTGGCAATGCTGTATATGATGCTTTTTATCAATCATAATGCAGGAATGAAAACGATCCGTCACAGTGGTGACGTGTTGATGATCACGACTATGGGAGTTGGCGTTATTGTTATTTTCTCCTTTATTTTCCTGTTGTACAGCAACAGTTTCCTCATGAAAAGAAGACAAAAGGAACTGGGACTTTACAACATTCTCGGTTTGGAAAAGAAGCATATCAGCAGGGTTATGATGCTGGAGAATCTGTTTAGTGCCTTGATCAGTTTTGTTGGCGGAATCCTTGTGGGAATTCTGGGAAGCAAGCTGGCGCTTCTGCTGCTCTTGAAACTGATCAAGGTTCCGGCGTCCTTTGGGTTCGAAGTCAGCGTTCCGGCAATCAGAATATGCCTGGAAGTGTTTGGAGCTATTTTTGTTTTGATCCTTCTGGTAAATATCAGGAAGGTTTACAAAACAAACCCGATTCAGCTTCTTCAGGCACAAAATGCAGGGGAAAAGGAACCAAAAGCAAAATGGCTGATGGCGGTTGCTGGTTTTATCTGTCTGTTTATCGGATATTATATTGCCATTACCACAGAGTCACCTCTTTCGGCGCTGGCGCTGTTCTTTGTGGCAGTGGTTCTGGTAATGGCAGGAACGTATCTTCTTTTTACAGCAGGAAGCATTGTGGTGCTCAAAGTTCTGCGCTGGAATAAGAAATTTTATTATAAAACCAAGAATTTTACTGCTGTTTCCGGTATGCTGTACCGCATGAAACAAAATGCAGTTGGACTTGCAAGTATCTGCATTCTGAGCACAGGCGTACTTCTGATGATCTCTTCTACGGTGTGCCTGAATTCCGGACTGGATGATATTATGAACAAACGCTGTCCGGCGGATGTGAATGTGCTGTACCGGGGAAATTCTTATGAAGATCTGGAAAAAATGAGAGAGAAATTACTGGGAAAAATTGAAAACCAGGTTTCTTATGAGAAAATTAACACCGAAATTGCTTTTTCCTCTACGCTTGTGGGAAGCGAAGATGGGAGCTGGAAATTTGCAAATGTTGATGGGAGTTCCCTTATGGCAATGCCAGCCTCATTGGAAACCCTTACCGTGGTTCCACAGGAAGAGTATGCCAGGGTTACGGGAGAAGAGATTTCCCTTGCGCCAGGTGAAGTTCTTGCTTACCACAATGGAAAAACAGACGGTGAGACTCTGGAGATTCATAACAAGGTTTACCAGGTGAAAGAATGGCTGAAAAATTATCAGTATGTGGGAGATAATTTTTCTTCTATGGATTCTTTGAAGCTGGTTGTAAATGACGAAGACTTTTTTGCTTTGTTTTTGCAGCAGGAGGAAGTTTATCAAAGTGCAATGTCTCTGATGGAACTGGAAACGGATGTGTATCTGTCTGGAAGTGAAGAAGAAAAATATGCATCTGCCATCAAAGTAAGCGATCTTGCATCGGAGCTTCTGGATTCCGAAAAAGCAGCTGGAACTATAGAAGTGGGAATGAACTACAGTACTATAAAACAGGAACTGTATAACAGTTTTTACAGTATGTTCGGTGGAATTTTGTTCCTTGGAATTTTCCTTGGACTGCTGTTTCTGATGGGGGCGGCTATGATCATTTACTACAAGCAGGTTTCAGAGGGCTATGAGGATAAGGAACGGTTCGAGATCATGCAGAAGGTGGGCATGACTCATAAAGAGGTGAAATCTTCCATTCACAGACAGATCCTTATGGTATTTTTCCTTCCTCTTGGAATGGCAGCACTGCATATTGCTATGGCATTTCCTATGGTAAAGAGACTGCTGGCGCTGTTTAGCATGAAAAACAGCGGTTTGTTTGCCAGATGCACGGTGGTGACATTATTGGTATTTGCTTTGGTTTATGGCGTGATTTATGGGCTGACAGCGAAGGTTTATTACAAGATTGTAGAGAGAAAGTGAGAATACAAGGGATAATAGTTGAATTTATTAGTGTAAAGTGCTACAATGAGAGAGCCTGGGAGGCCAAAACTGTTTCCCAGGCTCTTTGCGTGACTACAGAAGAAACCGGAGGAAATCTCTCATGAAAAAAGAGAGCTTTAAACAAGGAATTACAGATGGAATCCCCATTGCCCTGGGGTATCTGGCTGTTTCCTTTACGTTTGGTATGATGGCGGTGCAGGGCGGACTGTCTATCTGGCAGGCGGTCTTGATTTCTTTGACGAATCTTACGTCAGCGGGACAATTTGCAGGTCTTGATATTATCATAGCAGGAGGTTCCTTATGGGAAATGGCACTTACTCAGCTGATTATCAATCTGAGATACTGTCTGATGTCGTTTTCCCTTTCACAGAAGCTAAGACGTGATGAAACTTGGGGGCATCGTTACGGAGTTGCATTTGGCGTAACAGATGAGATATTCGGAGTCAGTGCCAGTAAACCGGGGAAAGTCAGTGCGTTTTATAATTATGGTGTAATGAGTGTAGCAATCCCGGGATGGACCATTGGAACCCTGCTTGGAGCTATTTCAGGAAGTATTCTTCCTAATTTTATTATGAGTGCACTTGGAGTTGCCATTTATGGAATGTTTTTGGCTGTCATTATTCCGCCATCCAAGAAAAACAAAGCAGTGCTTCTGGTTGTTCTTGGAGCAATGGCAGTGAGCGCATTATTTGCCTGGGTTCCTGTATTATCGAAAGTCTCATCCGGATTTGTGATTATTATTACTACAATTCTGGTAGCCGGACTGGCAGCATGGCTTTGCCCGGTGGAAGAAGAGAATGCCAAGGAGGAAGCTCATGAAGCCTGATGTTTATATTTATATCCTGGTTATGGCAGGAGTTACATATTTGATACGAATGCTGCCCCTGGCTCTTGCCAAGAAGGAGATTACCAATCCTTTCGTGAAATCCTTTTTATTCTACGTGCCCTACGCCTGTCTGGCAGCCATGACTTTCCCGGCTATCTTGTCAGCAACAGCTAGTGTGATTTCAGCAGTTGTTGGATTTGTTGTGGCGCTGATCGCTGCTTATAAAGAGAAAAGTCTGCTGACCGAGCGCAAGCACCACCGTATCGACGGCGATGTTTTCGTAGACGCCCGTGCCGCGCGGCTTGCCGTTTTCGTCAAGCTCCATCTTCTCGATTTTGATTTCGCCGCCCTGCGCCTCACGAATGGTAGAAAGCCACTTCATGTTGACGCCTTCCTCAATGGCCTCCTGAATTTCGGTCTGATGCGCCGGCGCGCGATCGCGCGTGCGGCGATACACCACAAGAGGTTCTGCTCCCATGCGGCGCACGGTGCGGGCCACGTCAATGGCGGTGTTGCCGCCGCCGTAAATGGCCACGCGGCGGCCGAGCATCGGCTTTTCATCCTCGGCAACATCCTTAAGAACGCTCACGGCGTCCAGAACGCGCGAGGCGTCGCCAGCGGGGATATAGGTGCGGCGGGCCAAATGTGCGCCCACGCCCAGGAATACGGCGTCGTACTTTCCGTCCTTCATTTCCTGCGCGAGGTCGGTCACTTCACGACCGTATTCGATCGTCACGCCCGTACGCACAATGCGCTCGATTTCCGCGTCAAGCACTTCACGGGGCAAACGATACTTCGGAATGCCGTAGCGCATCATGCCGCCGCCGGCCTGTGCACCTTCGACAACATGCACGGTGTGTCCGGCCTGCCGCAGATGGTATGCGGCGCTCAAGCCGGCGGGACCGGCGCCCACCACGAGCACGCGCTTGCCAGTTTCCTGCTGAGGCTTGGGCAGATCCCACCCCTTGGCAAGCAGGAAGGCTGCAGTGTGGATGCGGCGGCAGAGCCGTCGGCACGGGCATTATCCGGAATTACCGAATTGATACCCACGGATTCGTCGAGTCCGCCGCGGTTGCAGGCCGTTTCACAGGTGTGATAGCACACGCGGCCCATGCAGGCCGGGAACGGATTGTCGGCCGTGATGCGCTTCCAGGCTTCTTCGTAATTGCCCGACTCGGCCGCATACAACCACGCCTGGCACTTTTCGCCGGCAGGGCACTTGGCGTTGCACGGCGGTAGTCGGTTGACATAGGTCGGCTTAACGGTACGCCAAGAGCCCGTGCGGTTTTCCAGAGAACTGCCCACATCGAGCGTAATGGCAAAAGGAGTATTTTTCTGAGTCATTTTCTTAACTTCCGCTCACAGTCAGTCGCTTTGGCAGCGGATCAAATCACATGATGACGTTCTTCGGCCTGTTCGGGCACCGGAATATCGTCGCCCTGCTCGTTGCCGAGCAAGCCGTAGCGGGCAATGTTGCGATCGGCAAGCGCCTGCATGCGCTGCACGATTTCCTGATTGCCCTTCTTGCCGAACAAGTGCGCAAAGCGCTTCTGCAGCATCAGATACTTCTCGACGGGCTGCTTGCGACGGATCTTGGAAACATTGGTCACCTCACCGTATTCGGCTTCAAAGACCGGGAACAAACCGGTTTCGTGTGCAAGACGCGCGAGTTCAATCGTCTTGGCCGACGGAGCGCCCCAGCCAAGCGGGCATGGAACGAGAATGTGGATATAGCGTGCGCCGTGAAAACTCATTGCATAACGCACCTTGCGTTCCAGATCGTGCAGATCGGCCACGGTGGCAGTTGCCACGTAGGGAATGCCGTGCGCCATGGCGATGGCGGGCACGTTCTTGCCCTGACCGAAACTGTTGCCCGGGAAGTCGGGCGTCGGCATCGTCGTCGCCGTACGAGCCGCCGGAGGTGTTGCCGAGGAACGCTGCACGCCGGTGTTCATGTAGGCCTCGTTGTCAAAGCAGATATAGAGCACGTCGTCGTTGCGCTCGAACATGCCAGAGAGGCAACCGAAGCCGATGTCGGTGGTGCCGCCGTCGCCGCCCAGAGCAAGGATGCGGACGGCTTCGCCGCCCTTCTTGCGAGCCTTGACGCGCGCGGCAGCGGCCAGACCGGTCGCAACGGCCGCCGTATTGCCGAAAAGCGAATGGAACCACGGCAGCTGCCAGGCGCTTTCGGGATACGGCGTGGAGAAGACTTCCAGGCAGCCCGTGGCGTTGGTAGCAATGATCTGGCCGTTGGTGGCGGCAAAGGCCGCGTCAACTGCGTAGCGTGCGCCGAGTGCTTCGCCGCAACCCTGGCAGGCGCGATGACCGGAATTCAGAGCGTTGTGACGCTCCTGAGAAGACTGAACGGTACGATCCGTCGGGTCAAGGAGGCGATTGCCGACCGTCCAGGTGCCCGTTTGATAAAAGCGGATTGCTGATTCCTGCATTTGGTATTGCCTCTTTTGACGTTACTGGTGCATCGCCGCATCGCGGATCAATGCTTCGGGCACGGGGCCGGACTTGCGGGTCTTGCGCTCGCGTTCCAGCTGACGCTCAACGAGTTCCTTGTTGAGATCCATGAAGGTAAGCGCTTCGAGTTGATGCGCCGCTGCATCCTTTAGCATCTTCTTGAGGGAAGCCTTCGTGATGGCGCGGCCGCCCAGACCGGCGATAACCGTGTAGCGGGCAACGTTCGGATCCTTGAGCGAGACCATGATGTCACGGCTCAGCACGCCGCCCGAACCCACGGCAAGCGTACGTTCGAGCACGACCACGGTCTTGGCGCCTTCAAGGGCTTCGCCCATCACTTCGACCGGGAACGGGCGGAAGCACTTGACACCCACGACGCCGATCTTGAGATCCGACTCTTCGCGCAGTTCGTCGACGGCGTCCTTGATCGTGCCCAAGCACGATCCCATGGCAACGATGCGGATATCGGCGTCTTCGCAGCGATAGGTGTGCACGAGGCCGCCCGAGCTGCGTCCGAACACTTCCTTGAATTCGGTAGCCACCTGCGGGATAAGTTCAAGCGCCTGGCGCTGTTTGACGTGCGCAAGATAACGCACTTCGGTAAAGGCCTCGGGACCGACCATAGCACCGATGGAGATCGGATCGCTCGGGTCAAGCTCTTGGCGGGGTGAATAGGGCGGCAGGAACTTGTCGACTTCTTCCTGAGAGGGAATGTCAATGCGTTCAAAGGCGTGCGTGAGCACAAAGCCGTCCATGCAAACCATCACCGGCAGCGAGAGCTCTTCGGCGATGCGGAAAGCCTGAATGTGAAGGTCGGCCGCTTCCTGGTTCGTTTCGGCAAAGATCTGAATCCAACCGCTGTCGCGCTGGCTCATCGAGTCCGAATGGTCGTTCCAGATGTTAATTGGTGCGCCGATGGCGCGGTTGGCAACGGTCATTACGATGGGCAGGCCCAGACCGGAAGCGTTGTAGACAGCTTCGACCATGTAGAGCAGGCCCTGAGAGGCCGTCGCGGTGTAGGCGCGGGCGCCGCCCACGCTGGCGCCGATGGCCACCGACATGGCGGCAAATTCGCTTTCGACGTTAATGTATTCGCAGTTAGGGATCAGCCCCTTGCGGGTCATCGTGCCGAGCGCTTCCACAATATGGGTCTGCGGCGAAATCGGATACGCGCAGATCACTTCGGGTCGGCACAACGCAACAGCCTGCGCAACGCCCTGACTGCCTTCGATTTGCTTGAGCATCAGTTTTCCTCCGCTTACTTCAATTGGGCTTTGACGTGATCCCAGGCTGCCTGAGCGACCTTGGCATTGGCTTCGGCAATCTTGCCGCCGAATCGCGCGTTGTAAGCCGCCTGAACATTTTCGAGCGTGATGGCGCCCGTCATGGCGGCAAAGCCTGCGAGCATGCCTGCGCCGGGTAACGGCCGCCCGATGTTTTCAATGGCAAAACGCGTGGCGGGCACTGTCTGGACATGTCCCTTGGGAAGTCGGGCGATGAGCTCTCCGAGTCCGAGTTCTTCAGGCGTCGAGGAGCTGTTGATCAGGACGTAGCCGTCGGGACGAATGCCGCCGAAGACGTCTTCGCTTTCCAAAAGCGTGCGGTCCTGCACGAGCACCACATCGGGCTCCTGAATCGGTTCACGCAGGCGGATTTCTTTTTCATCGATGCGGGCGAAGGCAACCACGGGCGCACCGGTGCGTTCGGAGCCGAAGCTCGGGAACGCCTGCGCCCAATGGCCTTCAGTAAAGGCCGCCACGCTGAGCATTTCGGCGGCGGTAACGACGCCCTGCCCTCCGCGGCCGTGGATTCTGATCTGATACACGACGTATTCTCCATGTGCCGTTGCACGCTCCCGCCTCTCATTTGTCGCCGGACGCGCGCGAAACCGCGCGGGCGTTTTCGCTTCCCGAAACGCCCGTGCATGGGGGTAAACAACATTGTTAAGAATTCTGCCAAAACTTTGACGATTTGCACGCCGCAAATTTTGAGTTTTTCTCGTTGTTCTTCATACCGATAGCCTATCGATCCGCACGACTTTTTTCTTCAGCCGAAAAGAGGAGCCGCAGGCACTAAAATTTCATGCCTGTCGCTTTCTCGTTGACCTTGTTGCAAACCATGTCCTATCGCCGTCTTCTTCCGCTTGCTCTTTCGTTCGTTCTTGCCGGCTGCTCGACCATCCAGAACATTTTCGATCCCTTGTCTCCCCGCGCCGACAGTTCG
>OLQD01002593.1_pt1 | contig 12943 bp, 9 predicted proteins | sample 1672841 | NCBI WGS metagenome assembly OLQD01 (sample SAMEA3136729, study PRJEB25190) | human gut metagenome | biome: human gut; feature: human-associated habitat; material: faeces | place: Austria | collected 2013 | reverse complement strand
ACTTGCCCCAGTAGCTTGCAGCAATAACAACGCCATTATCTGATGCAACAAGTCTGAATCCGCTAATAATAAATTCTCTTGCAATTATAATAATAACAATCCATGCTGCAATTCTTTCAAGGTCAACAAGTGCAATAAGTGCAGAGCATACTAAAAGCTTATCTGCAAGTGGATCCATAAATTTTCCGAAGTTAGTAACAAGATTATACTTTCTTACAATCTTACCATCTAAAAGGTCTGTTAAACTTGCAAGAATAAATATTCCTACTGCAATATATTTGCCACATCCAATGTTAAGATACAGACATATCAGAAACAAAGGAATCATAATAACTCTTGCAATTGTAAGTTTGTTAGGTAAATTCATTTAAACATTTTCCTCCATTATTCCCATTAAATCATATTCAGTTGAACCGGTAATCTTTACAGATACGAAATCTCCTGACATAAGTTCCCTGTCACATTCAAAGAACACCATTCCATCAACATTAGGTGCATCCTTGTACGAACGTCCGACATAAGTATTGTCCTCTGCAATATAGCCTTCAACCATAACATCAATAGTCTTTCCAACCATCTGTGCTGACTTGTCAATGGATATTTCCTGCTGCAGAGCCATAAGCTCGTCTCTCCACGTATCCATTATATCCTGGTCAATCTGGTCCGGCATTGTTGCAGCCGGGGTATCCTCTTCCCTTGAATAAGTGAATACTCCAAGTCTGTCGAACTCAACTTCATCAATAAATTCCATAACCTCTTCATGGTCAGCCTGTGTCTCTCCTGGGAAGCCGGCAATAAGAGTTGTTCTTAATGCAATGTCCGGAATCTCTTTTCTCAGTTTTGTGATCGTATCGATCAGCTGCTGCTTGGAAGTTCTTCTTCCCATTCTCTTTAAGATACGGTCACTTGCATGCTGGATCGGAAGATCCAGATAATGGCAGATCTTCTTCTCCTCTTTCATGGTCTGGATCAGTTCATCGTAAATTTCCTCCGGATAGCAGTAAAGCACGCGGATCCAGCGGATTCCTTTGATCTTGCATAACTCTTTCAGGAGGATATGAAGAGATTTCTTTCCATATATGTCAGTTCCATATACGGTTGTCTCCTGTGCGACAAGGATCAGCTCTTTTACGCCTTCCTCTGCCATCTCCTTTGCCTGTGTTACCAGACGTTCCATCGGAACGCTTCGGAATTTACCGCGAAGTTTCGGGATGATACAGTAGGTGCAGTGTTTATCACAGCCTTCTGCTATCTTGAGGTATCCGAAATGTCCGCCTGTTGTGAGAACACGTTTGCCAAGCTTTTCCGGAAGATAATCAATATCTTTAAATTCCTGGAAATGTTTTCCTTCCATTGCTTCACGGATTGCCTTAAGGATGTCTCCGTAGGAAGTTGTTCCAAGTACTGCATCTACTTCCGGTACTTCCTCAATGATCTCATTCTTATAACGCTGTGCCATACATCCTGTGACAACCAGGACTTTACAGCTCCCGGTTTTCTTGTATTCTGCCATCTCAAGGATGGTGTTGACGCTCTCTTCCTTTGCGTCATTGATAAAGCAGCAGGTGTTCACCACAATGGCCTCTGCTTCAGTTTCATCATCTACGATCTCGAACCCGTTACCTGTAAGAAGTCCAAGCATTTCTTCGGAATCTACAAGGTTCTTGTCACAGCCTAATGATACGAATAATAATTTCATAAATTCTCCTATAAGAATGTGCCTGAAAATATACCTCTGTAATTCTCAGACACATCCTTTTGTTTATCTATTGTGTTACCATCAGTTCTTACTCTTCAGTTGTTTCTGCAGTTGTTTCTTCTGCTGTTTCAGCAGTCTCTGTGATTTCAGAAGCCTGTGCTGATTCTTCTGTCTGTGCCTCAGCTGTCTGTTCTGTTCCTTCTTCATCCTCTTCTTCCGGAGCAAGGATCTTTACTTTTCCTTTGTAGAGCTCGTCGATCGCAACTGAGAGAGGTTTCTTGCCTTCCGCACCCTCTACCATTGGTTTGGAACCTGCAATGATCTGGCGTGCACGTTTACTTGCAGCAAGTACAAGGGAATAACGGCTGTTAAGGGACATTGTTGTATCGTCGTCCTCACTGTTTGTATTGATTGCTTCGATTAATTCTGTATAAGACGGATGTATCATGTATTTTCTCCTTTCTTTTAAGCGGTCTGGGCCGCATGTTTATCATTTCTGAAATGCTTTTGTCTGTTTCTGGATATCTGCGATAAATTCTGCATTTCTGGATACTCTGGAATGTTCACTCACAATAATCTGATGAAGATGGTCTACGCATTCCTCTACAGTATCGTTGACAAGAATATAGTCATATTGTCCCATACCTTCTGCCTCTTCACTGGCTCTTGCAAGTCTGTCTGCGATCACCTGTGCGGTTTCTGTTCCTCTGCCTGTGAGACGGCGTTCCAGTTCCTCCACAGTCGGCGGAGTTACAAACACCAGAAGTGCTTCCGGTATTTTCTCTTTGATCTTCATTGCGCCCTGGATTTCGATCTCAAGGATTACATTTCTGCCTGCCTGAAGCTGCTCTTCGACATAAGAGCGTGGGGTACCGTAATAATTTTCCACATACCGGGCATATTCAAGCAATGCATCCTCTTCGATCAGCTTCTCAAATTCATCCCTTGTACGGAAGAAATATTCTCTGCCGTCCTCTTCACCGGGACGGGGTTTTCTGGTTGTTGCGGAGACAGATAATGCATAACCATCATATTTCTCCATGAGGCGTTTCATTACTGTGCCTTTTCCTGCACCGGAAAATCCGGAAACCACTACTAAAATTCCTTTATTCATGGGTCTCTCCCTTATCCTCGTTTTCATATATTTCTGCAAATCTCCGGGCAATGGTCTCAGGCTGAAGTGCGCTGAGCACCAGATAATCGTCGCTTGTGACGATCACTGCTTTTGTCTTTCGCCCCTGAGTTGCATCAATCAGTGACCGGGTTCCCTTTATGCTCTGCACCATTCTTTTTACAGGTGCCGCATCCGGGCTTACCACTGCCACGATTTTCTGTGAATTGACTACATTTCCAAAACCGATATTAATAAGTCTTGCCACGTTTTCTTCCTCTATTCTACGTTCTGGATCTGTTCTCTGACTTTCTCGATCTCTGTTTTCAGATCAATGGCAATGTTGGAGATCTCCAGATCACTTGATTTGGATAAAATCGTGTTTGCTTCTCTGTTCATTTCCTGTGCCATGAAGTCCAGTTTGCGTCCGATGCCTTCTTTCTCTGTTGTGAGCATCTTTTTCATGTTCCTGATGTGGCTGTGAAGGCGGACGGTTTCCTCATCATTGCAGATTTTGTCTGAAAACAGGATGACTTCTGCTGCGATGCGGTTGTCGTCGATCTGTGTGTCTTCCAGCAGCTCGGAAACTTTTGCTTCCAGTTTGGTCCTGTAGGCATTGACTACTTCCGGAGAGCGGGCTTCTACACGTAATACTTTTTCTTCAAGGCTGTCCAGTTTTCCGATAAGGTCCTTCTCAAGGTTTCTGCCTTCCTGTGTCCTTGTCTGGACAAATTTCTCACATGCCTCGCGAAGGGGCGGTTCCAGAGATTCCCAGAGTGCTTCCTCATCAACAGACTGTTCTTCCATGACAAGTACCTCCGGATAGCGTGACAGGGTGCTGACTTTGATATCGTAGTCAAGGTCAAAGTCCTGCTGCATCTGTTTGAGACAGGTGATGTAGTCGGATGCGAGTTCTCTGTTGTATTTGAGAGCTCCGTTGTCCAGGGTGTAGTCTTCGTATGTGATGTATACATCAACTTTGCCTCTCTGGATGTAGGTTTTCATCAGGTTTCTGACTGCGCCTTCCAGGAAGTTGAGTTTTCTGGGCATTTTGATGCTAAGGTCCAGGTATCTGTGGTTGACAGATTTTAGTTCGATTGTTATTTTTCTTTCTTTGGTCACGACTTCTGCCCGGCCGAAACCTGTCATGCTTTTTATCATAGTTTTTCTCTCTTTGTCTGTCTATTAGTGTCGGGGTATGTGTGCCTGTTCTGGTTTACATACAGATTTATTATAGTTCATTATAGAATGGGAGTCAAACATTTTTTCGTTGATGGCGGTAGGAAATGTGTGGTATACTTACAAGAGGGACGCCGCAGGTGGGACGCAGGTAGGACGCAGGAGAAAATAAATAGTTCCGGGCGCGGTTTCGGGGTTTAGTCAACTCTAAGGCTTCGGAAATCTGCTAAAGGCATGAAAAAAACAGCAAAACTCGCTTCGCTCAGACAGGTTGCTGTTTTTTTCATAACGCAGATTCCCGAAGCCTAAGAGTTACTACAACCCCTGCAAATGCGCCCGGAACTATTTATTTTCTCCTGCTGGTAGCTGGCTGTTGGAGGTATATGGTATATCCTTTAAATTGAACGGCTTTCAGAAAAGCTTATTATAGTTTGTTTGTCAGAAAGGGCTTTGCCTTTCTGACGTAGGTGGTGTTTAGATTTTATGTATTACCTGTCAATTATAAAATTGTTATCAGTCATATTGGGGACTGAGATTTTGATTATTGTGAGTATTATTTAAAAAGGAGTGTTTTTATATGGCTTTTGATGGGATTACGATTGCGGCTATGGTGAGGGAGCTGCATTTGAATTTGGATGGAGGACGGTTTAATAAGATTGCTCAGCCGGAGGCTGATGAGCTTTTGATTACGGGGAAGGGGGCGAATGGGCAGTGCAGGCTGCTACTTTCGGCCAGTGCTTCTCTTCCGCTGATTTATTTTACTTCCAAGAATAAGCCCAGCCCTATGACTGCGCCTAATTTCTGTATGCTGCTGCGTAAGCATATTGGAAGTGCGAGGGTTTCGGATATCAGGCAGCCGGGGATGGAGCGTGTGGTGATGTTTGAGCTGGAGCATCTGAATGAGCTGGGGGATCCCTGTAAGAAGGTTCTTATCATGGAACTGATGGGCAAGCACAGTAATATTATTTTCTGCGATGATAAGGGAATGATCCTGGATAGTATCAAGCATGTTTCTTCTCATATGAGTTCTGTGCGTGAGGTGCTTCCGGGAAGGGAGTATTTTATTCCGAAGACGCAGGATAAGCTGGATCCGCTGACTGTGAGTGAGGAGGAGTTCTATGATGTTGTGTGCAGGAAGCCATGTAATGTTTCCAGGGCTGTTTACTCTTCTCTTACTGGAATCAGTCCGGTTGTTGCGGAGGAGATCTGTTTCAGGGCTTCGATCGACGGGAGTGATGCAGCGCAGTCTCTGGATGAGGCGGCGAGGGTGCATTTGTATCATACGTTCCGCAGGCTGATGGATCAGGTTGTGGAGGGGGATTTTTCTCCGAATATTGTTTACCGGGGGGAAGAACCTGTGGAGTATGGTGTGTTTGCGTTCCAGCAGTATGGACCGGAGTATCATTCTGTGGAGTTTGAGAGTGTTTCACAGATGCTGGAGACTTATTATGCGACAAAGAATACGTTGACGCGTATCCATCAGAAGTCTTCGGATCTGAGGAGGATCGTGCAGACTGCGCTGGAGCGTAACCGTAAGAAGCTGAGTCTGCAGGAGAAGCAGATGAAGGATACTGCGAAGAAAGAGAAGTATAAGGTTTACGGGGAGCTGATCAATACTTATGGGTATGGGCTGGAGGATGGATGTAAGTCGTTTAAGGCTCTGAATTATTATACCAATGAGGAGATTACCATTCCTCTTGATCCTACTATGACTCCGGCGGAGAATTCCAAGAAGTATTTTGACAAGTATGGAAAGCTGAAGCGTACGGAGGAGGCTCTGACTGAGCAGATTGCAGATACGAGAAGTGAGATTGAGCATCTGGAGTCTGTTTCCAATGCTCTGGATATTGCTTTGGCTGAGAGTGATCTGGCACAGATCAAGGAAGAGCTGATGGAGTATGGATATATTAAGAAGCATTATGACCGCAGGAAGGGACAGAAGGCGCAGAGTAAGTCTAAGCCGTTCCATTATGTGACTGAGGATGGGTATGATATTTATGTGGGAAAAAATAATTTCCAGAATGATGAGCTTACCTTTAAGTTTGCCACAGGGAATGACTGGTGGTTTCATGCCAAGAAGATGGCCGGTTCGCATGTGGTCGTGAAGTCTAAGGACGGCGAACTGCCGGATCATATCTTTGAGATTGCGGGACAGCTTGCCGCTTATTATTCCAAAGGACGTACTGCCCCTAAGGTGGAGATTGATTATATCCAGAAGAAGCAGGTGAAAAAGCCTGCAGGGGCGAAGCCCGGATTTGTGGTTTATTATACAAATTATTCGCTGATGGCTGAGCCGTCATTAAAAGGAGTCAGGGAAGTCTGATCATACTGTTGTATAGTTACAAATATTAAAAGAATTACGGGAGCTGCTTTGCAGCGGAGTAAGTAATTCGTGGATGTCAGGTCAGGGGTGAAATACCTTTTGACCCTGACATTATATAACAATAATTAAGGAGAATTTCTTTTTATGAGTATTTTGAATGTTGAACATCTGACACATGGTTTCGGAGACAGGGCGATTTTTAATGATGTGTCTTTCCGCCTGTTAAAGGGCGAGCATATTGGACTGGTTGGTGCCAACGGGGAAGGTAAATCTACTTTCTTTAATATTGTAACCGGAAAGCTGATGCCAGATGAGGGTAAGATTGAATGGGCAAAGAATGTACGTGTCGGCTATCTGGACCAGCATTCTGTCCTTTCTCAGGGTATGTCCATCCGTGACGTGCTGAAGTCTGCGTTCTCTTATCTCTTTGAGATGGAGGAAAGAATGAATGGGATCTGTGACTCTCTTGGCACTGCTTCTCCTGAGGAGATGGATACTCTGATGGAGGAGCTGGGAACTATTCAGGATACCCTTACCATGCATGATTTCTATGTGATCGATGCGAAGGTGGAAGAAGTTGCCAGAGCCCTGGGACTTCTGGATATCGGACTGGAACGTGATGTTACAGATCTGAGTGGTGGTCAGAGAACCAAGGTTCTGCTTGGCAAGCTGCTTCTGGAGAAGCCGGATATCCTGCTTCTGGACGAGCCTACCAACTATCTGGATGAGGAACATATCGAATGGCTGAAGCGTTATCTGCAGGATTATGAGAATGCATTTATCCTTATCTCCCACGATATTCCGTTTCTGAATTCTGTTATCAATCTGGTTTATCATATGGAGAATCAGGAACTGAACCGTTATGTCGGGGATTATGACCATTTCCAGGAAGTGTATGAGGTGAAGAAGGCTCAGCTTGAGGCTGCTTACAGACGCCAGCAGCAGGAAATCAGTGAACTGAAGGATTTCGTCGCAAGAAATAAGGCCAGGGTTTCTACAAGAAATATGGCAATGTCCAGACAGAAGAAGCTGGATAAGATGGATGTGATCGAGCTTGCTGCCGAGAAGCCGAAGCCTGAGTTTCATTTTAAATACGGACGCACTCCGGGGAAATATATTTTCGAAACGAAGGATCTGGTTATTGGTTATAATGAACCTCTTTCCAGACCTGTTACTCTCTCTATGGAAAGAGGAAATAAGATTGCGCTGGTTGGTGCAAACGGTATCGGTAAGACAACTTTACTGAAAAGTATTCTGGGGTTGATCCCGTCTCTGAAGGGTTCCTGCGAACTTGGGGAGAATCTTCAGATTGGATATTTTGAGCAGGAAGTAAAGGGTGATAACAAGACTACCTGTATTGATGAAATCTGGGCGGAGTTTCCGTCTTATACTCAGTATGAGGTGCGGTCTGCTCTCGCCAAATGCGGTCTGACTACCAAGCATATTGAAAGTCAGGTACGTGTACTGAGTGGCGGGGAGCAGGCGAAGGTGCGTCTGTGTAAGCTGGTGAATAAAGAAACGAACATTCTGCTTCTGGACGAGCCTACCAATCATCTGGATGTGGATGCAAAAGAAGCTTTGAAGCAGGCATTGATCGAATATAAAGGAAGCATTCTCCTGATCTGCCATGAACCGGAGTTTTACCGCGATGTGGTTTCTCAGGTATGGGACTGCAGTAAATGGACTACAAAAGTATTATAATAATTGGTACATGAAGGGTTATTACAAATGAGTAAATCAAAAACTGTGGATCTGACTTCCGGTCCGATCCTGAAAACTCTGGCAGAGCTGGCTCTGCCTATCATGATTTCTTCCATGCTGGGAACAGCATACAGTATTATGGATATGGCATGGATCGGACTGCTTGGTGCAAAGGCGGTTGCAGGCGTGGGAGTAGGCGGAATGTATGTCTGGCTCTCCCAGGGGCTTGCATCCCTGTCAAGAATGGGCGGACAGGTAAATACAGCTCAGGCATGCGGGCGCAAAGATTATGACCAGGCACGTTCCTATGCTGCCGGTTCTCTGCAGCTCACTGCACTGTCCGGCATTTTGTTTGCTGCTGTCTGTGTTATTTTCATACAGCCTCTGCTGGGATTTTTTAATCTGACCGACGCAGAAACTTATACTGCTGCCAAATCTTATACATTGATCACCTGTGGACTGATTCTTTTTTCTTATCTGAATCTGACGCTGACAGGACTCTCTACTGCGCAGGGAGATTCCCGCACTCCCCTGCTTGCAAACTTTATCGGGCTTGCAGGAAATATGATCCTGGATCCGCTGCTGATCCTTGGCATCGGACCTTTCCCGAGGCTGGAGGTTGCCGGAGCCGCTATTGCGACAGTAAGTTCACAGATTCTGGTTTTTGTGGTGATGGTTATGCGTATCCGGCATTCCAGACTGGAGCCCAATGTTTTACAGCATCTGAATCTGCTGTCTGTTTTTCCAAAAGAATATTATAAGCACATTTTCAGGATCGGGTTTCCCACAGCTATACAGGGAAGCATTTACTGTTTCATCTCCATGATTCTGACCCGTATGGTTTCCGGTTATGGTGCTGCCGCTATTGCAACGCAGCGTGTTGGCGGACAGATTGAATCCGTATCCTGGAATACTGCTGATGGTTTTGCTTCAGCACTGAATGCTTTTATTGCCCAAAACTACGGTGCACGAAAAAAAGACCGTATCCGTAAAGGTTACAGTCTGTCATTTCGCGTTCTCACAATTTGGGGCCTGTTTGTCACTGCAGCTTTTGTCTTTCTTCCGGAACCAATTGCCAGGTTATTTTTCCACGAAAAAGAAGCTCTGGATACTGCTGTCAATTATCTGGTCATTATCGGATTCAGTGAAATCTTTATGTCCATTGAGCTGATGACAGTGGGCGCATTATCAGGACTTGGACGCACCAGATTATCCAGTACGATCAGTGTGATCCTGACAGGCTCACGAATCCCGCTGGCATTGATCCTGACACATGCGGGAATGGGATTAAATGGTGTATGGTGGGCGCTTACAATCTCTTCTATCGTGAAGGGAATCGTGTTTACACTGACATTCCGGCATATCAGCAGACGGTTGCCTGAAAAGGTCTAAAAATACAGCTGGCAAACTCAAAAGAGGACTGTTCAGAAAAATTTCTGTCAGTCCTCTTTTTACTGTTTCTATTATTTCGCAACAAAGTTTACGATCTTGTTCGGTACATAAATCTCTTTGATAAGGTTCTTGCCTTCCAGGAAGGAAGCAATTCTCTCGTCTGCTTTGGCAATCTCGAATGCTTTTTCTTTTTCACATCCGTTAGGGATTACGATTGTTCCTCTTACTTTACCGTTTACCTGTACACCGATCTCAACGGTCTTGGCAATTGTTTTGCCTTCATCGTATTTCGGCCATTCGGAAACTGCCAGTAAGCCTTCTCCTCCGATGAATTCCCAGATTTCTTCGCAGATATGCGGTGCGAACGGGCTAAGCAGTTTGATAAAGATGGTAAGGTCATCTTTGCTTAAGTGTCCTTCTGCTGTGATCTCATTAATGAGTGTCATCAGGCTGGCGATCGCAGTATTGAATTTCAGGTTCTCGATATCAGAAGAAACTTTCTTGATGGTACGGTGGAGTTTCATCTCCAGTTCATCAGATACGGATTCTTCAGAAAGGATATCTGTCAGACCTGCAACACGGTCCAGGAACTTCTTACAGCCCTTTACAGAGTTCTCGCTCCATGGTGTAGCTGCGCCATAGTCACCCATAAACAGCACATAGGTACGAAGAGTATCTGCACCGTATTCTTCTACAATATCCAGCGGGTCAACTACATTACCCTTGGATTTACTCATTTTATCTCCGTCCGGTCCGAGGATCAATCCCTGGATGGAACGTTTTGCGTATGGTTCCGGTGTATTTACTACGCCAAGATCATACAGGAAATGATGCCAGAATCTGGAGTAGATCATATGTCTGGTAACGTGTTCCATACCACCATTGTACCAGTCAACAGGCATCCAGTATTTCAGTTTGTCCATATCTGCCAGTGCATTTGCATTGTGCGGATCTGTATATCTTAAGAAATACCAGGAAGATCCTGCCCACTGAGGCATAGTATCTGTCTCACGCTTCGCTGCAGCACCACATTTCGGGCATGTGCAGTTTACGAAAGAATCAATCTTTGCAAGTGGGGACTGTCCGTCTTCACCCGGCTCGAAGTCCTTTACATCCGGCAGACGCAGCGGAAGTTCGTTCTCCGGAACTGCCACAACACCGCAGTTCGGGCAGTGGATAAGCGGGATTGGCTCACCCCAGTATCTCTGGCGGTTGAATGCCCAGTCTTTCATCTTATACTGAACACCGGCTTTACCGATTCCTTTTTTCTCCAGTTCTTCCAACATACGCTCAATAGAATCTTTCTTCTTTGCATATCCGTTCAGGAAATCGGAGTTTACCATTTCGCCGTCGCCTGTATAGGCTTCTTTGGAAATATCTCCGCCTTTGATAACTTCGATAATGTCGATGCCGAATTTCTTCGCGAAATCATAGTCACGCTGGTCGTGAGCAGGTACTGCCATGATAGCACCTGTACCATATCCCATCATTACATAGTCAGCAATGTAGATCGGGATTTTCTTACCGTTAACCGGGTTGATTCCCTCAAGTCCCTGGATTCTCACACCTGTTTTATCTTTTACAAGCTGAGTTCTCTCAAACTCTGTTTTCTTTGCACACTCATTACGATATGCAGTGATCTCATCCATGTTTGTGATTTTATCTGCATATTTGTCAATGATCGGATGTTCCGGTGCGATTACCATGAATGTTACACCAAACAGAGTATCCGGTCTGGTTGTATAGATTTCAAGTTTCTCATCGATTCCGTCAACATCGAAGTTAACGAAAGCACCTTTTGATTTGCCGATCCAGTGGATCTGCTGCTGTTTTACATTATCCGGATAATCTACATCTTTCAGACCTTCCAGAAGCTTATCTGCATACTGGGTAATCCTTAAATACCATACATCCTTGGATTTCTGAACAACATCGCTGTGGCAGATATCACATTTACCGCCCTGGCTGTCTTCATTGGAAAGGACTACTTTACAGTGCGGGCAGTAATTAACCAGTGTTCTGTCTCTGAATACAAGACCTTTTTCGAACATTTTCAGGAAAATCCACTGTGTCCATTTGTAGTAGTCTTCATCTGTTGTATCGATCACACGGTTCCAGTCAAAAGAAAATCCAACTTTCTTTAACTGGTTTGAGAATCTCTTGATGTTCTCATCTGTGATGATACGTGGATGTGTTCCGGTCTTTACTGCGTAGTTCTCTGTCGGGAGACCAAATGCATCAAATCCGATCGGGAAAAGTACATTATAGCCTTCCATACGACGTTTTCTGGAAATAACCTCCAGACTGGAATATGCTTTGATATGTCCTACGTGCATACCGGCACCGCTTGGATATGGGAACTCTACCAGACCATAGAATTTAGGTTTGTCACTGTTATCTTTGGCTTCGAAGACTTTGGCTTCTTCCCATTTTGCCTGCCACTTAGGCTCGATCTTTTTAAACAAGTATTTCATCTCTATACTTCCTCCAACATTTTGCTGTATGTGAACTACCCGGCAACAGAGTTACCAGGGCATCTGACTTAAGGCGAGATACCGTCTTTTTCAGGGTGCGTCCATGACACCACTACTGTTTGCTCCACTGAGCTACACAGCTGCTTTTATTATTTCCGGCGGTTTCAGTCCGATTATGGACATCTTATCCTAAAAATTTATTTTAATTCAACAAAGGCTGTTTGTCAATGTAACGTTTCGCAGTATCGTGTGTTTTTGCTTTAAAAATGGCACTTATTTCGCATTTTCGAGTAATACACCACTAGAGTGTGTCTGAAAAATCATTCCCACAAATTGTGACGCACACCTTGCAGAAAGCCTTTTTCAGATACACTCTAGTTCTGTCAACAAAACGTAAAAAACAGGACATTCCGCATCTCTGCAAAATGTCCTGCCATTTTTATTTCTTAACTATATTTTAATTAATGCGCTAACACAAATTACTGCTCTGTCAGTAATTACCCTTTTTTATTCTTCCGCTTTATCTACCTTACTTGCTCTGGCTTCAATTTCTTTTGCCTGAATATCTCCAGGAGCCTGCTCGTAGCGTGCAAATTCATAGGAGAATTCTCCGCTTCCACCTGTCATAGAACGAAGATCTGTGGAATATCCATAAATCTCAAGCTGTGGAACATCTGCCTCAATAATGGTATTGCCCTGATGATCAGGAGTCATACCAAGAACACGGCCACGACGTTTGTTCAGGTCGCCCATAACATCACCGGTAAATTTATCCGGAACAGTTACTTTCATAGATACGATTGGCTCTAAGAGTACAGGTGATGCATCCATGAAGCCTTTTTTGAATGCAAGGATGGTAGCCATCTTAAATGCCATTTCAGAGGAGTCTACCGGATGATAGGAACCATCATACAGAGTAGCTTTCACACCAACTACCGGATATGCAGCCAGAGGTCCCTTTAATACGCATTCCTGCAGACCTTTCTCAACTGCCGGGAAGTAGTTCTTCGGAACTGCACCACCAACTACAACCTGTTCAAATTCATAAGGTGTCTCCAGATCGC
>OLQD01002588.1_pt1 | contig 12981 bp, 7 predicted proteins | sample 1672841 | NCBI WGS metagenome assembly OLQD01 (sample SAMEA3136729, study PRJEB25190) | human gut metagenome | biome: human gut; feature: human-associated habitat; material: faeces | place: Austria | collected 2013 | reverse complement strand
CGGTGTGTCGTAGGCGTTGGCCTCGTCGGTGAGGATCAGCTCGCCCAGCAGGACGCAGGTGCCGAACTGCGGCGTCACGAGCAGCGACTGGCGTCCGATCCAGCCCAGTCCGGCTTCCGCGGCCAGCTGTTTTTCGGCCAGCGGCGCCGTGTCGGTGAACGCCCGGCCCCCGAGCCCGGGATACGCCGCGCGCAGGGCCTCGAACAGCTGCGCGAGCATGGCCCGGATGGTCGTATGATAGTCCGCCGTGCAGGCGTAGGAGGCGATTTTGGTGCGGTGTCCGGGGGGATACCCTTCGCCGATGCGGTTTTTGTAACTTACGGCGCAGACCACCGCCGTACGCGCCCCTTCGACGAGTTTGCGCGGATCGGCGCGTTTCTCGACATTGCGTTCCATGTAGGTCAGCGACGACTGATACCCCTTGCCCAGCCACGCCCGGAGCCACGCCTCGTTCTGAGCCATGTGGCCGCAGGGCGCAAGGCCGCAGAGATCGAATCCTGCGTCGGCGGCAAGTTTTTTGATGTGCTGATAGTCGAGCATAGTGATAAATTTGTCCCAAAAATAGTGTTTTTTAACCGGAAATTAGTAATTTCGCCCCAAACTTTCACGTTATTCGGACGTAGTTGAAAACGAAAAATTATGACCATCAATACACTTTACGAACTGGCTCGCAACAGCGTGGAAAAGTTCGCGTCGAAAGTCGCATTTTCGATGTTCGAAGGCGACGACGTGACTTACGCCGAGGTGGACCGTCGTATTGCCAAGGTGCAGGAAATCCTTACGGGAGCCGGCCTGCAGGCCGGCGACAAGGTGGCCCTGCTGAGCAGCAACATGCCCAACTGGGGCGTCTGCTACTTTGCCGTCACTTCGGCCGGCATGATCGCCGTGCCGATTCTTCCGGACTTTTCGGGCGAAGAGCTGGACATGATCATCGAGCATTCGGAGGCCCGTGCGCTGCTCGTCTCCGACAAACTTTTCACCAAACTTTCGAAAGAGACCATCGGACGGCTCAACGTCGTGGTCCGCACCAAGAACCTCGGAGTCATCGCCCAGCAGGTCCATGCCCAAGGTTCGACGGCGGTGCCCAAACCCGATGATCTGGCGGTCATCATCTATACTTCGGGAACTACCTCCAAGCCCAAGGGCGTGATGCTGACCCATTCGGCGCTCTGCGCGCAGGTGGGCATTTCGTCGAGCATCTTCCCCGTGCAGCCCGACGACGTATTCCTTTCGGTGCTGCCGCTCTCCCATACGTACGAATGTTCGATCGGCATGATCTATCCCTTCTCGATGGGCGCGCAGGTCGTATATCTGGACCGTCCGCCCACGGCCTCGGCCCTGATGCCGGCGTTGCGCGCGGTGCGTCCCTCGGTGATGCTGATCGTGCCGCTGATCATCGAGAAAATCTACCGCCACCAGGTGCTCGCCAAGTTCAATTCCAACTCCTTCTGGCGCACGCTCTACCGCATCGGCTTCATGCGCCGCTACCTCCACCGCGTCGCGGGCGGGAAACTGATGAAGCTCTTCGGCGGCCGTCTGCGCTTCCTGGGAATCGGGGGTGCGAAACTCGACGGCGGGGCCGAGAAATTCCTGCTCGAAGCCCGCGTCCCCTATGCCATCGGCTACGGGCTGACCGAGACCGCACCGCTGCTGGCCGGCGCGGCCCCTTCGATGGTGCGGCTGGGATCGACCGGTCCCCAGGCCCCGGGCGTCGAACTGCGGCTGGAGAACGTCAACCCCGAGACCCGTCAGGGCGAGATCGTGGCCCGCACGCCGAGCGCGATGGTGGGCTATTTCAAGAATCCCGAGGCTACGAAGGAGGTTTTCACGGCCGACGGATGGTTCCGCACGGGCGACCTCGGGGAGCTGGACAAGGACGGCTGGCTCTACATCAAGGGCCGTCTGAAGAACATGATCGTGGGTCCCGGCGGCGAGAACATCTATCCCGAGGACATCGAGACGGTGCTCAACTCGCACGTCTGCATCGCCGATTCGATCGTCACGGAGCAGGAGGGCCGCCTGATCGCCCTGGTGCACTTCAACCGCGAGGAGATCGAGTCGATGATCGACGACTGGCGCGAGGAGTGGGAGAGCAAGAAGGAGGCCTGGGAGGCCAAGACCGAACAGCTGAAGAAGGAGATCATGGATTTCGTCAACGCCAAGGTCAACCGTTTTTCGCGGATCTCGGAGGTCGTCGAGGAGAAGGAGGATTTCATCAAGACCCCCACGCACAAGATCAAGCGTTTCCTTTACAACAAGAACAAGAACGGCCAGACTCCGGACCAGCCTGCCGCCGGAAAATAAGCAAAGCCCCCGCTCCGAGAGCGGGGGCTTTTTCTTAATCCGGAGCAGCCGGAGCGTTTCCGCGGGGCGGGCGGCTTTCGGCGAGGGACCGGGGCGCTTTCGAGGAGCCGCCTCACTTGAGGTAGATGCCGTGGGCGGCGCACTCGGCGATCATCCGCTCGGGCCAGATGCTGACCTGGACTTCGCCGATATGGGCGCAGCGCAGGTAGAACATGCAGAGGCGCGACTGGCCGATGCCGCCGCCGATCGAGAGCGGCAGCCGTCCTTCGAGCAGCAGGCGGTGGAACTCCATTTCGCGCCGCTCGGGACATCCGCAGATCGCAAGCTGGCGTTCGAGGGCCTCGGCGTCGACGCGGATGCCCATGCTCGAAAGTTCGAAGGCGCTCTCCAGCACCGGGTTCCACACGATGATGTCGCCGTTGAGCCCTTTGTAACCGCCTTCGGTCGGGGTGCTCCAGTCGTCGTAGTCCGGGGCGCGTCCGTCGTGCCGCTGCCCGTCGGAAAGTTCGCCGCCGATGCCGATGAGGAACAGCGCGCCGTATTTGCGGGCCGCCGCCTGCTCGCGCTCCTTGGGCGTCAGCGCGGGGAACTCCTGCAACAACTCCTCGGCCTGCAGGAACGTGATTCGCTCGGGCAGTATGGGCGTGATGTGCGGATAGAGTTCGTAAACCTCCTCCTCGACGGCTTTCATCGCCTCGTAGATCGTTTCGACGGTCGCTTTCAGGAAGTTCAGGTTGCGCTCTTCGGGGCGCATCGTGCGTTCCCAGTCCCACTGGTCGACGTAGAGCGAGTGGATGTTGTCCAGCTCCTCGTCGGCGCGGATGGCGTTCATGTCGGTGTACAGCCCGTATCCCGGGGCGATCTTGTAGGTCCCCAGTTTCATGCGTTTCCATTTGGCCAGCGAGTGCACCACCTCGGCCCGGCGGTCGCCCAGATCGCGGATCGGGAACGACACGGCGCGCTCCACGCCGTTCAGGTCGTCGTTGATGCCCGTGCCCGAAAGGACGAACAACGGCGCCGTGACGCGGCGTAGGCGCAGGCGGCGGGCCAGCATGTCGGGAAAAATCTCCTTGAGATAGGTGATGGCCTGCTCCATCGTTTCGGGAGCGAGCTTGGCCGTATAGTCTTCCGGAATGAAAAGCGGCATAAGTTCAGGGTTTGGATTCGTGAAAAACGGTTTATTTTGCAAATATAGTGAAAGGTGAGGGCAATTGGGAGTGTTCAGGCTCAAAAAATGTCGGTTTTAACCGCGGAACCGGATTTTAGCCTGCCCGAAATCCGTTCCGGGTGGGCGGCCGCATAAAAATAACGCACGTAACAGAAGCGTTACGTGCGTTATTTCATTTCCGGTTCCGGTTATTTCGCGGCGGGCAGCAGCGCCGAGTCGGGCTGCTGGCGTTTGTCGCCCACGTCGATCAGGTTCTCCTCGGAGACCCCCAGCGAACGGTAGTAGTCGTTCAGTTCGGCCACCACCTCCTTGCGGTCGGCGTAGCTGGCCAGGTAGTAGATGTCGCCCAGCTGGTCGAGCTTCTCGTCGATAAGGCCCGAGACCATGTCGCCCTGCGCCCCTTCGAAACGGAGGTAGTGCTCGATGTATTCGATCAGCGTCTGGGCATACTCCCTCAAGAGGGCGTCGCCCTTCGCGGCGGCTTCCTTGTCGCCCATGGCCGAAGCGGCGTAATAGGCCTCCAGGAAGGGGTAGGTGTTGGTGTCGGTGAAGCGCACCTGCGAGGTCGGCATCCGCTCCAGCCCCAGGTCGAGCAGCTCGACGGCCTCTGCGACGCGGTTCTGCCGCAGCAGCTCCTTGGCCACGCGGGCGAAGGCGTCGCGGGCGTGCGAAGCCGAAAGGTTGTACTGGATGAAGTAGTCGGCGTAGACCCGCGGGTCTTCGAGGTTGCCGTAGCGGAACGTGTCGCGCAGCAGCGGCGCGGCGTAGTCGGCGTCGATGCGTCCGATCTCGTAGGGGTTCTGCGTCGGGGTGAGGATCGGCACCAGGCGGTAGGCGTAGCCGTCGAACTGGAGGTAGTCCATCAGCCCGAAGTCCTGGAGAATGTAGACCTGCGTCATGTAGATCGGGCGTTTCCAGTCGAAGTTGGCCAGCATGTCGAGGATCATCAGCTGGTTCTTGTCCAGCGAATTCTTCTTGATGTTGATGAACACCGTGTCGACCATCTTGTCGCGGTCCTTTTCGGCCACGATGCCCGACGCCAGGGCGTTCTCCTTGTTCACCGGCAGGGCGATGCGCTTGGCGGGGATGTAGTCGGCCAGCGTGCCGTCGGCGAGTTTGACCTTGCTGCGGGGGTCGTCGCTGCGCACGAAGTCGATCACCTCCTTGATCTCCACCGGGCGGTCGATGCTGTTGGTGACGTAGATCATGTCGTTGTTGAAGGTGTACTTGTGCTTGGGCAGCGAGAAGGGGACGCCGGGAGCGTCGTTGGCCTTGGTCTTCATCTCGTCGATGTACCACTCGCCGCCGAGGTAGGAGGTGTTCATAATCCGCACGTCGGGGCGCACGCCGTAGACCTCCTGATTGTTCCACAGCGGGAAGGTGTCGTTGTCGCCGTAGTTGAGGATGATCGAGTTGGGGAGCGTCGACTGGAGGTAGTTCCAGCCGATGTCGCGGGCCATCGTGCGGTGCGAACGGTCGTGGTCGTCCCAGTTCTGGGCCGCGAGGATGGCCGGGACGCTCATTGCGACGACCGTTGCCGCGGCTGCCGTCGCCACGTTGTCGCGCTTCGAGAGCCGGGCGATCAGGTCGCGCAGGGCCAGCACGCCGAATCCGATCCAGATCGAGAATGCGTAGAACGATCCCGCATAGACGTAGTCGCGTTCGCGCGGCTCGCCGGGCGAGGTGTTGAAGTAGAAGACCAGCGCGATGCCCATCATCACGAACAGCCACAGCACGATCGAGAAGTTGCGCTGGTCGCGGTTCAACTGGTAGACGAGTCCGATGAGTCCCAGCAGGAAGGGGAGGAAATAATAGGTGTTCCGACCCTTGTTTTCGGCGATTTCGCGCGGCAGGTTGTCCTGCGGGCCGACGTATTTCTCGTCGATCCAGCGGATGCCCGAGAGCCAGTTGCCGTCGGTGATCGTCGTGCGCGAAGGCTGTATGTCGCTCTGGCGTCCCACGAAGTTCCACATGAAATAGCGCCAGTACATGTACGAAAGCTGGTAGTTGAAGAAGAAATGGACGTTTTCCCAGAACGTCGGTTCGGTGACCGTGCGGGTTTCGCCGTAGGAGTCGGTGTAGGCCCGTTTGCGTCCGAAGTCGAGCGTCTCGCCGCGCATGGGACGCCCCTGTGCGTCGCGCAGGACCTCGCCCTTGTCGTCGCGCAGCGTCTCGGTCTTGGTGCGGTAGGCGGCCCACTCCTTGTAGGCCTTTTCACCCTTCGAGTAGTTCCACATGCGGGGGAAGAGCTGCATGAACTCCGGAGCGTGGGTGTAGCCCGTGAGCACCGTGGCGGTCTTGTACTTGCCGTCCTCGTCCAGATACCACACCTTCTTCTCCTTCACGCCCTCGGGGGGAGCCGAATACTGCGCGCCGTACAGCAGCGGGCGGTCGCCGTACTGGTCGCGGTTCAGGAGCGACAGCAGGGCGTGCGGGTTGTTGGGGTTGTTGGAGTTCATCGGCGGGTTCGCCGCGGCGCGGATGGTCACCGAGGCGTAGGACGAATAGCCGACGAGAATCATGGTCGTCGAGAGCAGGATGATGTTGAGCAGCACGCGGCCCCGTTTGTGGGCGGCCCATGCGGCCCATCCCAGGCCGATGATCAGCGCCAGCGCGAAGAGCGTGATGCCCGAGTTGACCGGCAGGCCGAACGTGTTGACGAACAGCGTGTCGATCTGCGCCCCGATCCAGACGGTGTAGGGGATGATGATGTTGTTGACGAAGACGATCATCGCCCCGGACACGAGCGTCGAGAGGGCGATGCCTCGCCAGGTCACCGTGGCGGTCTTGCGGAAGTAGTAGATGAAGACCAGCGCGGGGATGCAGAGCAGGTTGAGGATGTGCACGCCGATCGAGAGGCCCATCAGGTAGGCGATCAGCACGATCCAGCGCGAGGAGTGGGGTTCGTCGGCCTGCTCCTCCCATTTGAGCATCAGCCACACGACCAGCGCCGTGAACATCGACGAGAGCGCGTAGACCTCGCCCTCGACGGCCGAGAACCAGAACGTGTCGGTGAAGGTGTAGGCCAGGGCCCCGACGGCTCCGGCGCCCAGGACGGCCCATGTGTTGGCGGCGGTGAGCTGCGCGCCGTCGCGCGTCACCAGACGCCGTGCCAGGTGGGTGATGGTCCAGAACAGGAACAGGATGCAGAAGGCGCTGGCCAGCGAGTTCATGGCGTTGACGGCGATGCCCACGTAGTCGGGGTTTCCGAAGGCGAAGAGCGTGGCCAGGCGCGCCAGCATCATGAACAGCGGGGCTCCGGGCGGGTGTCCCACTTCGAGTTTGTAGGACGTCGCGATGAACTCCGAGCAGTCCCAGAGGCTTGAGACGGGTTCCATCGTCATCAGATAGACCATCGCCGCGACGGCGAATACGGCCCAGCCCGTGATGTTGTTCCAGCGTTTGTAAAAGTGCATATCCGAGAAAACTTTTTTCGTAACTACTTATCGTGCAAAAGTAATGATTTAACGCGTTTTTTCCAACCTTATTACGCGAAATGCGTTTACAGCCACCTTTTCCACCATTTTTTCTGCGGGGCCTCGGCCGTTGCCGCCGGCGCGGCGATGGCGGCGGCAGCCGCTGCGGACCCGGCGGCGTTCCCCGACCCTCCGCGTTTGCGGCGGCGGGACGGCTTTGCCGAAGGAGCCGGAGCCGGGTTGGGGGCGTTTTTCGGCGCTGCGGTGGCGGCGGATTTGTTCCCGGCGGCTTTCGCGGCGTTGCCGGAGCTTTGCTTCGGGGCTTGCCCGCGCGTCGCGTCGGCAGGGCGGGAGGCGGTTTTTCCGGCCGGCTCGATGGGCGTTCCCGGTGCGGGACGCGTGCCCCGTCTGCGACGCGGGCGCGACGGGCGGGAAGTCGCCCCGGCCTCGGGCTGCGCCGGATTTTGCGCAGACTGCGGCGTCTTCGCGGCATTGCGGGCGGCCTTCTGCTCCGTGTTGCGGGCCGGCCGCTGCGCGGGCTGCTGTCCGGCGTCCGCATCCCGGGCGGGACGCTGTGCGGATTTGGCTCCGGCGTTCCGGGCCGGTTTCGGCTCCTGGGTGCGGGCGGGACGCTGTGCGGCCTTCTGCGCGGGTTTCCGTGCCGGGGCGGCCTTGCGCAGGGCATATTCCGGAACCGGTCCCTCGGTGGGGATCGTAAGTCCGGTGAGTTTCTGGATGTCGCAGAGATACTCGAACTCGTCCTCCGAGCAGAACGACCACGCCGCGCCCTCGTGTCCCGCGCGGCCCGTGCGGCCGATGCGGTGGACGTAGGTTTCGGCCACCTCCGGCAGTTCGTAGTTGATCACCAGCGGCAGCTGGTCGATGTCGATGCCGCGGGCGGCGATGTCGGTGGCGATCATCACCCGGCACTCGCCCGACTTGAAATCGTTCATGGCCTTCACGCGGGCGTTCTGCGACTTGTTGCCGTGGATGGCGCACGACCGGATGCCGGCCCGGTTCAGGATTTTGGCCAGTTTGTCGGCGCCGTGCTTCGTGCGCGAGAATACGAGCACCTGCTGGGCGTCGGATGCCGAGAGCAGGTCGATCAGCAGCTGGCTTTTTTCGGCTTTTTCGGCGAAATGGACCGTCTGCGCGATGGTCTCGACCACCGACGCCGGGGGCGTGACGGTGACCATCACCGGGTTGCGGAGGATTTTCGCGGCCAGCGCGGCGATCGACTCGGGCATCGTGGCCGAGAAGAAGAGCGTCTGACGCCGTTCGGGGAGCAGCGGCAGGATGCGGCGGATGTCGTGGATGAAGCCCATGTCCAACATGCGGTCGGCCTCGTCGAGCACGAAGAAACGGATCGTGTCGAGCGTCACGTAACCCTGCCCGATCAGGTCGAGCAGGCGGCCCGGGGTGGCCACCAGCAGGTCCACGCCCTTCTGGAGCGCGTCGACCTGCGGACGCTGGTTGACGCCGCCGAAGATCACGCAGTGGCGGATGGGGGTGTAGCGGGCGTAGTCGCGGCAGCACTCGTCGATCTGGATGGCCAGTTCGCGCGTCGGGGGGAGCACCAGGGCGCGGATCGGGCGGCGTCCCTTGGGGGCCGGTTCGGCGGCTAAAAGTTGGAGCATCGGCAGCGTGAAAGCTGCGGTTTTGCCCGTTCCGGTCTGGGCGCAGCCCTGGAGGTCGCGGCCTTCGAGTACGGGAGGAATGGCTTGTTGCTGAATGGGGGTGGGATCTGTGTACCCCTTTTCTCCGATGGCGCGCAACAGCGGCTCGGAGAGTCGTAAGTCTTGAAATTTCATAATAATCGGCGTAAAGGTACGATTTATTTTTCGGTTTCCGTGTAAAAATTCGTACCTTTACCCGTTCAAAACGTTAATTTGCGATTATGGATTCCAAACTCGTACTTTACAATACGCTCACCCGCCGCAAGGAGGTCTTCGAGCCGCTCGTTCCGGGCCGCGTGGGCATGTATGTCTGCGGTCCCACGGTCTACGGCGATCCGCATCTGGGCCACGCCCGGCCCGCCGTGACGTTCGACCTGCTGTTCCGTTACCTCAAGGCTTCGGGCTACAAGGTGCGCTACGTGCGCAACATCACCGACGTGGGCCATCTGGAGCACGACGCCGACGAGGGCGAGGACAAGATCGCCAAGAAGGCCCGGCTCGAACAGCTGGAGCCGATGGAGGTGGCCCACTACTACACGGAGCGTTACCACCGTGCGATGGAGGCCCTGAACGTCGAGACGCCCTCGATCGAACCCTATGCGTCGGGACATATCATCGAGCAGATCGAGTTCGTGAAGAAGATTCTGGCCGACGGGTTCGCCTACGAGTCGAACGGCTCGGTCTACTTCGACGTGGAGAAGTACAACCGGAAATACAATTACGGCCGGCTTTCGGGCCGCAACCTCGACGATATCGTCGCCAACACCCGCGAGCTGGACGGTCAGAGCGACAAGCGCCATTCGTACGACTTCGCGTTGTGGAAGAAGGCGTCGCCCGAACATATCATGCGCTGGCCTTCGCCGTGGAGCGAGGGATTCCCCGGCTGGCATATGGAGTGCTCGGCCATGAGCACCCGCTATCTGGGCGAGCGTTTCGACATCCACGGCGGCGGCATGGACCTGATGTTCCCGCACCACGAATGCGAGATCGCGCAGTCCACGGCGGCGCTGGGCCACGATTCGGCCCGCTATTGGGTGCACAACAACATGATTACGATCAACGGCCAGAAGATGGGCAAGTCGCTGGGCAACTTCATCACCCTCGAAGAGCTTTTCACCGGCAGCCACAAACTGCTGGCGCAGGCCTATTCGCCGATGACGATCCGTTTCTTCGTGCTGCAGGCGCAGTACCGCTCGACGCTCGACTTCTCGAACGGGGCGCTGCAGGCCGCCGAGAAGGGACTCGACCGCCTGATGAAGGGCGTCGAGGCGCTCGGCAGGATCAAGCCCGCCGACGTCTCGACGGTCGATCCGGCCGAACTGGAGGGACGCTGCCGTGCGGCGATGGACGACGACCTGAATTCGCCGATGGTCATTTCGGCGCTGTTCGACTGGGTGCGCACGATCAACCAGCTGGCCGACGGCTCGCAGACGATCACGGCCGCCGACCTCGCGGCGCTGACGGCCACCGTGCGCCGCTACGCTTTCGACATCCTGGGCCTGCGCGACGAGAAGGCCGCCGGGACGGCTTCGGGGCGCGACTACGTGACGCCGCTGGTCGAGATGCTTTTGGACGAACGCCTGAAAGCCCGCGCGGCGAAGGACTGGGCCGCCTCGGACCGCATCCGCGACGGACTCACGGCCGCCGGCATCCGCGTCAAGGACCGCAAGGACGGCACGGACTGGGAACTGGAATAAAACGCCTGCTGGTATGGGGAATCCGGACAAGATCGTAGCCGTCGGACTGGGCGAGGTGCTTTACGACCACGATGTCGTGACGGACGAATATACCTTCGGCGGCGCGCCGGCCAATTTCGCCGATCATTTCCTCAAGTGCTCCCGGCTGATTTCCGGCCCGGATGCGGCGGAGGTGCATGTGGTCAGCGCGGTCGGGGACGATGAGCGCGGCCGCGCGGTGTCGGCCGAACTGGAGGCCCGCGGGCTTTGCGACGGGCTTTGCCGCGTCGGGGAGCTGCCTACCGGCGTCGTCGACAAACGCCGGGATGCCGCCGGGGTCAACGCCTACGAGATTCTGCCCGGCGCATGGGATGCAATGACGTGGTCGGATGCGCTGGCCCGGCTGGCCGCCCGGACCGATGTGGTCTGCTTCGGTTCGCTGGCGCAGCGCAGCGCGGCGTCGCACGCTACCGTCGTCCGGTTTCTCGACGGGGTGATTCGCCGGGAGCGGCCGACGCTGCGCGTGTTCGACGTCAACCTGCGGCAGGATTTCTTCTCGCGGGAGGTGCTGGAGGAGTCGATGGCTCGCTGCAATATTTTGAAGATCAGCGACGAGGAGGCTCCGCGCGTGGCCGGATGCCTGACCGGATGTCCCGCCGCCGATCCGGGCGGGCTGTGCCGGGAGTTGCTCGACCGCCGGGAGAACCTCGAAATGGTCATCCTCACCGAGGGCGCCGAGGGCAGCCGCGTGTTCACCCGGAACCGGATTTCGGCCTATGTGATTCCCCGCGGGGAACGTGTCCGCCCTGTCGACACGGTCGGTGCGGGCGATTCGTTCACGGCGGCGTTTTGCGCGATGCTGGCCGCCGGGTACGACATCTGGCCGGCCCAGGCGTTCGCGTCGAAGGTCGCGGCTTTCGTCTGTTCGTGCGCGGGCGCCACGCCGGAGTACCCGGCCGCGGCGAAAACGGAATTTTCAGGGAATTTGTAACGTTTTATCTGATAAGGACAGAGACATGGAGACATACCGGTACAATACCTTGCGGTTTTTCAGGGTGCAGTTCGGCCTGCCCGCCCGGATGCCTTTGGAGTGGTGCGTCGTACGGGAGACCTCGCGTGCGGGCAGCGAATTGCGGCTCGGCGTCGCGCTGAAAGGAACGGGGCTGTACATCGACGTGGCGATGCGGCGGTTCTTCTCGCAGGTCGACATTCCGCTCATCGAGCGCCGCTGCTACCCGGCCGAGCGGATCAGCCGGGGGAATGACTACGAATACCGGAGCGCCGAAGGGTGGAGCTTCACTTGCCCCAAGCATTACATTTGCGATATTTATTACCCCGCGCGATTCAGCCGCGAACTGCTGGCGCATAGCGTGCTGTGAGGCAGCCCCGGGCGGGCGTGCCGTACGTGCGGGCCGGTAATGGAATTTTTAAGGGAATATAACTTATGACGGAGATAAAATCGGCGGCTTTGGAGCTTGGAACCGAGCGAATCCGGAAGCTGCTCGTGCAATATGCCGTGCCGGCGATCATCGCCATGACGGCCTCGTCGCTCTACAACATGGTCGACAGCATCTTCATCGGCCACGGGGTCGGGCCGCTGGCCATCTCGGGCCTTGCGCTGACCTTCCCGCTGATGAACCTCGCCGCGGCGTTCGGTTCGCTGGTGGGCGTGGGCGCCGCGACGCTGGTGTCGATGCGTCTGGGCCAGCGCGACTATGAAACGGCCCAGAACATTCTGGGCAACGTGGTGGTGCTGAATCTGATAATCGGTCTTTCGTTCGGACTGGTGACGCTGTTGTTTCTCGACCCGATCCTCTATTTCTTCGGAGCCAGCGACGCGACGATAGGCTATGCGCGCGACTACATGACGATTATCCTCTTGGGTAACGTCATCACGCATATGTATCTGGGACTGAACTCCGTGCTGAGGGCTTCGGGCCACCCGCGCAAGTCGATGTACGCCACGATCTATACGGTGGTGATCAACGCCGCGCTCGACCCGCTGTTCATTTACGGTTTCGGGTGGGGCATCCGCGGCGCGGCCGTCGCCACGATACTGGCACAGGTCATCGCGCTCGTCTGGCAGTTCCATATCCTTTCGGATAAGAGCGAACTGCTCCATTTCAGGCCCGGCATCTACCGTCTGCGCCGCAAGATCGTGCGCGACATTCTGGCCATCGGCATGTCGCCCTTCCTGATGAACCTCGCGGCCTGTTTCATCGTGATCCTGATCAACAAGGGGCTGAAACAATACGGCGGCGACCTGATGATCGGCGCCTACGGCATCGTGAACCGGCTGGCGTTCTTCTTCGTGATGATCGTCATGGGCATCAATCAGGGCATGCAGCCCATCGCGGGGTATAATTTCGGCGCCCGGCAGTACGAGCGCGTGCTGCGCGTGCTGAAGCTGACGATCATCGGCGCCACGTGCGTCACGATGGCCGGATTCCTGATGGGCGAGCTGGTCCCGCGGCTGGCGGTGTCGGCCTTCACGAACGATCCCGAACTGATCCGGCTGTCCGTCGAGGGCATGCGCATCGTCTTCATCTGCTTCCCGATCATCGGGTTCCAGATGGTGGCCACCAACTTCTTCATGAGCATCGGCATGGCCGGCAAGGCGATTTTCCTGTCGCTTTCGCGCCAGCTGCTTTTCCTGATGCCGGGGCTGATCTTCCTGCCGCACATCTTCGACGTCTATACCCGTTGGGACGGCAGCTGGGGCGTGTGGTGCTCGATGCCGC
>OLQD01002583.1_pt1 | contig 13017 bp, 8 predicted proteins | sample 1672841 | NCBI WGS metagenome assembly OLQD01 (sample SAMEA3136729, study PRJEB25190) | human gut metagenome | biome: human gut; feature: human-associated habitat; material: faeces | place: Austria | collected 2013 | reverse complement strand
TATGTGACCGAAGCCGAATCCCGAAAGCAACACAGCGATTCGCCTTTATGCAACAATCTCAATAGGGAGCATCATGCGTAGCTGTGCATCCCGCCGAGGAAGAAGTTGACCCCGAAGTAGGTGACTAGCACCGACACAAAAGCGATCAAGAGATAGACATGCAGAAACCTCTGCGAGCGGAAGCAGCGCAGCGACTCGCAGTGTAGTGGCAGGGCGTAGATGATGAGCGTGATGAGTGCCCACACCTCTTTGGGGTCCCAGCTCCAGTAGCGTCCCCACGAGACATTGGCCCAGACGGCTCCGATGAAGATCCCGATAGCCAGCAGCGCGACCGCTGGATAGAGTAGCAGCCTACTGAGTGCCTCTAGGTGCGTCCCGACGGTGGAGCGTCGCGACAGGATCAGTGCCATGCAACTATTGAGCATCATAAAGGCCAAGAGACTATACGCTATCATGATGACCAGCACATGGATGCTCAGTAGTGGCGAGTGAAGCACTGGCATCAGTGGGGTGACCTGCGGATTGCTGCCCCCGAAGGAGGCAACCAAGAGCGACAAACCGCCCATGAGCAGACCAAAGGGGATCAATACCCGATGCTTGCGCCCTGCGAGGATGGTCAGTAGCAGTACGATCCAGGCTAGGGCTTGCATCGTCTCAAAGCCATTGCTCAGTGGCACATATCCCGAGACGATCCAGCGCAGGATCACCATCAGGGTTAGGTAGAGCATACTGCCGTAGATGATGATCCAGATGCCCCACTTGACAAATGGCGGATCCACGAGTCGCCCCACGGAGAGCTGGTAGGCTGTCCAGATGAAGAGCAAGATACCGATGGTGGCGAGGATCTTAGCGAGGAGTCCGATAAAAGGCGAGAGCTGGTTGTAGTAGATCTCAGAGCGAAAGCGCACAGCCGAGGGACAGCTATCACCGCCCTCCTTGAGCTGATACTGACGGAGCTTGACGAGGAAGTCTTGCGCCTCGTCCCACTGCTGCATGATGACCAGTTCGCTGAGGTAGTTAAAGCTCTTGCGTACGAAGGTCCACTGATCTAGCGGCATATCTGAGGGTAGATCGGTAGAGGCTGGATGGTACCACGCGATACGCCCATGGCTCTGTACGGGGAAGATCGCAAGCGACTCCCCTAGCCCTAAGCTCTGTATCACCTGACACTTCTCGTGTGCCTCAAAGAGAGCCTTGCGTCCGGGCTGGTCGGGGTGCTGTATGTAGTTGTCCAGCAGAGCCTCCAAGCGGTAGTTGCCCTGTAGGTCAAAGAACTGTAAGTAGCTCACCCGCTGCCCCTCATAGCACTCGAGCAGCTTGCGTACGCTCCGATCTTTGATCCGTATCATCGGCTCATTGACCCAACTGTCATAGTAAAAGATCCAACCCGCCAAGACCTGCTCGGCAGAATAGCCTCGGTAGCTACTGCGTCCATAGAGCTTCTCGGTAAACTCCTGAGCGTAGGTCTCTAGGGGACAGACTCGGTTGTTGTACAGGATATGCAACTCGCCCAAGCTTTTCGCCACACTAGCGGGGATCGTCTTGGGGAGGGGCGTCGTAGGAGCTTTTGCCTCTGCCGAGAGCGTACCACCAGCGAGGAGTATCAGGAGCATCGCCACGGGAGAGACTAGAGCCTGCTTGAGGAGCTGTCTCACCTTACGACGGCGCGCGTACATACCCCCTACGAGGCTGATCGCTAGGAGCGCATAGCCTAGGTAAGAGATGGCAATGCCCCACGGATCGTAAGCGATGGAGAGGATCGAGGAGGTCGTCTCTGGGTCGTAGCCTGACTGATAGAAGCGATAGAAGCGGTAGCGGAAGATGCGATTCATCGAGACAGCACCACGGAGGCTCTGCGACCGCTCTTTATCCTGAATGAGGAGATTGCTCTGGTAGTCTAGCGGGAATTGGGTCCCTGTGTAGTAAGTCAGATCAAAGCGCTCCAAAGCGACCTCAAAGGGGAGGGTCAGTGTCTCTCCCTGTTCACTCTGATAGCGATCCGTAGGACTGGCACCCTCCTGGAGCTTGATCCGTCCATGTATGGCAGTCCAGCTAGTCACGCCAGCACCCAGCAAGATGACCAGCAGTGAGACGTGGATCATCCAGATCCAGAAGCGTCTGTAGAGCTTAGCCCGTAAGATATAAAGTATTCCAGTACAGGAGAGTAGCACCCACAAGATGGTAAAGAGCGGGGAACCATACCAGTGCTCCTGCACGAAGGGCGTACCGTAAAGCTTTTCAACCACAGTGGCTGCCGCAAGGACAGCCACCGTGATGAGTAGTAGTATGAAGGGGAGCTTGCGCCACACCATATTTATATAGTATCTAGTGTGTGAAGCTATACAGCATTGATAAACTTGACAACCGCCTCACGATCCTGGCGATTGAGCTTACGAAACTTCTCTACGGTAAAGCGAGCATCACTATTCTTAGCTCCATGCCACATGATCGCCTCGATCACATTGCGTGCACGGCAGTCGTGCAGACGATCCTGGTGACCCGAAGCCTTCTGGCTCAGACCACGTCCCCAGAGCGGTGTGGTACGGCACCAACCTGTGCGGATATCGTTTTGCATGTGGAGCTTATGCTGGATCATATCAGTATAAGGCCAGATCTTTTGCTTGGGATAGCGTGGCATAGCCTTCTTGCCACCCTCGGTCAGTCCATACACATCCACGACCACATCATCGCCCGTAGTCCAAGAGGGACGGTGGCACGTGGCACAGCCTATCTCGGTGAAGAGCTGCTTACCACGCTGCACATCGGGGGAGTCTATGTCTCTCGCAGCTGGCACCGCAAGACCACGTATCCACACCATCAGATCGTAGCAAGCCTGTGCGTCCATCTCGACGGGCAGGTCTGTAGCTGTAAAGAAGTCGTAAATATCCTTCTCCACATTGCCTGACTTCTTGCGCTCTGGGAAGTATTTGTAAAACTGTGCCTGCACCTCGGGGTCTTTGCTTGCCGTCCGTGCGTAAGCCTCAGGTATGTAGAACTTACGAAACATCGGCGTGATGATGTTGGTTACCTCCCATAGGCTCACATTGGCAGAGAGCTTGGTAAAGTCACACGCATAGTCAAAGCGCATCGGGTGCCCTGCCGCGTCTACCCCCGTGGGGGCGAAGTCGTTGCCTGCCCAAATGGCGGGATTGAGCGGGGTATGCGGAGCCTCCTTGATATACTGCTGACGTATATCCTCATCGCTGATCGCATCGAGTAGACCCGTGCCGTAGATGCCGATGGTAGACTCAAGCGTGACGACCGCCTGATCTATTGGATAGGGCTTACCATTCACCTCCAAAGGGGAGTAGAGCGCCTCTGCGGGCAGGTGTACCTCAGGATAGATGAGGTCGTAGGTCTCGCCATCGTCAAACTTATTGCCCCACTCGTCCGTGTAGGGGAGCCAGTCGATAGTCATCTTCTTTTCGTCGATCATCGGCTTGAAGGGAGGTAGTGCAGCTGTCATAGGCACTAAGCCGAGCGAAGTAGCTATATTACCCTCTTTGTCCGTAACGATGATGAGGCAGCCATTGCCCATCTGCTCACTATTGTAGCGTGTGACGCGCCTACCATGTCCATAGCCGGGGTGACAAGCCTCACACGAAGTGCGATGATATAGAGGTCCCAACCCCGTAAAGGTGAGACCAGGTACATCGCCAGCAGCGTGCGCCGTCTCAAAGCGACGCTCGCCTTGCTTGAAGTTGGCATCTAGCCCAGCCAGAGCGATAGCCTCCGTGGGCTGCTCGAAGCAGGAGGAGGTGTTGTTGAAGGTAGTGCCGAGCTTACCTCCACTGTAGTACTCCTCGCTGAGCGTCTGAGGCGTGTCGCTACCACACTCCCGCTGACATGCTGGTAAGCTAGCAAGGATGAGTGCTAGTAGAGCTAGCTGTGTAGTTAAGTGCTTCATAAGGATAAAGTGTTTGGGTGTATGTGTCTCCCCTCCCCTGACAGCTCATATCTATCATCATAATCTATTGCTTTGGCAAATGCTGGCTCAGGAGAGGGGTAGAAGTTAGTTAGAGTTTAGACTTTAGAGATTAGATCGACTCGATGAAGGTGACGACAGCCTTGCGCTCCTCCTTGCTGAGCTTGCGAAACTTCTCAATAGCGGGCCGAGCATCACTAGTCTTAGCACCGTGCCACATGATCGCCTCGATCACGGTACGTGCACGGCAGTCGTGTAGACGATCGCTAGCTCCAGTAGCCTTCATGCTCAGGCCACGCCCCCACAGTGGAGTGGTACGACACCAACCTGTGCGGATATTGTTCTTCATCTGTAGCTGGTGCTGGATCATATCGGTGTAGGGCCAGATCTTCTGATGCGGGTAGCGTGGCAGGAGACTAGCACGAGCACCTACGAAGAAATTGTTCGGGTCACGGATCTGATCTTCGCCCGTGGTCCAAGTAGGACGGTGGCAGGTAGCGCAGCCCATCTCCTCAAAGAGTTTCTTACCCTGTTGGAACTCTTTGCTATCAGCATCTCGTGCCGACGGGACGGCTAGTCCGCGGTGCCATACCATGAAGTCAATGTACTCCTCATCGGTCATGTCGGCTGGGAGCTCGCTAGAGGTTAGGTAGTCGTAGATGTCCTTCTTGACATCTCCGCTCTTCCGCCACTCTGGATAGTAGGTGTAAAACTTAGCCTGTACCTCGGGATCTTCGGAAGCTACCTTAGCATAGGTAGTAGTCATGTAGTGGTAGCGACGATCACTACGAGTCACGTTGGTGATGTTCCAGATAGCGTTGGCGCCAGGGCCATCCTGTATACTACCACGTGTCAAGCCATAGGTGTAGCGGGGTAGGTACTTAGTGCCGTCGCCCTGCTTTTTATTGACGTAGTACCTAACGAAGTCTCCGTCCTTCCAGATAGCAGGATTGAGGTTGGCACCATGCTTTTCCTCCGTCTGATACTGAGCACGGAGGTCTTCGTCACTGATAGCGTCGAGTAGACCCGTGCCGTAGATACCGATGGTGCTCTCGAGGCGGACGCGTAGATCGGAGTATGGGATGTCCTTGCCCTTGGCCTGTAGAGGTACGTAGAAGGCATCCTCAGGTATGGTCACCTCTGGGTAAATGAGGTCGTAGGTCTCGCCATCGTCAAACTTATTGCCCCACTCATCTGTGTAGGGGAGCCAATCTATTTTGATCTTACGCTCATCGACAGGTGCCTTAAAGGGAGGCGCAGCTTGTGTCTGAGGCATACCTGTGAGGGAGGATAGGTAGTTGTCGTTCTGGTCCGTGAGGACGAGTAGATAGCCGTTACCTATGATATTCGAGTTGTACTCGGTCTGTCTAGCACCATGACCGTAGCCAGGGTGGCAAGCGATACAGCTAGCACGTAGCCATAGGGGTCCTAAGCCACGCAGCGGGAAGTTTGGATCGGTAGAGGTGTCAAAGGGATTCTCGAAGAGTCGCTCTCCCCGCTTAAATCTAGCAACCAAACCAGCCTCCTCTACGGCAGGGGTAAACTGCTCGTAACAGGTGGCCGTGTTATTGAACGCGGTGCCTAGCTTTCCTCCGCTGTAATACTGCTCTTCGTATGGATTCGTTTCGCTTGGATCTGGACAATCTGAGCTACATGCACTCAGGAGAGCCAGACAGCCTATCAGGCTACATATACTTAATACCTTGTTCATAACAACTTCCTCTTAAATACTATCATACATCTGCAGGCTTCCACTCTAGGGATTAAGCCTGCAGATGTTATGACGGTTGGTTATTGATTACTTCTGTACAGCCTCAATAGCTGCATCGATCTTCTCCAGGAGCGCATTGCACGCCTCGATGGCGGGCTTGGTTGCTTCCTTGGTTAGGTTATTGCGGAAGGGTGCTGGCATAGCAGCTACCGTCTTGATCGCATTATCTATAGCAGAGCGGATCTCCTTGTCTAGCTCGGGGTGATGCTGAGCCATATAGCTAGCCATAGAGTGCTTGTGGGCAGTGCCGTCGAGAGAGCCGTAGTAAGCATTGCGGACGCTACGGAGGTTGTCTGTGAAGTCCTCAATAGAGTTCCAGCTGTACCAAGACTCCACGTCTAGGACGTTGCCAGAGTTGACAGGGTCAGTAATCTTCGTGTTACCCACCTCATCGGTTATGTCGCTCGCACCTTGTAGGATCTGTACGAAGGCATCCTTCTGGCTCTTGTAGGTCGTATTGCCCTGCTCACCAGCGGCTATCATGATCTCGCCATAGTCCATTGTGGGGAGGAGCTCAGCATCCTCGAGGGTCTTCTTCTTAGCTGCGGTGATCTTGTCTACACCAGCCCAGCTAGCCTCTAGACGAGTAGCCTGACGAGCTAGATCCTCAGCAACAGCCGCATTGTAGATGCGCTCAGGCTCTGTGATCTCAGCAACCTTGCGAGGCTTACTATCTCTAAAGATCATGTACTCCACTGCGTGGAAGCCTAGTAGACCATAACCTAGAGAAGCGAAGCCCTTGGCATCCGGACCCTCCTCCTTGAGCTCATTAAGGAGGTCTTCGTTCTGAAGGATGTTGTCTAGCTGATTCTTTTGCAGAGGCCAAGAGTCAATGTGCGGATCGATATTGTAGTCGCCAGCCGCACCAAAGAGGATAGCCTCGCTTAGCTCCCAGTATGCACGTGCCTCAACCCACTTCTTGCAAGCCTTGTCGACCAGCTCTTGGGAGGGACTCTTCATCAACTCCTGGCAGATACCCGAGAGCTCGATGGTATTGTCTGCTAGAGACTTGTAGGTGGGTACTACGACTCCGTGGACAAACTGCTCGAGGATGGCTGTCTGCTCTGGATCGAGTTGCTTTGCCTTGGGTTCGTCGCTCTCTTGACAAGAGACCAGGATGACGCCCACAACTGAGAGAAGGAGCATCTTAAAAATGTTGGTGTACTTATTCATAGTTGACTGTATTGTGTTGAATTAAAAGAGTCTAGAAGTGAAACATGCCAAAGTAGGCAATACCGAGGCTGATCGTCGGCTCATCGTTGAACTGCTTGTGTAGCATACGATAGCTATACTCAGCCTTGACGACGATCTCTGGGATCGGGTAGTAGTTCAGTCCGACGGTAAACTTCTGTCGCTCCCACTCCGGCTCGTCGGTCATACTAGGTACTACTTGAAACATGGAGTCGTAGTAGTCATACCGTCCGAAGAGGTAGAGGCGCTGCTTGAGCTGACGTAGCTTGGCCGAGGCTGAGAAGAGATCATATCCACCCTCCAGGCCAGCAGCTAGAGCCGCCTTGGCGACACTATTCTTGGGTGAGGGTGAGTCCTTGCGGGTCGTACGATTAGCCTTCGTGATCTCCATCGAGTCGCCTAGATGTCCGTAGTCCACATTGCCTCGCAAGATAAGCTGCGGATTGGCATACTGGAAGTCAAAAGCTCCGATACAGACGAGCCCCTTGATATGGTCATACTTATTTGTCGCATTGAGCGTGTTGCGACCGCTCGTACCGACGTAGCCACTCAGGCTGAGGCGCAGGTTGCGTACCGAGTAGTTGTCCACGCGCATAGCGCAGGCATAGTTTGTCGCCATCTTAAACTCGTAGGGACTCCCCGCACCGCCATGGATCCAGTCCTTATTGTTAAAGCGGTCAGCATCTAGCCCGGCGATGCCCATCACCTCGTAACGCCAGTTGGGCAGCTTACCCCACAGGCCTATACCTGTCTCATGCCATGTGCAGGGCAGGATCGTGTTCTCACCCTCGGGGCGGTAGACCGTAAAGAACTCCGTCGGCATGTGATACGCATTGGTTGCTCCGACAGGCACCACCATGTGTCCGATGCGCAGGTTGAGCGCTGGTGAAAAGCTCTTCTGTAGCCAAAACTGCTCGAGAGCCACCTCTCCACCGCGCTCTATCTCAGACTCGTACTCACCAGTCTCCTCCTCTTCGATCTCGACAGCACTCTCCGTGCCACCATGCTCAAACTCGATCTCAGAGCCTAGAGACCAACCATGACCAAAATCATAACCAACGAAGAAAACAACATGTGGCAAGTCTACCTGCCCGAAGCTACGAGCATCTTTGTAGAGTGCCGCATCGGTGTAGCGCTTGAAGTTATTACTGTAAAACATCCTCGATGCGACAGCCTCTCCATACCCACCTAAGGTGAGTCGACGAGGAGTTGGCGAGGGAGCCTGTGATAATGTGTCCACAGTCTGCGCCTCTGATAGCTGTACGGTGCAAAGTACGAGACCACAGAGGAGATACGATATGAATCGTTTCATATATTATTATAGCGTGTTTGACATCCGAGTGAATCAAACGCAGGGGGGAGCCTCATCAGCCACCCTTACATTGTTTAGTGTACCTCAAGATGGGTATAGCGGAGGGTAAATCGAAGAGAATCAGGGGAACGAATCCTCTACTACGCGACATCTTGTGGAGCCTGCCGACGATCCGACAGATTTCCACCACAAAGGTACGGCAGGGGCTTACAATGACTCACGGCAAGAGATAGCATATTGTAGGTATATCGACAGTGAGTAACAACCGTTCAATACTATCTGTTAGGTAATCCGCTGAAATAATCGAGCGATGACAAAACCCGTTTTTTGTAGCTATACACTCATCCAGAGCCTCTTGCTGCCGATTTGCACTGAGATGTGGTAGCATTTAGACCTATCTCTAGGAGAAGAGGACATTTCCAACGCTGGAAAAAGAAATTTCCTAGGTAGGAAAAGAAAAGTTCCAACGCTGGAACTAAAGAGTTCCTCCCTAATTTTTTGGTCGCAGACTATCTAGCTGAGAAGTAAGAGGTTACCGTTTGGCGCGATGTGGACAGGTAACGATTTAGAAATGAGCGGAGTGCTTTGAAGTACATCGTTTTGGATAGCCAAAGAACGCTCACTTGTACTACCTGCAAAGGTACATATTTGCGAGTGAAAGTGAGCCTCTTTTCTTATTTTTCCTCTTCTCAGTGAGAGAAAAAAGGCAAGATTTCACACTCGGTACAATCCTAACCAACCATTTCGGAAAACGCAACTTCCTGCGTCGTTTCGGCTAGCTTGAAGGTTATGTGTGTGAAAGTGTAGTTGGACCAACAGCTGTTTCAGAAGCTACGAATATACCTCCTGTGAAATCTTTGCCTGTAATTCTTTATTTAAATCAAACGCTGTCCAGCGAGTGAAAATGTACTTTTGTTTCTTCGCAAAGCGTATTATCATCCGCTGATCTTCCTTCTCAGTAATGCCCATCAATATAAGCAGGCTTTGCTTGTAGGCATCATCCACAAAGGGACAAGTCATCATATCCGCCGTGAGAATCGTGAGTTCTGAATTGCGTCTACGCTCCGATTCCGCAACAAGCCGATACTTTTTCAAAATATCTTCTTTCAATAAAGTCTTTTGTGAGTCATAACACTTGTGATTTGCATAGTAATACATCAATATAATACATGCGAATAGGTTATACTGCAATTCACTCTTCTCAGTAAATGATTTAATAACTTCAGGTGCAAACAAATATGCATGGCCTAATTCTTTCGACAATATTAATAGGTAGAGACTTTCATGCAATGAGTTTCGATGTGAATCTGTTGTACCCAGGACCAAGGCAATTTCATCTTGAATCTTCTTAAAGATAATATCCTTACTTATCGTTTGAAATCTACTCTCTGGATTAGATTTGAAATCACCATGCCGTTTTGCATAGATAATGATCGTATTCATTATCTTCTGCAATTTTAATGTGGTGTTTACCTGCCTGTTGCTATTAAAAACGAAGAACGCCACATCAATCAGAGATACAAGATAACTTGCGAGTTTCCTTTGAACTCGTTGTGCTAGATGTTCAATCTCATCCTTATTGGTATTCTCCTTTGACATCAAGCGTTCGTACTTCTTGAACCCCATTTCATATCGATTGAGCAAAGCGTCAAGGCGTTGACTCATTTTCTCAAGCAGATAGTTTGCTATATCGCGATATTCAATTCCACCTTCCCTTACAATTGCTTTTATTCGAGTATTTATGCTATTCGCGTGCAGATATATATTGAATCTTCTGTAGAGTATTTCCTGATCTTTGTCAAAATCTACATTTTCAGTGTCCTCCTCTTTCTTTGCGTCCAAATTTGATTCTACGTCCTCCCAAAGTGGAGTTGAGAATATATTACTGAACAAATCATCGACTCGATGTTTAGCTATCGTAATCTTTGTTATAAAGGGTCTTTCAAACTCTTCTGTTTTGGACGGACTAATTTGTAACTTGAATTCCTTCAGCCATTTTATTAAGCTTTCCAAGAAGAGATTTCTATCCTTTTCATCATTGTAGAAGAGAAAATAGTCGTCAACATATCGATAACATTCATAGTCAGATTTGTGACGAATACTTTCGTTTTGGTGCTCTCTATTTAACAGTTCTCTCTCAACCCTTTGATCTATATACTGAAGTATAATCTCTGCAAAGATTCTTGAGAATTCAGGACCTATAACAATACCATTTGTTTCACGAGCATTAACTGACTGCATTAGATTATCAAATGCATCACCAACCCATGAGCCATTATATCCAGGCAAAACCTTTACCTTGTCCACACCCCCAGCAGTCGCCCAACTTATTGTATGAGTGTAAATGCTATCAAAACAGCTTTGAAGGTCAAACTTAATAAGATGCTTGAATTTCTTTTCAGCTCGCTGATACCTATAGTCTTCATAGAACTTGTATATATTCGAATACTTCTCGTAACTGAAATAGGTTTTCAAGTTCTCATATTCATTGAAGAACAATTCGACTTTGTCACTTTCATGTCCTAACAACTTTCGATGAAGTCGATCTCTATAGTAAAAGTATTGTGCTACCTTATGTGGTTTGCGAAGAGAGTATTTACTCTGATTGCAAAGATATAGTATAGAATACTTATACTGATTGTAAAACTCTACTACTTGCCACTGGCTATATGGATGTATGATTGATAGTGTTCTGTTCTTATTCGGCTTGTGAGCAATATTAAAATGATAAGGATAGAATAGAGCATTTAGTCGATGTTGAAGTGTTCCGATTCTTTTACCCTTTTCATAACATCCGAATAGCAATGCAGCAAACGCATTCGCATCCTTTTCATCCAAATGTTTAGATTGCTTCAAAAGATTCCACGTGATATTATCAACCTTTTTTGTTTCACCAACCCATACATACTTGGCAAGAAATCGATACAAATATCTGTTTGAGAATATTATAGGGCACTCGTATGGCAAAACATCGGAAAAGAGAACTCGCTCTTTGCTATAACTAAGCTTTATCTTCTTTCTCTTTCTCATACCCACGATTGTTTAATCGTTTGTAATCTGTTCTTCTTTACCTTATATCGCTTATGAGGCATCGCGAAGCCTTTAACAAAGGATACTTGCTTAAGCTGCTTCTTCAGAGTTGCTTCAATCTGTGGCTGTTCAGCAGGAGCAATACACGCTTTACCTTTCAATGATATTTGCCCACAACTATGTTGAAGTTGCCTATCCAATCCCTCTAGGTCTTTTATATTGTCCAGCAATTGGTTTGAGTAAAATATACCCACCTTCACTCCTCGCTTGGCATTATACAGATTGATATTGCATGTCAACACATGTAATGAATCAAACAGATAACTAGCTGCAATATCGTAAGTCGTCGTATCTAACAACTCGTCAAATTTCTGAAATGTCTTTGCTATGCGGTCTGATATCCTTCGCTTCTTGCTTTCTGACAAAGAGAAAAATCCCTGCTTTTCCTTATTTCCTTTGATAGACCATATGGTATATCCTAAAAGATCGAATTTTAGATTTGCTGTATCCTGGGAATCATAAGTATAGCACTTGTTTGTCCCATCTGTAGGCGTGTGAATTCTCAAACCATATTTATCATAGGCATCGGTTAGTGCCTTGACGTAATCATCTAATGACCAGTGGTGCTCATCATCTAAATCCGGATGTGTAACGATAATGATATCATCAACATATCTTGCCATAAAAACCACCCCAGGCAGTGTACTCCTAATCTCCTCATCTATTTTGGACAGATAGAATTCGGTGAGTAGGGAACTGATAGCACAGCCTCGTGGGACACCTGTTTGTCGAGTCTTAATAATTGGACGCAGATTCTTAGCTTCAAACTCCTTTCGTATGAGTCCGCGCAAGAGCGATTTACTCTTTACGTCAAGTAGATTGTTTCCCTCCAAATACTCAAATAATTTATCATGCGGTATTGACTCGAAACAATGACGAACATCAGTTCGGATTATATAGTACCTACTCTTATCCTCCCTCAACAACATCTTTAACTGAGAAAGTATCTCGTCGCGACTTGACATAGATATCTTAAAAAGTTTCATCACATTTCTGCAAAGGACTTGCATTGCAAAGAACTCTTCTGCTGTAGCACCAATAGAATAAACTGGCTTCTGTGAATCTTCTGTCGTCTTTGGAGTGAGGGTGAAACGAAAACTACTTGATAGAATATTTGAAGACACTTTAGTAAGATGCTCTTGCAACAGGGTTTTCTGTTGCTGAGCATTTTCCTTCATCAATTGCTTTAAGTGGTCAATCTGGTTCGTTTCTTCCTCCGTACGCTCTGTCTTTTTCTTTCTCAATAGCTCATTAAGTTTCTTTCTCATCTCACGATATTCTTGAGCTGCGACCAAATAGTCAGATGAAAGATGCCTTTTCTGCATCTTTCCCTTCCTATTCAATGCATTGAACACATCATGCAGCGAATCGTAGTTATAAGAGAAATTATATTGAGACATCTCTTTAAGTTCATCTATTCATCTGTTGTTCAACTACCCTCTCCCCTTCGGTTTGATTGTAGTTGTAGAAGATGGATATTAGAATTATCCAATCCTCTTCACAAAGGTAGTGATTCGTGAGAGAAAGTGAGCGTTCTTGCGTGATTTTCTTCTTAAAAGTTTAGTCGGAGTCCAAACATTACAATGAAAGGGGAAGGAGATGTCTTATCTCTACAGTCGTTGCGAGCGATTACGATTGACAAGCTGTTTCCACTTCTCTTCGCACCAATCTGGAACAGATAGTCCATTGATGGTAAGAATAGGCTGACGCTTCTCGTTGGTTATAATG
>OLQD01002577.1_pt1 | contig 13035 bp, 11 predicted proteins | sample 1672841 | NCBI WGS metagenome assembly OLQD01 (sample SAMEA3136729, study PRJEB25190) | human gut metagenome | biome: human gut; feature: human-associated habitat; material: faeces | place: Austria | collected 2013 | reverse complement strand
CAGTAGCGAGGGAGGTGGACAAGGGAGCAGACCTTAAACCAGCTGCTGGCAGAGATGGATGGATTTGATACTTCAAAGGGGCTTTTAGTTCTGGCAGCAACAAACCGTCCGGAAGTACTGGATAAAGCGTTACTTCGCCCGGGCCGGTTTGACCGTAGAATTATTGTAGACAAACCGGATTTGAAGGGTCGTCTTGAGACGCTGAAGGTACACTCCAAAGATGTGCATATGGATGAATCCGTAGATTTGGAAGCAATTGCTCTGGCAAGTGCAGGACTGGTTGGATCCGATCTTGCAAATATGATTAATGAAGCTGCTATTAATGCAGTAAAACATAACCGTAAATTTGTAAATCAGAGTGATTTGTTTGAAGCCTTTGAAATCGTGGAAAAGAGAAGAAAGACCGTGCCATGAGTAATCATGAGAAGAAGATTGTTTCTTATCATGAAGTAGGTCATGCAATGGTTACTGCATTACAGAAGAATACAGAACCGGTACAGAAAATTACTATCGTACCAAGAACCATGGGGGCATTGGGATACACCTTGCAGACACCGGAAGAAGAGAAATTTCTTGAGACCAAGGATGAATTAATTGCCAAGATAACGACTTATATGGCAGGCCGTGCAGCAGAGGAACTGGTATTCCATTCTGCAACCAGTGGAGCAGCAAATGATATTGAAAATGCGACCAAGATTGCAAGGGCAATGATTACACAGTTTGGTATGTCAGATAAATTTGGCATGATGAGTTTGGCTTCTGTAGATAATGCATATCTGGATGGTGCAGCACATTTGAATTGCGGCGATGAGACAGCGGCACAGATTGATGAAGAAGTCCGTACCATGATTCATAACTGCTATCAGGAGGCATATCAGCTCTTAGAAGAGAATCGCGAGGTATTAGACCATATTGCGGATTATTTATATGAACATGAAACCATTACGGGTAAAGAATTTATGAAGATATTCCGTGAGTTAAAAGGGCTGCCGGATCCGGATGAGGAAAAGAAGGAAGAAGAAGACCAAAAAGAAGAGAACGGGAATGACGTTTAATATTAAAGAAGAATTAAAGAAGCTTCCGGATCAGCCGGGGGTCTATATCATGCATGATACCAGTGATGCCATTATCTATGTAGGTAAGGCAGTAAGCCTTCGGAACCGGGTACGTCAGTATTTTCAGGCGTGTCATGACGAAGGAATCAAGAAAGACCAGATGGTAAAGAAGATTACCCGGTTTGAATATATTATCACTGATTCGGAATTAGAAGCACTGGTATTGGAATGCAATTTAATAAAAGAGTACAGACCGAAGTATAATACCATGCTCCGGGATGATAAGACTTATCCCTATATAAAGGTGACTCTGGGGGAAGAATTCCCCAGGGTTCTCTTTTGCCGTCAGCTGAAAAAAGACAAATCCAGATATTTTGGTCCATATACCAGTGCCGGTGCGGTGAAAGATACGATAGATTTGTTGAAAAAAATTTATCATTTAAGAACCTGCAACCGGGTATTGCCAAGAGATATTGGAAAAGAACGTCCGTGCCTTAATTACCATATTCATCAGTGTCAGGCACCCTGTCAGGGGTATATTTCCAAAGAGGAGTACCGGGAGAAAATCAATCAGGCAGTAGATTTCTTAAATGGCAATTATCAGCCGGTTTTAAAAGAATTAGAAGAGCGTATGATGCAGGCATCGGAAAATATGGATTTTGAGCGGGCAATTGAGTACCGGGAACTTTTAAACAGTGTAAAACAGGTGGCACAGAAGCAGAAAATCACCAGTTCCGATGGAGAAGATAAAGATATAATAGCTCTTGCAGCCGATGACCGGGATGCAGTAGTCCAGGTATTCTTTATCCGGAGCGGAAGGCTTATAGGAAGAGAACATTTTTATGTAACTATTGCCAATGAAGACAGTAAGGAACAGATTCTGACGACATTTTTAAAGCAGTTCTATTCCGGAACACCATATATCCCGAAGGAAATCATGCTGCAATATGCAGTTGAGGATGCAGCAGTTATTGAAGACTGGCTGACTAAGAAGCGTGGTCAGAAGGTAGTACTCCGGGTACCGCAGAAAGGAATGAAGGAAAAACTGGTGGAGCTGGCAGAGAAAAATGCCGCACTGGTATTGTCCCAGGACAGGGAAAAACTAAAGCGTGAAGAAGGCAGGACAATCGGTGCAATGAAAGAAATTGCATCCTGGCTGGATTTAGAAAAGTTAGAACGCGTGGAAGCCTATGATATTTCCAATATCAATGGATTTGAAACGGTAGGTTCCATGGTGGTTTATGAAAAGGGAAAACCACAGCGTAGTGATTACCGGAAATTTAAGTTAAGAACTATCACGGGACCGGATGATTATGCATCCATGCACGAGGTTCTGACCCGCAGATTTACCCATGGACAGGAAGAAAGGAAAATTTTACAAAAAAAAGGGCTGGATGACCAATATGGGGGATTTACAAAGTTCCCGGATTTGATTATGATGGATGGTGGAAGAGGTCAGGTAAATATTGCTCTTCAGGTGCTGGATGAACTGCATCTTTCCATACCGGTCTGTGGAATGGTAAAAGATGATCATCACAGGACGAGAGGATTATATTATCAGAATATAGAGATACCGATAGACACTTCCGGTGAAGGATTTCATTTGATTACAAGAATACAGGATGAAGCACATCGGTTTGCTATAGAATATCATCGTTCTTTACGAAGTAAGGAACAGGTGCATTCTGTGCTGGATGATATCCCGGGAATCGGGCCGGCACGAAGAAAGGCGCTGATGAGAAGGTTCCAGTCCTTAGACGCAATTCGCAGTGCATCCATAGAAGAATTGTCTGGGACAGAAGCGATGAACGAAAAAGCAGCGGAAGAAGTATTCCGCTTTTTCCACAGGGGAGAGGAAAAATAAAAAGAAAAAGGAGAATCACTATGACCAAAGAAGAAAAATTCAAAAACAAAAGTATCAAGAAAAAAGTTAATGATGCATTTAACATGATATTCAGGCTGTATTTTGCAACAGTAGCACTAGCCAGTCTGGGATTGATTCTGCTGGCAGTGGTGCCGGATGCGTTCCGTATTCCGGTTCTGGTTATCTGCATTGTGATTATGCTGACAATTGTAGTAGTAAGTGTTACTTTAACCGGCCGGGAATCCAAGTGGTTAATTTATTATATTGTAAAACCAATCCGGGAATTAGAAGATGTAGCAGAGCATCTTTCCCATGGAGAATTGCATGAGAAAGTAACTTATCAGTCTGAAGATGAAATCGGAGAACTGGCAAACCGGTTCCGTAATATGGAAGATACTTTACAGAAAATTGTTGGCGATTTACAGAATATTTTAAAAGAATTTGCACAGGGTAATTATACCGTACGTTCTTCATGCAAAGAAGCATATGTGGGAGAATTTGAAACAGTGATGGAAGAACTGGTAAGCACCATCCAGAACGTAAGCAGTACATTATGTCTGATTAAGGAATCTTCTAATCAGGTAGCCGCCGGTTCTGAACAGCTTGCAATCAGCTCCCAGGATCTGGCAAAGGGTGCAACAGACCAGTCTATTGCAGTAGATAATCTGGTGGAGAATGTTTCAAAGGTTACAGAGCAGGTTGTTGCAAACAGCAAGTCAACAGATATTGTACATGACCGTGCAAAGAGCGTAGGAATGGAAGCAAATGTCAGCCAGAACAAGATGCGGGAACTTATGGAGGCAATGGAACGTATCTCGACAACATCCAAAGAGCTGGAAAGAGTTATTACTGAAATTGATGGTATTGCAAGCCAGACTAACCTTCTTTCCCTGAATGCATCCATTGAGGCGGCAAGAGCTGGAGAAGCAGGAAAGGGATTTGCAGTTGTTGCGGAGCAGATTCGTATGCTGGCTGAAAGCAGTGCAGAATCTGCAGAGACATCCAAGCATTTACTGGAGACAAACCAGGTAGAAGTAGAACATGGAAATGAAGTAACACAGCAGACATCGGAATCATTAAATAAGGTTATTACAGAACTGGATACTATTATTACAGAAGTTGCTAATATCAGAATTGCTTCTGACCGCCAGGCAGTGTCAGTAAAAGAAATTGAAGATGGTGTAAAACAGATTGATGATGTTATTCAGACCAATTCTGCAGCATCCCAGGAGGCATCAGCAACCAGTGAAGAATTGTCTGCAGAGGCAACTTCTTTAGATGAACTGGTAGATCGTTTCAAATTATTAGAACAGTAAAGAATTATAAAAATACAGGGGCGAAGATAAGGAAGGAGTCATGCCATGGAAGGTGTAGGAATTGAGAAAATCGTAAAAAAACTGCAGTTAAAGAAATATATTGAGGATATGGAATTAAAGGGACACCGCATCAGACTTGCGGATGTAAACCGTCCGGCATTACAGCTGAGCGGATATTTTGAACATTTCGAGCAGTCCCGTGTACAGATTATCGGTATGGTAGAATATACATACCTGCAGCATTTGAATGATTCAGAAAAGGATAGCATTTACAGCCGGTTCTTAAAATATGATATACCATGTGTTATTTTCTGCAGGGATTTACAGCCGGATGACCTGTTCTTACAGAGGGCAAAGGAAAATAATGTGCCGGTATTCGGAACAGGCAGAAGCACATCAGAATTCATGGCGGAGCTGATTTATCTTTTAAGTGAAGAGCTTGCTCCGTGTATTACCATCCATGGTGTGCTGGTAGACGTTTACGGTGAGGGACTTCTGATTACCGGTGAAAGCGGAATCGGTAAGAGTGAAGCAGCACTGGAACTGATTAAGCGGGGACATCGTCTGGTAACAGATGATGTGGTAGAAATCCGTAAAATCAATGAGCATACCTTAACCGGCACATCACCGGATATCACCAGATACTTCATTGAGTTAAGAGGTATCGGAATCATTGATGTAAAGACTTTGTTCGGTGTTGAGTGTGTAAAAGAGAAACAGAATATCGATCTCGTAATTAAACTGGAAGACTGGAAGAAAGATAATGAGTATGACCGCCTTGGTCTTGAGGAAGAATATACAGAGTTACTTGGAAATAAAGTAGTATGTCATTCCCTTCCAATCCGTCCAGGCCGAAATCTGGCAGTTATCTGCGAGGCTGCAGCCGTTAACCACAGACAGAAGAAGATGGGTTACAATGCAGCTCAGGAATTGTATCGTCGTGTACAGGCAAATCTGAACAAGAAGGACGACGAGGAAGAAGAGTAAAAGGAGATTCATTCATATGGAACGAGAAGTAGCATGGAATCATTACAGTGAAGAAGAGAAGAAGAAAGTTTTTGAATTTGCAGAAGAGTATCGTAAATTTATATCAGCATGTAAGACAGAAAGAGAATGTGTACGCACTTTTGTAGAGCGGGCAGAGGCAGCAGGATATCTTGATATAAAGAAAGTGATTGCAGAAGGAATAAAACTGGAATCCGGTGCAAGAGTGTATGCAGATAATAATGGAAAAGCACTTGCTATGTTCATTGTAGGAAAGAAACCAATGGAAGAGGGCATGCGGATTCTCGGCGCACATGTGGATTCTCCGAGAATGGATTTAAAACAGAATCCATTCTATGAAGATACCGGGCTTGCTATGTTAGATACCCATTATTATGGTGGTGTGAAGAAATACCAGTGGGTAACACTTCCGCTGGCATTGCATGGTGTAGTGGCAAAGAAAGACGGAAGTGTAGTAGAGGTAAATATTGGAGATAAGCCGGGAGACCCGGTATTTGGTGTCAGTGATTTACTGATTCATCTTGCCGGTGAGCAGATGGAAAAGAAAGCAGCAAAGGTTATTGAAGGAGAAAACTTAGACCTTCTGATTGGAAGTATTCCGCTTGCAGGTGAAGAAAAAGAAAATGCCAAGGATACGGTAAAAGAAAATATCCTTGGAATCTTAAAAGAGGAATATGGAATTGAGGAAGAAGATTTCCTGTCCGCAGAGATTGAAGTAGTACCAGCCGGAGAAGCAAGAGATTATGGATTTGACCGGAGCATGATTATGGGGTACGGACATGATGACAGAGTCTGTGCGTATCCATCCTTTGAGGCAATGCTGGCAAAAAACGAAACACCGGAATATACCAGTGTATGTCTCCTGGTAGATAAAGAAGAAATCGGCAGCGTGGGAGCAACCGGGATGCAGTCGAGATTTTTTGAAAATATGACAGCAGAAGTTATGGAACGCATGGGACAGTATTCTGAATTAAAGCTGCGCCGATGGACGCTTCCAAGCCGTATGAAGCGCTCCGCGGGAGCTTCGATCTTGTCATTGCGGACGTTCCGTGCTCCGGCATGGGCGTTATCCGCAAAAAGCCGGATATCCGCTATAAGGACCCCAAAGCGCTTGCCGGTCTCCCGGCAATACAGAAGCGGATCGCGGATGGGCTTGCCGCGTGCGTCCGGCCGGGTGGGATCCTTCTTTATTCCACCTGCACCGTTTTCCATGAGGAAAACGAGGATGTTGCGGAACGATTTCTTCACGATCATCCGGACTTTGTCCGCGAGGAGCAGCGGCTCATATTGCCGCAGGAATATGATACGGACGGCTTTTTCTATTGCCGTATGAGACGAAATGGCTGAACTGACCGAAAAAATCGATATAAAATCCATGCTTCCGGAAGAGCTGGCGGAGTATCTCCGCTCGCTCGGACAGCCGGCGTATCGGGCAAAGCAGCTCTTTCGCTGGTTTTCCGCCGGCTGCGGCTCGTGGGATGAAATGACGAATCTCCCCCGTGCGCTCCGGCAGGAGCTTTCCGAGCGCTGCACTCTCTCCGCGCCGCGGGTGCTTAAAAAGCAGCAGTCCGCCGAGGACGGCACGATCAAGTTCCTTTGGGAGCTGCAGGACGGAAACGCCGTGGAAACGGTCGTCATGCGGTATCACTACGGGAATACGGTCTGCATCTCCTCGCAGGTCGGCTGCCGGCAGGGATGCGCGTTCTGCGCTTCGACCATCGGCGGCCTTGTGCGGAATCTCACGCCGTCGGAAATGCTTGACGAGGTGCTGTTTTCCGAAAAGGAATCCGGTCTGCCGGTTTCTCACATCGTTCTGATGGGCATTGGCGAACCGCTGGATAATTTTGATACCGTCATGCGGTTTTTGGAGCTCATCAACCACCCGGAGGGACGCAACATCAGCATGCGTCATATATCGCTCTCCACCTGCGGGCTGACGGAGCGCTTCGACGATCTGGCGGAGCGCGATCTCCAGATCACGCTTTCCGTATCGCTGCACGCGCCGGACGACGAAACACGCAGCCGCATTATGCCGGCCAACCGCGGCCGCGGCGTAGACGAGCTTTTCCGCAAATGCAAAGCCTATTATGACAAAACCGGACGGCGCATATCGTTTGAATATGCGATGATCGACGGCGTGAATGATTCCCCGGAGCAGGCGGAGCTGCTTGCCCGGCGGGTAAAGCCGCTCGCGGCGCATGTCAATCTCATTCCGCTCAACCATGTGGATGAGCGCAGCTTTGAGCCATCCAAACCGGAGAATCTCAAACGGTTTGTGAATATACTTACGAAGAACGGAGTCAACACGACCATACGGCGGCGTCTCGGCAGCGATGTGGACGCATCCTGCGGACAGCTGCGCCGCAAAATGACGAGGGAAGCAAAATGAACGCTTTCGGCATTACCGACAAGGGAAAAGTACGTTCCGCCAATCAGGACGCCTACCGCCTGAGCCTTTCGCCGGATGGCGAATATGTTCTTGCGGCGCTGTGCGACGGCATGGGCGGCGTGCATGGCGGCGAGATCGCCTCGGCGGTCGCCGCGGACTCATTCATGCAGTATGCGGAAGATATGCTGCGCCGTGAACCGAAATCCGATGCGGCGCAGATCCTGCGCGAAGCGGCGGCATATGCCAATCTGAAGGTATATGACCGTGCCTTCCGCGACGAGAGCTGCCGGGGTATGGGTACAACGCTTGTGGCTGCGCTTGTGCGTCCGGAAGACGCTGCCGTTGTCAACATCGGCGACAGCCGGTGCTACTGGCTGGCGGACGGCCAGCTCCAGCAGGTCACGCGGGATCATTCGCTCGTGCAGAGCATGGTCGACCGCGGGCTAATCACCGAGGATGAGGCTCGTTCCCATCCGCGAAAGAACGTGATCATGCGGGCCGTCGGATTGGAACGAACCATTCGCAGCGATATTTTCCGGCTGGACATCCGTCCCGGCGACGCGCTGTTGCTCTGCTCCGACGGGCTCAGCAATCTTGTTGACGCCGGGGAGATGGAATCCCTTCTTCTGGCGTCCTTGGATGACGATGCGGTCTGCCGCGAGCTTCTGCGCATGGCGCTCGACCGCGGCGCGCCGGACAACGTCACGCTGGCGCTCGTGCGCCGATGAACCTACGGGGGAATGATATGGATACGAAAAATCAGGATAAATACCGCGGCATGATGCTCGATGGCCGGTATGAGCTCGTAGAGCTGATCGGCAGCGGCGGCATGGCGGTCGTATATAAAGCGATGTGCCACCGGCTGAACCGCTATGTGGCGGTGAAGATCATGCGTCCGGAGCTTGCGAAGAACGAAAAGTTCCGCCGACGCTTCCAGACGGAATCGCAGGCGATCGCAAAGCTCAGCCACCCGAACATCGTCGGCGTGTACGACGTGAGCCGCACCGATCACGTGGAATACATCGTTATGGAGCTCGTGGACGGCATCACGCTCAAACAGTATCTGCAGGACCACGGCCCGCTTGACGCGGTGCAGGCAGTGGATTTCTCGCTGCAGATCGCGCGGGCGCTTGCCCACGCGCACGGGAAAGGCATTGTCCACCGTGATATCAAGCCGCAGAACATTCTTGTCGTCAATGACGGCGTCATCAAGGTCGCGGACTTCGGCATCGCCAACCTTCAGTCCGAAGTGCCGGACGTGGAGAACGAAGCCATCGGCTCGGTGCATTATATCTCGCCGGAGCAGGCCAGGGGCCTTCCGGTGGACGGACGGAGCGATATCTATTCGCTTGGCATCGTCATGTACGAAATGCTCTCCGGAAAGCTGCCATTTGATGGCGACGATGACCGGACGGTTGCGCTCAAGCACCTATCGGCGGTCCCGACGCCTCTGCGCGAGATCGCGCCGTCGGTGCCGGAAGCGCTCGAAAAGATCGTGATGAAGGCAATGGAAGCCTCGCTCGATAACCGTTATCAGACGGCGGACGCGCTTGCCGCCGATCTCGAAGCGCTGCAGAAATCGCTCACCGGCTCACTCGACAGGATCGAGGGCAACGTTGCGCCGCTGAGCACGGCGGGCGAGCTTGGCAGGGAGGACTATGTCCGCCGCCGCCGCCGCGCCCACCGCGTCAGCATGCTCTCCGGCTTTTTCGGCGTGATGGCCGCCATTTTGATCATTGCCGTCTTTCTCTGGAACTATTTTCTGAGCGATATATTCGTTGTTAACCAGCGTGTCGCCATCCCGAACTTTGTCGGCAGCAACTACGAGACCATCATCAACAGCAAAGAATTCAAAGGGAAATACAACTTTGATCTCATTTACGAGATCGACCCGAACGTCGAGCGCGGCATCATCATCGGCCAGTCGCCCGACGCGGGAAAGAGCTATATGCTGACTTCGGACGGCATCCATGTGACGCTTACGGTGAGCACTGGCGTTATGTTAACCGAAATCCCGAACCTTCTCAACTACGATTATCGCGAAGCGACGAGCGAGCTGGAAAAGCTCGGCTTTGTTGTGGACAAAACGTTTGCCGATTCCGACGATGTCGCGGCGGACTGTGTAATGCAGATCAGCCCCTCGCCGGGGGAGAAGCTCCCCGCGGGCGCGACGGTCTATCTCACGATCAGCCAGGGAGCCAAGACCGAAACGGTCATCATGCCGTATCTCGTCGGCAAGGACTATGCCACAGCGGAAGCAGAGCTTGCCGCGGCGCGGCTGACGCTCGTTTCCGTGAGCTACGTTTACAACAACACGATCCCCGTGGACTATGTTGTCAGCCAGACGGTCGAGGCCGGAACGGAGATCCCCGCGTACTCCAAGATCTATCTGCAGATCTCGCTCGGACCGGAAACGACGCCGACACCCTCGCCCTCGCCGGTCCCGACGCAGGATCCGAACGCCGAGTGACGCGCATGGAAGGACAGATCATCAAGGCGCTGAGCGGCTACTACTATGTTGATACCGGCGCGGAGCTCGTCACCTGCCGCGCGCGGGGAAAGTTCCGTCTCGATGGAACGAGCCCGCTCGTCGGCGACCGTGTGCGGCTGGATGTGTCATCGGACGGCACAGGCAGCGTGCGGGAGATTCTCCCGCGGCGGAACTATTTCATTCGTCCGGCTGTCGCCAACATCAATCTCATGGTGATGCTCGCTGCGGCGGTCAATCCGGTCACGGACCCGTTCCTCATCGACCGCGTATCCGCGCTCGCGGCACATCATTCCTGCGATTTTCTTCTCTGCATCAATAAGGCCGATCTCAATTCCGGCGACGAGCTTTTCTCCATTTACTCCGCTTCGGGCATCCCTGTGCTGCGGACGAGCGCCGTCACCGGCGAGGGGCTCCCGGAGCTTTCCGAGCGGCTTGCCGGAAGAGTCTGTGCATTTACGGGCAACTCCGGTGTCGGAAAATCCAGCCTTTTGAACGCGCTTTCGCCGGAGCTTTCCCTGCTTACCGGCGAGGTGAGCCAGAAGCTCGGCCGCGGCCGCCACACGACGCGCCACGTGGAGCTTTTTGCTCTGCCGAACGGCGGGTACGTCGCCGATACACCGGGCTTTGGCTCCTTTGATATCGAGCAGATGGAATCCATCCGCCCGGCAGAGCTGCAATATTGCTTTCCGGAGTTTGAGCCGTAGCTCGGGGCGTGCCGGTTCACGGACTGCACGCATCGGAACGAGCCGGACTGCGCCGTGAACGCCGCGGCGGACGAGGGGGCGATCCATCCCTCGCGGCTCGACTCCTACCGCCGTCTGTGGGAGCAGGCGAACCGGAAAAAGGACTGGGAAGTCCGCCAAACGGAATAAGAACATATGGTCCCCCGGTGCGTACTATGTAATAAACATGGTGCGCATCGGGGGACTGTTTATGCGGCGCGGAAATCGGCGAAAAAAACCGGTAGGGTGGATCATCGTAACGGTGGGGGTCATCGTCCTGCTCTCACAGATCCTGCCGGAGGGTTTCTGGTGGTTTTTGCTCGGCGCGTGTCTGATCGGCGTCGGCATATGTATCAATCGAAATTGCTGTTGAGGAGGATCATATATGTATATGAAGGTCATTTATATCCGGCTTCCGGGATTTTTGTATCGGATGCTTTCAAAGCTGTGACATATTTTTCGGGCGTTCCTCATACGGTATATTGAAAACGGACAAGGAGAGGAATGTCTATGGAAGTCAATCTGAAACGGGAAGCCATTCAATACTGTACTCCTGTTTATTCCGATACACTCAGCCGCGAGGAGACGCTCGAAACGGTCGTTTCCGATACGCTGCCGGACGTCGCCCGTATTCTGGACGTGGATGCCGCGGTGTATCTGCGCTCCAAAACGCTGCAGCAGGGGAGCATCCGGATCGAGGGAAGCATCCGCGGAACGGTTCTCTATATCGGCGAGGATTCGGAGCGGCCGCAAAGGATCGAAGCGGAGCTTCCGGTCAGCTTTTCCGCGGATGCAGAGGGCACGGAGGATACCGATATACTTGCCGCGAATCTCTGCGTATCGTCGGCGGACGCCAGGCTTTTGAACCCGCGGAAGATCCAGTTTCGCGCCGGGGTCTGCGCCGCGGTCGCGGCGTATCGCAGCGTGACGGCGGAGATCCCGACAGAGGCGGAGCCGACGCCGGGACTTTATACGCTGACCGACACAAAGACGGTCAGCTTTCTTTCCGGCATCGAGGAGAAGAGCTTTCTTGTCTCCGACGAGGCGGAGCTTCCCGCCGGATGCCCGCCGATGGAAAAACTGCTCTGCTATTCGCATACGGAGACCGTGGAGGAGCTCAAGCAGGTCGGCGGAAAGATGATATTGCAGGGAACGGTTCGGCTCGATACGCTGTATCTGACGGCCGGAGACGATGCGCCGCAGCAGCAGAGCTTTCGCATCCCATTCTCCCAGATCCTTGACATAGCGAACGGAAAAGCGGAGCTTTCCACCGTGATACTGACCTCCGGCGGGTGCTATCTCGAACCTCTCTCCGGCAGCGACGGCATAACCTCGCTGCATTTGGAGCTGCACCTGTGCGCGCAGACGCTCTGCCGCAGCGAGACGGAGATCCGGTATATCGCGGACGCCTACAGTCTCAAAAACGCCTGCCGCCTGAAAACAGACGTCATCCGCACACTGAATACGGCGCGAGCGTCGGTCCTTCGGCAGTCGGTGCGTGAGACGCTGGAAGCACCGGATTCCCCGAAGGAGATCGTGTATACCCGCGTGACGGCGGCGTTTCCTGCCCGGACGGAGAACGGCGCTTCGGAAAACATCTGCGTCCGCGTGCTCTACCGCACCCAGCGCGGCAGTCTCTCGTCCATGAGCCGTGTTCTCACGCTCACGTTCGAGGGCGGCGGGACAACCGGGATGACGCTGCCGGAAACAGCACGCTTCGGCGAGGTGTACGCCGCCGCCGGAGACGGAGCTGTGGAGCTGCGCTGCCCGGTCGAACTCTCACTCGACGCGGCGGACGTTTCCGAGCTCACCTATGTGAGTCAAATGGAACTGGAGGAAGGGGAGACCGCGGACGAGACCGAGCGTCCGTCCCTGATCGTGATCCGGCTCGGCGAGGAATCGCTCTGGACGGTCGCAAAGAAATTCGGCTCTACGCGCGAGCTGATCGAATCGGCCAATCCCGGGCCGGTGAACCCGGGGGATCTGATCCTTATTCCGCACGGGAGATAAGGAACCCCCTTGTCATCCGGCAACGAAAGTGCTATAATTTCTTTAAACGTATTTTTGTTTGGGGGAATTACAGCATGTCCGGACATTCCAAGTGGCATAACATACAGAAAACCAAAGGCGCGCAGGATGCCAAGCGCGCGCAGGCGTTCACGAAGATCGCCCGCGAGATGATCGTGGCCGTCA
>OLQD01002575.1_pt1 | contig 13042 bp, 13 predicted proteins | sample 1672841 | NCBI WGS metagenome assembly OLQD01 (sample SAMEA3136729, study PRJEB25190) | human gut metagenome | biome: human gut; feature: human-associated habitat; material: faeces | place: Austria | collected 2013 | reverse complement strand
ACATATCCGCCTCTTAGAAGAAGGGGATTTATTATATCGGATTCTTGAATCGGAAATACGTAATACAAGAACGCCGCTGCCTATTTTATTTGGAGAGTTAAGCGACCGTACTAATACCCGCTGGCATAATTTTTTTTTGAGCTTTCTATCACATTAACAAAAAATACAGAGGAAAGCTTTTTGACAATCTATGAAAGACTTTTAAAAAAAACATGGAAAGAAAAGTTTTCAAAAGAAGAACAAAATTTATTCTTAAATGCTGGAAGAAATCTTTTGTCCGATGATATGGAGTATCAGAGGGAAGAGATAAAGCAGCTTTCCACATATTTAAATGAGAAAATTTTGCAGATGAAAAAAGAATATACAAATAAGAAGAAAGTAGTCCTCATTTCATGTCTTTGTATGGGGGCATTGGCAGTAATTTTGCTTTTTTAAAAGAAACAGGTAGCGTGAAAAAGGAGAGAAAGATGACAATTGAATTAATTTTTAAAATTGCAGCGGTAGGAATTCTTGTCACAATACTTGGCCAGGTACTAAAACATTCAGGACGGGAAGAACAGGCATTTCTTGTTTCTCTGGCAGGTCTTTTTATTGTGCTTTCCTGGATTATTCCCTGCATCAGTGAACTTTTTACAGAGATATACAGCCTTTTTCAATTATAGGAGAGGATAGGATGCTTGTTTTTAAAATTGCACTGATAGGAATTGCAGGAGCAATGCTTGCAATGGTTACAAAACAATTTAAACCAGAATATAGTACACTTGTTCTTTTGGCAGTCTGTTTATTCCTGATTGGATATCTGACTTCTAATTTGAAAGAAGTTTTAAATTTTGTACAGACAAAAAAGTGTGCACTTGTCTATGGAACGACAGGACTTTCTGATGAACAAGTTAATCAATTAAAGAATGTAACAAATGAAATTCCTCTATTTTATTCAGCAAATTTCTCATATGGCATTGCCGTATTCGAACAGATTCTTAAGCGTTTTGCACCATTATTAAAAAATGATTTCGATATGGAAGTGCAGGAAACGCACCATAATCAAAAGCAGGATGCGCCAAGTGGTACAGCAAAAATGTTGGTGGATGCTCTTGATCCAGAAAATGAATACACAAAGGTATATGGTCGTAGTGGCTTTACGGGGAAGCGTCAACATGAAATTGGGATTCATTCACTTCGTGGAGGTACGGTAGCTGGAGAGCATACGGTATATTTCTTTGGAGACAATGAAACATTAGAAATCAAGCATAGTGCCAATTCAAGACAGATTTTTGTGAATGGTGCATTAAAGGCAGCTAAATTTGTAGTCAATCAAAAAGCTGGCCTATATAGTATGGAAGACATGATGTAGGAGGTATGTATGGAAGCAGAACAAATTATTCGCTATATTCAAACAGCAGAAAAGAAAACGCCAGTAAAGGTTTATTTTAAATCGGAAAGAGAGATTTCTTTTCCAAAATGTAAAGTCTTTGGCAATGTTGTTTTTGGAGATTGGAAAGACATTGAACCAGTACTTTTAATGAATCCAGAAGTGGAATATGAAGTGGAAAATAGTTGTCGTAATAGTGCGGTTCCAATGTTGGATCTAAAAGATATTCATGCACGTATTGAACCTGGTGCTTTCATTCGTGAACAAGTTGAAATTGGAGATAATGCCGTTATTATGATGGGTGCCATTATTAATATTGGTGCTGTGATTGGAGAAGGTACAATGATTGATATGGGAGCTGTATTAGGTGGAAGAGCCACAGTAGGAAAGCATTGTCACATTGGTGCTAGCGCTGTATTAGCGGGTGTGATTGAACCGGCTAGTGCAACCCCTGTGATTATTGAGGATGATGTATTAGTTGGAGCTAATGCCGTAGTGATTGAAGGGGTGCATGTAGGTAAAAATGCCGTTGTTGCAGCTGGAGCGGTTGTGATTGATGATGTGCCTGAAAATGCGGTAGTTGCAGGATGTCCTGCAAGAATCATCAAAATGAAGGATGATAAGGCAGCCCAAAAGACAAAGTTAGAGGATGCGTTAAGGAATCTTTAGGGATTTCTTTTCTTTTATGTTGAATTGTTATAACAATTGAATTATAATGAAGTAAATGATATAACAATTTAAAAAGGAGAAGCAATTATGAAAATAACAGACGCAAAAGTATTTCATGATTATTTAAATGGTGTGATTGAAGGTAAGGATGTTAAGAAGAGTACAAAGCTATATGCGAGTGCGAAAACATTCTATAAGAGTGTGGATTCAAGCATTGAGGATGATTGTGTGATGTATGAAGTTTATACATATGAACATGATGGATTAAACTATGGTCTTACAGTTATGCAGCCAGTATGTGTGAATGGTGAATGTAATATGACACGTGGACATTTCCATGATGATTTAGATTGTGATGAAATCTATTGTGGTATGGGTGGTGAAGGTCTTCTTTTATTGATGGATGAAGACTATCATTGTTATGCAGAAAAAGTTAAATGTGGAAGTGTACACTATATTGATGGGCATTTAGCACATCGTTTGATCAATACAGGAAATGAAGAATTCAAGGTACAGTGCATGTGGCCTGCCAATGCAGGACATGATTATGAGCGTGTAGAAAAGCATCCGTTTACCGCAAGAGTTTTTAAAGAGAATAATGAAATTAGAATTGAGGAGGACGAATGAGTTATTTAAATTTTAAATCAGAATATGATCGTTTTCCTAAAACGACAATAAAGAATCATAAAGCGTTTCGTGGTTATGAAGAGATATATAAGGAATTAAATCAGAAAATAAATAATTCGAGTATTGTTGTATTTGATTATTATCCAGGCGTAGATGAAGAGGAAGCATATGAATTGATCAAACGATTCAATTTTTCTTTAGAAATCGATATGCATGATATCTTTAAAGATGGCAAAACTATGACAGAACAAATGAAATATAATCTTACAGATGATCGTGTCTTTGGCAAGATGTATTATGGAAATCTTTTAGATTTTATGAATGAAGAAAAGCTTCAAGAAGCCAAAGATAAAGTGAATGAATGTAAAGACTCTGTCATTATATATGGTGTAGGTGCAGGTTTAATTACACATGGCGATATATATGTCTACTTTGATATGGCACGATGGGAAATTCAATTACGTTATCGTAAAGGAATGCCAAATTATAATGCGACTAACTATGATGAAGATATATTAAAGAAATATAAGCGTGGATATTTTATTGAATGGCGTATAGCAGATAAACATAAGGCTGAAAGATTTGAAAGCTTTGATTATGTGGTGGATACAAATAAATCGAATGATCCAAAGATGATTTCAAGTGATACATTTAAGATAAGTTTGCATCAATTATCAAAACAACCATTTCGTACTGTGCCATACTTTGATCCAGGCGTATGGGGCGGTCAATGGATGAAGGAAGTGTGTAACTTAGATACAAATCAATCAAACTACGCATGGAGCTTTGATGGAGTACCTGAAGAGAATAGTATTCTATTTGACTATGATGGAGTTACATTTGAGTTACCAGCTATGGATTTAGTGTTGTATCAACCAAAAGAATTATTGGGTGAACAAGTCTACTCTCGTTTTGGGGCAGAATTTCCAATTCGCTTTGACTTTCTAGATACGATGGAAGGACAAAACTTATCTTTGCAGGTACATCCATTAACGGAATATATTAAAAAGAATTTTGGCATGAGCTATACACAGGATGAAAGTTATTATATTTTGGATGCCAAAGAAGATGCACATGTATATCTAGGTTTAAAAGAAGGTATTGATAAAGAGGAAATGATTAGTGATTTAGAATCTGCACAAAGAAAAGAAATTGTATTTGATGCCGATAAGTATATTAATAAGTTTCCGGCAAAGAAGCATGATCATTTCTTGATTCCAGCAGGAACTTGTCACTGTTCAGGAAAAAATGCGATGGTACTAGAAATCAGCGCAACTCCGTATATTTTCACTTTTAAATTGTGGGACTGGCAAAGACTAGGCTTAGATGGCCTTCCAAGACCTATCAATATTGAACATGGTAAGCATGTTATTCAATGGGATCGCACGACAGAGTGGGTCAAAGAAAATTTAGTGAATGCGACTTACGAAGTAAAAGAAGAGGAAAATGATTGTAAGATTGAGCATACGGGTCTTCATGAATTGGAATTCATTGAAACAAGAAGATATACAGTAAAGGATAATTCATTTCATAAAACATATGGTACAGTAAACATGTTAAATCTGATCGATGGAAAGAGTGCCATTATTGAAGGAGATTTTGAACCGTTTATTGTGCATTATGCAGAAACCTTCATTATTCCTGCAAGTATAAAAGAATATACAATTAAACCTTATGATTGTGATGAAGTGAAAGTATTAAAGGCATATGTAAGAAATTAAAAAAGTGACAACCTAGATGGTTGTCTCTTTTGTTGTATGATAAATTAAACGTCATATATATGAATCGATTGAATACAATCTGCTCCTTTATCATTCCAGTCAATATCATTTTCATCTTCAAACCAGAACCACATTTCTCAATTACTTTAAGAAACCACTGATGTTAGCACTTAAGACACTAGTATCATTCTAGCACAAAAGAAAAAAGGATAAAACTATCCTTTTAGTTGATCAATTTCTTCTTGTGTCAAAGCTCTAAATTCACCTAATGGTAAATCTCCTAATTTCAGTGGTCCAAACTCAATGCGCTGAAGATAGGTAACGGTGCAGCCAGCTTTTTCAAACATACGTTTTACTTGGTGAAACTTACCTTCATGAATCGTTAGATACGCTTTATTTGTATCTAAGATTTCAAGCTTAGATGGAGCTGATGTAAATTCTTCAAATTCCATTGGAGAATCAAAGAAATCTATGGCATTTTCTGGTAGAGTTCCATCAAATTCGACATAGTATTTTTTATCAACATGTTTTTTTGGTGATAATACTTCATGTGTTAGCTTACCATCATTACTAATGAGTAGAAGTCCTTCTGTATCTACATCCAATCTTCCAACTGGATATAGATCGTGTCTTTGACTTTGAATAAGCTCCATTACCGTTGGATACATTGCATCTTCGGTTGCACTTACATAGTCTTGTGGTTTGTTTAACATGTAGTATTCAAATTCCACATAGCTTACAGGTTCATCATCCACACAAACACGATCATCATCCTTAACGTTATAGTCGGCTTTTTTTACCGTTTCATCATTGATAGTAACCCACCCGTTTTTGATTAGTTTTTTTACATCATTTCGTGTGCCAAATCCCATATGAGATAAGTATTTGTCAAGTCTCATTGATAACGCCATCCTTTCGCATATTTATTTTTTAAGGATCCCTTCGAAAGCTTCGCAAAGCCTAAAGGGAAGTTATTTACACAAACAAGCGTCCATCCTGATGTTTTGGAATCTAAATCCTTTACATCTAGAGTTTCGCCTTTTAAATATTTAATAACACGCTCATCTTCAATTGTGAAGTTTAATACATTTTTAAATTGTTCAGGACAAAGGGCAAGGGCAAGGCTTTGAGCTGGTTCAAAATGTTTACCTTTTAATTGACCTAATAATAAGCCTGATCTAAGTACGCGATAGCCTTTGTAGGCTTGAAAATCTGTATTTAACCAAATAACCTTGTCTTTTTTGACTTTGATTGTGCCTTTATTTAATTTAACCAATCTTAAAAAATCAGTAACACAATCATCTAATGTATCGCTTGGCTCTAGTTTTATCTTTTTATATTTAGATTCTCCATCCTTTGAAAGTAAAGCCACAAAATGACCTTCTCCTTTAATTTTATGAGGATATAGGCGTACACACTCTTCCATATTTATACCTGGTTTCATGCCCTCTACCTTTTCGATTGGCATGAGGTGCAAATCCGGATGTTGATCTAATACAGCTTGAATGACTTCTTCATTTTCATGAATCGAAAAAGTACATGTAGAATATACAATAGATCCACCTGGCTTCAACATGGATACAGCTACATTTAAAATATTCTTTTGAATTGGAGGATAGAATGTATCATCCTTTTCAATCCAGCTTTTAATTAAATCGGGTTCTTTACGAAACATTCCCTCACCACTGCAGGGGGCATCCACTAAAATCTTATCAAATGTTTCAGGATAGTACTTTTCCATACTTGTTAAATCTTCACTGGTTACCCAGGCATTGTCACAACCAAATAATTCAATGTTCTTTAGAAGCCCCTGACATCTTGAAGAACTAATATCATTGGATATTAATAATCCTGTATGATTGAGCTTTGTAGCAAGCTTTGTGCTCTTTCCACCAGGAGCGGCACACGTATCTAATACAGTATCATTCTCGGCTACAGGGAGAATTTGTGCTGGAAGCATAGCGCTTGGTTCTTGAAGATAATAAAGTCCTGCATAATAGTAGGGATGTTTACTAGGTTTATCTTGACTAGAATAATAGAAGCCGTCTGTAGTCCATGGGATGGGCTCAAGCTTAAAGGGTGAAATCTTTAAGAATTCTTCAACTGGAATCTTAAGTGTATTCACTCTTAAACCGTAGTATCTTTCATGATCAAAGCTATTTAAATAATCTTCATATTCATCTTGAAGAAGTGCCTTCATTTGTTCTTTAAATTTAACTGGTAATTCCATTATAAATCAAATGCCTTTCCTAATGTTTGAACGGCACGAACCTTGTCTTTTTTTTCAATAGTTAGTGAAATGGAAATCTCACTTGATGTGATCATATAATATTTAATGTTGTTTTCACTTAAGATATTTAATACTTTACTCGCAATACCAGAATGCGTAGAAATTCCAAGTCCAACTAAAGATAATTTGATATATCCAAGCATTTGATGTATTGGATATTCCTTTGAGGCATGCTCCATAATTTGATTACTCTGTTCTTCAGAACAGTATAATGTAAAGTTGGCAAGTCCTTCATCGTCTAATTGTTGTGAAATGGTGTCTAGGTTGATATTTAAATCGGAAATCATTTTAAATAGCTTTCCTAAATAAACTCCATCATTCGGTAAGTGCATAAAGCGCATGATCGCATAGTCGTCTTTTACACTTAAGCCTGTAATTGGCATATCTTCTAATTCTTTATGCATAATCCAAGTTCCTTTCTCTAAATCTGTTTCCAAAGCTTTTCCTAAGAAAAGGGGAACGTTATATTTACTCGCAAGCTCAACGCTTCGTGTTTCTAATACTCCAGCTCCAAGACATGCCATCTGCATCATTTCTTCATAAGAAATCGATTTTAATTTTTTAGCACGTGTATATAGGCGTGGGTCAATCGTATAAACACCCGCAACATCAGTAAAGATATGGCATTGATAGCCTAATTTTGCGGCAATCGCAACGGCTGTTGTGTCACTTCCACCACGTCCTAAGGTTGTAATGTCTCCATATTCAGTAGCCCCTTGAAAACCAGCGACAACGACTACTTTTCCCTGATCTAAATGGGATTGAATCGTTGTTGTATCAATATCTTTGATCAAGGCACGCGAATGATGTTTACTCGTAAGAAAACCAGCTTGATATCCGGTTAAGCTAATCGCATCCACTCCAATTGAATTCATTGCAATTGCAAGGAGTGTGATGGTTTGTTGCTCACCCGTAGATAATAGGGAATCCAATTCTCTTTTATTTGGATTGTTTGTGACACTATGAGCCAGCTCAATTAATTTATTTGTGGTTTTTCCCATGGCACTCGCAACAATGACTAGATTATGACCCTTTTCCTTCATTGCCTTCGCATGCTGGGCAATGGCCTGAATCTGTTCAATTGTTCCAACGCTGGTTCCACCATATTTTTCAACTATATTCATAATTAATCTCTCCAACTCCAACATTTTAACATAATAAAAGCTGTCTTAGACAGCTTATAGGTATTATTTTTGATTAAAATGATATTTTTTCATAAACCGATCGAGTACAATCCATTCCTCTTCATCCAAGGATATGAGTGTGTTAATAAATCTACGTTGAATCTTTGCTAAATCAGAATCGGATGACATGGCATTTTCAAAGAATGTTCGAATTGCGTTTTCTCTAGATTCAGGTATAAGCATCTCACCTTTTCCATGTAATAACCAATCTTCATTGATATTAAATTGTCTGCATATGGAGATTAAATTACTTTTTGATAAACTATTATCTCCATTTTCTATTTTTGAAACTGCTGCTTTTTTTATTCCGATTAGTTCACCAAATTTTTCTTGGCTGATTCCTTTTTGTAGTCTTATCTTCTTAACTCGTTTGCCTATTTCATAATTCATCGTATGTATGCCTCACTATTATCTAATTATATATAACAAAAGTATCTTTAATCAACATTTGGATTTGACCAAATATATTGAAGATACTATAATGTTTCTTGTAGATACTTAGGGAGTATATTATATGGAAAAACTAACTTTAGAAGAGTTAAAGGTCCTTGAAAGCATAAAAAGAAGCATGAAAGAACTGGACAAAAATGATTTAGAAGAAGTTATAGATTTTTCTAAAGAATTAAGAGAGAAGAAATATTCCAAAAGTAATGGTTGCATTGGGGAGAGGAAAGGAAAAAATGAATAACAAGAAAAAAACATTAACAAGTTTGGCAGCTGCCAGCATGGTAATTACACAAGCAGGGCAAATGAGTGTATTCGCAAAGGGTGCTACATTAGATCCTGAGGATGATTTTAATAAGTCTCAAGTGGAAACTGACATAGTTAAAACTGAAAAAACACAGAAGGAACTTTTAGAAGAACAAATTCGTGAGGCACAAGAAAAAGTAGATGGAGCTCAATCTAAATTAGATGAAGCAACACCATCAATGAAAGATGCTACAAATCAGTTAAATACAGTTAAAACAAATCACAAAAAGGCAAGTGATAACTTTAAAGCTGCAAATGATGCAGCCTATTCATATATTTCAAATGAAATTTCAGTAAATAAGAATGCTATCGAACAAGCTAAAGCGGAATTAGATGTTTTAAAAGCTGAAAAAGAACGTTTAGAAAAAGAGTCTTCCAATTCAGAAGCTCAAAAGGCACAGTTAGAAAAAGACTATCAAGATGCGCAGAATAAATACAATGAATTGATTTCACAGGGAACAGTTGAAGGCTTAACAGAACAAATTGTTTCTCAACAAAAAGTTGTAGAAAGTGCGAATGTTAGTTTACAAGAAGCACAGGCAAAATACGATGCCGTTAAGGGACAGTTTGATGAGGCTACAAACAAAATCAATGATTTAGAAGTTCAAATTACCACACAGCAAGGTAAAGTAGATGCTTTAAACGCTCAATTAAGTGCAAACGAGACCGCTATGCAAGAAGCTTCAGTGGCGTTAAACAATGTTCAGCAGGCTTATGATGCAGCTACAGATGAGGAAGCTAAGGCTGAATTAGAAAGTCAATTGGCAACAGCTCAAACTAATCTGACCGCTGCTACAGAAGCATATAATGCAGCAAATGCGGAATTAGTTAATGAAAACGGAGTTTTAAGTTCTCTTCAAGGAAACTTAGAGTCTGTGAAGAACGAAAACCAGGCTGCAATCAACGCTTATAATGAAGCTCAGAGTGTTTTAACACAAGCTCAGCAGGATAAGGGTGCAGCTGATACTCAATTAGCTAATCTTCAACAATCTTTAGAGACCACAAAAGCTAGTATTATTCAAGCCGAAAAGGATGTTGCTGCTAAGAAAGATTTATTGGACGCTGCTAAGAAATCAACAGAAGAACTTTCAAAACTGGTGGCTTCTACAAAGGCGGCTTATGATGCTGTGCAGGCTCAATGGAATCAGGGAAGCTTAGCTTTCTATGAAAGTATCGGCGACGCGCAGGCGGTTGACGTTATTAAAGAAGGCATCACTTTAGGAACAACAACTTTAGGTGACATTGGTGACTCAACAGATTTAACAAACATGAAGAAATCTCTTCCAATGTTGGCAGAATGCAATCGTTTGCGTAAAGTAAATGGCTTGCCAGAATTAAAAACAAGTGGATTAATGATGGCTATTTCACAGGTTAAAGTAAATCATACTGTGCATAAGGCAGATGGAGGTTCTCCACATACAGGTTTATACAATACGGGTGAAAATTTGGCAAATGGCTTTACATGGGAAATCTTGGCTCCTGAAGATGGGGAAATGCAGGATGCTTCTGAAAGTGGGCCTTTTGTCGGATGGTACAACTGGGAAAAGAAATTTTTGAATGATTTCTATGTTGAACATCCAGAAGAGAAAGAGAAAACAATTGATGAGACATTATTGAAATACCCAGATTTATTCTACAGAGTAGGGCACTATTTAAATATTCTTTCTGCATACGACGTAACTGGAGTTTCTTATGTTCCGTATGATAAAAATAACTTAGCAGATACGAGTGGAAATTTTGCTCAGCAATTTGCGAGCAACACAGATTTTTTTGACAGCCATGGTATGGGGCTAGATTCTGCAATTAATAAGGATAAACAGTATGACAACCGCGTTGGGCAGATGACAGTGACTGAATTCACTGAAAAGTTCGGCGAATACTATGATTCTTTGAAGGCGGATTTAGAGACTAAACAGACAGCATATAATACAGCTAAAAAAGCATTGGATGATGCTCAAAACAACGGAAATGCGATTGCCAATGCTACGAAGGCGTATGAGGAGGCTCTAGCTAAGTTAGAAAAATTGAGAGCTTTTCAAAGCACGACTGAAGGACAGATTCAGAATGCTGAAAAAGCGGTAGCTGCTGCTACAGAAAAAGTGGCTGATGCTCAGGCTAACGTAGTGAAGGCAGAAGCTGTTAAAAACGAGAAAGCGGAAGCTGTGAAAACTGCTCAGGCAAAGGCAGATACGCAGAAAAAGGTTGTAGACGCTAAGGCTCAAAAGGTGGCTGATGCTAAGGTTGAAGTTGGTAAAGCAGAAGATGCTATTAAGACAGTCCAAGACACAATCAAAAAATCCGAACAATCAGTAGCGACTCTAAAAGTGCAATTGGATGCAGCTAAAGCTGAAATGGACGGCAAGACAAAAACCTACGAAGAAACAAGAAATCAAGTTAAGGAATCAAAAGATAAATTAACGAATTTAAACACAACGAAAGCCGACAAAGAAACAGAAAGAGCTGGATTAGCGGAGGAAGTAACCCAAACAAGAACCGCAAAAGAAACAGCAGAAAAAGAGTTGAAAGATGCAACTGCGAAGTTGGATGGATTGAAAGAATCTAAGAAGAACCGTGAAGATTTGAAAGTTACAATGGACGGTTTCTCTAAGAAATTGGAAGAAGTCAAGAAAGTGCTTTCTGAAAATGCGGAAGCATTGAAGAAAAATGCGGTTGAAGACGAAAAAGTAAGTGGTAATTTTACTCAGTTGAAAGACGAACAAGCTCGTTTAGATGGGGTGTTAGCTTACTACCATTCATTGGTTGATGGAATCATGGCTATGGTTTCTGATGGTGTGGATTTGACAGCTGAAGAAGAAGAGTTGCTAAGTAAATTGCAGGTAGCAATTGAAAATTTGGAAGATGCTCGTGCGGCATTGAATGAAGCTCAGGCAAACTATGATACTGAAAAAGCTAAATATGATGTATTAGCTAAGGATGTTGAAAATGCTAAGGCTGAATTGGCAAAAGCAGAAGCTGCATTGGATGCTTATTTAAATCCTGCACCAGTGACAAAACCTGAAAGCAAACCAGAAAATAAACCATCTGGAACAAAGACTAATACTACAATGAATAGTAAAGTGAATACAGCTGCAGAAACTGCATTGGGATTCTATGCTTTAAGTGGCGTATTAGGTTTAGCAGGTGTTGCATTTACTGGCAAACATGCTCGAAAGGAAGATTAGAAAATTGTGGGAGAGATGGATGTCTCTCCTTGTTTTATGGAGTTGAATATGTCTTTTAAAATAAAAATAAAAAATAATCGTGGGGACTGGTATCAACTTTTTCCAGATAATGAAGTACCTTCTAGTTTTATAAGAATTATGAAGAAACAAAATGCAACGTTTTATGAAGATGGATCTTTTGAATGTAATGTATATGAAATACAGCCTATAATTGATTGTATGGAAGAATATATAAAAGAAAAACAAAGAGAGTTTAACTCGAGTATTGCATTAAGAGGAAGGTTAAGTAAAAGAAAAGAAGAGATGAATAAAGGAGTGTATAAGGTTGTACCAAATAGCATATTTGATTTGACAAACGAGTATGTACCATACACACGAAACTATAAAACAGGATATGATTTATATCCAACATGGCGAATAATAGAATTAAATGCGATGTCATGGCCTATGTTTATGTCGTATAATTTCATAAAATTTATAGAATCATCGATATATCGTGCAGATGAATTAAGCTTTAAAATAAAGGAAAATAGAAGTTTGCTAGTAAAATGTTATGTAGAATAAAAGCGAAAAAGGAAAGGTCACCCATCATCATGTAAGATGATGGGTGAACCAACCTGTTAACCAAAGTCTATACCTTTCATAAGAATATAGGCTTTTTGTTATATATAGGCAATTTTCGAAATGAAATTGTCTATTTTTCAGTATTTGATAGATTTTTTCAACGTTTTTCTCTCTAAGCTTTAAAATTTTTCTGATAATAGTCCATAAAAATCAATTAAGCCTTATAATCTTTGATTTGATTATATTTACACACAATAAATGTCAACGTTTTTTCGAAGTACATTTCTACCATAGATGTTCTATTCGATTTTAGAGAGTCTTAGACAGCTTTTATTCCATTAATATATACATTTTTGATTGTGTTAGTCAAATTCAACAAGCTTTTTGTACAGATAATAAAGTCTGCATCTTTTCCAACTTTAATCGAACCTACACGATTATCTAAATGTAAGATTTTAGCTGGATTGATTGTGATGGCTTTAATAGCTTCATTTTCCGGAAGTCCTGCTTTATGGGCAAGAGCCGCATTTAATGGCAGATATTGTTGGGGATTAAATGGGGAATCGGTTGTGATCGCAAATAAGATGCCCTTTTCATACATTTTATTTGGCGTTCCAAATGAATCGTTGGCACATTCAAATTTATCCTTGTGGCAAAGACTTGGTCCACAAATACATGGAAAACCA
>OLQD01002573.1_pt1 | contig 13049 bp, 12 predicted proteins | sample 1672841 | NCBI WGS metagenome assembly OLQD01 (sample SAMEA3136729, study PRJEB25190) | human gut metagenome | biome: human gut; feature: human-associated habitat; material: faeces | place: Austria | collected 2013 | reverse complement strand
CGGAGCAGATGCTCCGGGGGCGCCGCCTCTTTTATCGGCTGTGTCTTTTCCGTTTCCGCTGCGTCCGGCTCACTCACCCTGCGCGCGCAGCCAGCCGCTCGCCACGCCGGGGTAATTCGTGATGATGCCCTCGCAGCCCCAGCGGTGGAGCTGCTCCAGACCCGCCATGTCGTTGACGGTCCAGACGTTCATCTTCACGCCGTGCTCCTTGCAGTCGCGCACGTTCTCATCCGTGAGCAGCTCGATCGGCGGGTGGTAGCAGGCGAAGCCCGCCTGCTCGCAGTAGTAGCCGGGGAAGCCGCCGATGCTGTCCTCGAGCACGAGCGCGCCGACCTCGACCGCGTTGCCGCTGATCTCGAGGATGCGGCGCAGCGAGAAGTGGTTGAACGACGAGAACATGACCTTCTTCTCCAGACCGTAGCGCTCGATGGTCGCCCAGATCTTGCGCTCGATGTCATGGTAGTAGATCTTGTCGGTCTTGATCTCGATGTTGTGGCCGACGGACTCGCCGGAGGCCCACTCGCAGTACTCGTCGAACGACGGGATGTGCTCGGGGGCGTACTTGCCCTTGTAGCAGGCGGCGGCGTTGACCTGCTGCAGCTCGGCGAACGAGTGGTCGCAGACGCGGCCGGAGCCGTCAGTTGTGCGGTCGAGCCGCTCGTCGTGGATGACGACGAGGCGCCCGTCGCGCGTTTCATGCACGTCCATCTCAATCGCGTCGCAGCCAACCTTGACCGCCTCGCGGAACGAGAGCATCGTGTTTTCCGGATAAGCACCGCTGTAGCCGCGGTGTGCCATAACTTTCATGCAATTGTCTCCCTTAATAAATGAGATTCGGTATCAGCATCGTGATGCCCGGAATGTACGTCAGCAGCAGCAGCGCAATGAGCAGCGCGATGATAAACGGCACACACTCCTTGATAAACTCCTGCATCTTACACCCTGTGATCGACACGCACGTGAACATCATGGAGCCGAACGGCGGGGTCAGGCCGCCGATCATGATATTGACGTTGCACACGATGCCGAAGTGCACCAGATCGATCCCGGCGGCCTTCACGATCGGCACCATGAGCGGAGCGAGGATGATGAGCGCCGCGCCGCCCTCGAGGAACATGCCGACGATGAGCAGCACAACGTTCATGACCAGCAGCACGAGGAACTTGTTGCTGGCAAAGCTCGTCACGGCGTTGAGCAGCATGGTGGGGATGTTCTCCCAGTTGAGGTAGTAGCCGAACACGGTCGCCGACACGATGATGAGCATGACGGTGGCAGTGCCGGAGATGGTCTCGCGCAGGATGGGGATGAAGTGCTCCTTGCGCAGGCCCTTGTAGACGAACTTGCCCACGATCAGGCAGTAGAGCACGCCCACACCGCCGGCTTCCGTCGGCGTGAAGATGCCGAAGCGCATGCCCATGATGATACCCAGCGGGAAAAACAGCGCCCAGAAGGACTTGAGCGCCTGGCGGCCGATCTCGCCGAGCGTTGCGCGGCGCGGGCGGGACGGCGCGTAGCCGCGCTTTTTGGAGATGATCGCCACGGCGATCATCAGCGTCACAGCCATGAGCAGACCGGGGATGTAGCCGGCGGCAAAGAGCTGACCGACGGATGCGCCGGCGATCAGGCCGTAGACGATGAGGTTGATTCCGGGCGGGATGATGGGCGTGACGCACGAGGACGCCGCCGTGATCGCGGCGGAAAAGCCCTTGCCGTAGCCGCGCTTTTCCATCTCGGGCACGAGCAGCTTGCACTCCATGGCGGCGTCGGCATTGGCCGAGCCGGAGCAGCCGCCCATGAGCATGCTCAGCAGGACGTTGATCTGCGCAAGGCCGCCGGGCAGGTGGCCGGTGAGCGCGTCGGCAAAGTCCATAAGCCGCGCGCTGATGCCGCCGTAGTTCATGATCGACCCGCACATGATGAAAAACGGGATCGCGAGGAACGGGAACGACTGCGTGGCCGTGACGAATTTCTGCATCAGCAGGTACGGCATCGTCGTCGTGTCAATAAAGCCGAAATAGGTCAGCGCCGCAGCAAAGAGCGCGTACGCGATCGGGATGCCCGTGAAATACAGCACGAGCGCGATGATGATCGGCAGGATCGAAAGGAACGTGCTCATGCGTCCACCTCCCCGCCGTGGCTGCTGCTGCGCCTTAGGTCTTTGACGAAAAAGACGAGCGAGTAGATCGTCATCAGGCCGAAGCCGATGACCAGCGCCGTGTTGACCACGCTGGACGGCAGCTTTGTGATCGGCATGCGCTTGATCCAGGACGACTGGATAAACTGCACGCTGAGCACCGTGATGTAGCCGTTGATGATCACGAGCAGGGCGTTGGTGATCAGATGCACGACCCTGCGCGCGCCGGCTGGCAGCCGCTCCACGAGCAGATCGACGCCGACGTGCTGGTGCTTGCGGTAGGCATAGGCCGCGCCGATGAACACCGAGTACACGAAGCAGGAGGTGGCGATCTCCTCACTCCAGATGATGATATAGTTAAACAGTTTTCGCGTGATCACGTTGACGATGACGAGCAGGATCGTTACGATCATCATCGCGCCCGCGATGACCCCGTCAAAATTTTTCAGTAGATTTTTCAAATTTGCTTTCCTCTGCTTTCTGTGGCTTTGCTCAGCAATGCCGGGTGTCCGGCAGCGTGTGCGGGACACCCGGCATAAAAAGCCGGTATGGGGCTTCCGGCCGTCCGTCAGCGCGCAGCGCTCACTTATTGGCCTGGCGGTACTCGGCGAGGATGGCCTGCGCCTGCTCGTAGAAGGTGGGCGTCACGCCGTCTTCCTTGACCATGCGATCAAACTCCGGCTGCACGGCGGCGCGGAACGCATCGACATCGACCTCGTTGAACGAGCAGCCCTGCTCCTTCTCGAGCTTGGCCTTCGTCTCCTCGAAGGAGGCGTTGGTGAAGTCGGTCAGTTCCTTAGCGCCCTTGGTGAACTCTTCCTGGATGATGGTGCGGTACTCTTCCGGGATGCTGTTCCAGACCTTGGTGCTGATGTAGGCGCCGCAGGTGCCCACGAGGTGGTTGGTCAGGGACATATTCTTGCACACTTCGGAGCTGCCGTTGGTGGAGTAAGCGTTCATGTTGCCTTCCAGACCGTCAATGACGCCCTGCTGCACGGCGGAGATCGTCTCAGCGAACGGCATGCCGGTGGGCGTGGCGCCCATGGCCGTGAGGCAGTTGATGTACATGGAGCTGTTAGGCACGCGGATCTTCATGCCCTTAAGGTCAGCGGGGGTCTTGATGACCTTGTTGGTCTGCATGCAGCGCATACCGACGTTGAAGTCGAGTGCGAGCACGTGGATGCCGTAGTTATCTTCGAGCTTCTGGCACATATCCTTTACCAGATCGGACTGGCAGACATAGGAGTACTCGTCGATGCTGTTGTACATCATGGGGCCGATGAGTGCTTCAAAGTCGATGTCGTAATCGGCGAGGTAGGAGGGGTCTTCGCAGGCGATCCAGTCGGCGCCGTTGACGACCTGCTCGATGTTGTCCTTATAGACGGCGAGCTGGCTGGAGTCGTAGCACTGGATCTCGATCGCGCCGTTGGTGCGCTCCTTGATGCGCTGGGCGACCTGCTGCATCTCGATCGTGAGCTGCTCAGTCGGAGCGAACACGTGGCTGAGTTTGAGCGTGAGGTGGTAATCCCCGTTGTTGTCGTCAGCGGCCTTATCGCCGTTGCTGCCGCAGGCACACAGTGCGAACACCATGACCAGCGCAAGAAGCATAGCAACAAATTTCTTCAAGGTAGTTCCTTTCTGCTTAAAAAAGCGTTGAATTTTTCTCCGTCATTTTAACGGCTCTCTACGAAAAATGTTAACATTTTTGTGCGATGCCGTCAACATGAACGGAAATTTTCCTTGCCATTTTTCTGTTTTCGCTATATACTCCTCTTGGAAATTGGTGAAACTGCAAAGGCAAAAGCGCGATTTTTCGCCGAAAAATGCTTAATTTTTCAACACAAAGGTCTCCCTTCTCGTGTTGTCACCGGAGGTGCCTATGAGCAGCAAACCCACCCTGCGCGACATCGCGGAGGCGACCGGCGTCTCGACGGCAAGCGTCTCGATGATCCTCAACGGCAAGTCGCTCGAGCGCTTTTCCTCGCAGCGCGTGGCCAGCGTCCTCGCCGAGGCGGAGCGCATCGGCTACCGCACGCCGTCCGCCCGCTGCTCCGGCAAACAGATCGCCGTCCTCTCGCCGTCGGTCTCCAACCCCTACCACACCAAGATGATCACCGGCATCGACGCGGCAGCGCATGCCGCCGGGTATCACACCGCGATCTACAACACCTATTGGAATCCCCGCACGGAGAGCCACCTGCTCGACACGCTGGACTTCTCGCGCGTGGCCGGCATCATCTTCGCCATGACGCCGATCCAGACGGCCAAGGTGCGCGAACTGAGCCGCCGCGTGCCCATCGTCGCCGTCGGCGACCGCGTCACGGACTGCGGCATCGACACCGTGGACGTGGACAACTTCGGCGCGGCGCAGCTCGTGGCCAAGCACCTCATCGACCTCGGCCACAAGCGCATCGCCTACCTGTCCACGGCGCTCAACGAGCACCACGTCTCCCGTATGCGCCGCGGCGAAGGGCTGCAGGAGGCCTACCGCCGCTGGTGTCCGGAGGGCAGCGTGACCATCTGCTCGCACGTCAACTCGCTCGAGGCGGAGATCTCCACGCCCGACCTGGAGTACCGCTCGGGAATGGAGCTGGCCTACAAATGCCTGCGCAACGACAAGATCACCGGCATCGTCGCCATCAATGACATGGTGGCCTTCGGCGTGCTCGACGCGCTGCAGCGCGAGGGCTACCGCGTGCCGGAGGATTTCAGCCTCTGCGGGTTTGACAACGTCACGACCTCGGGCTATCAGCGCATCCAGCTCACGACCGTGGACAACAACACCTTCAGCCACGGCAAGAGCGCCTTCAACCTGCTGCTCGAGCGCATTGAGGGCGGGCTGAACAATCGGGAGGATCAGCCGATCAACCGCGTGGAATACCGCAGCCGGCTCATCGTGCGCGGCAGCACCGGCAAGCCGCGCAGCGGCGGCCTGTAACCGACTCAGAAAGGAACCGCATCTATGGCGTCCGTACTCTCCTACCTGCGTGAACTGAATATCGTCACGATGATGCTGCGCATCCTCCTCGCCGTGCTCTGCGGCGGGCTGATCGGGCTTGAGCGCGAGCGCAAAAACCGCCCCGCCGGCTTTCGCACCTATATGCTCACGGCGCTCGGCGCGACGCTCACCGTGCTGCTGAGCCTGCAGCTCGACCAGATGCTCCACGGACCGTGGCGCGAGGTCGCCGAGAGCATCGGCGCGACGCAGGACGTGTCGCGCTTCGGCGCCGAGGCCGCAAAGGGCATCGGCTTTCTCGGCGCGGGCACGATCATCATCACCGCCCGCCAGCAGGTCAAGGGCCTGACCACCGCCGCCGGACTCTGGGCGAGCGCGTGTCTCGGCCTTGCCATCGGCGCGGGGTTTTATGCCTGTGCGTTCATCAGCATGCTCTTCATGATCGTGTGTATGTACGCGCTGCCGCCGCTCGAGCGGCGCATGACCCGCCGCGCACACCACATGAACATCAGCCTCGAGATCGAGAGCATGGAAAAGCTCGGCTCCGTCGTCGGACATCTGCACGCGCAGGGCGCGCGCATTTTCGACTTCGAGGTCAACCGCAGCGGCTCGGCCGCGCTGCCGAACTTCCTGTGCCAGTTCAGCGCCGTGCTGCCCGACCGACGCGACCACCCCGAGCTGCTGGCGGAACTGTCGGCGCTCGACGGCGTGATCCTCATCGAAGAGATCTGAGAAAGGAGGCTGTGCCATGCTGCATTGTTTTGACCCCATCCGCACCCTGACCTTCTGGGCCATTCTCGTCCGGCTGTCGCTGGCCGTCGTCTGCGGCGGCGTGATCGGTGCCGAGCGCGAGACGAAGCGCCGCCCCGCGGGCTTCCGCACGCATATCCTCATCTGCCTCGGCGCCGCCATCACCACGCTCACGAGCCAGTACCTGCTCTTCCAGCACCTGTATAACGACATCGCGCGTCTCGGCGCGCAGGTCATCTCCGGCATCGGCTTTGTCGGCGCGGGCACGATCATCGTCACGCGCGACAAGCGCGTCAAGGGTCTGACCACCGCCGCCGGACTCTGGGCCGCGGCCATCATCGGCCTTGTCTGCGGCGCGGGCTACATCGAGTGTGCCATCTTCGCCACGGCCGTCGTGCTGCTGGTCGAGGTGGTGCTCGTGCGGCTGGAGACCCGGCTCACGAGCAAGAGCACCGATCTCACGCTCTACATTGAGTACGCGCACGCCGTGTGCATGGAGTCCGTGCTCGCCCTGCTGCGTGAGCGCCGCGTCCAGATCGAAAGTCTCGAGATCAGCCGCATCGCGGACACCGACGCGCCCGACGCGCCGCACCACTACTGCGCGCTCATCCCCATCCACAGCCGCGCCCCGCTGCGGCCCGGCGACCTGCGCAACGATCTGACCGCGCTGCCGGACATTCTGACCGTCGAGGAAATGTGAAGCGAACACAAAAGCAAGGGCGGACGCCATATGGCGTCCGCCCTTGTTACATTTTCAATAGCCGCTGCTGACCACGTGCCAGCCGCTGCCGCGCCGCTCGAGCACGATGGGCCAGTCGGTATAGGTCTCGCCGACGGTCAGGCCGCTGCGCCGCCCCGGGTCGCGCGCATACACGCTCGCAAGCAGCACGATCGTGTTGCCGTCGTCCTGCGCGCCCGCGCCAGCCAGCCAGCACGTCCGGTACGCCTCGTTGTACGCCAGACGCACCATGGCGCAGCCGCTGTGCCCGCGGTGAAACGCGCGCATGGCAGCGTCCATCGCGCCGCGGATGTCCTCGTCGGAAAACTGCTCCGACGCACCCACGACGATCTCAACGCCCGACGTGTCGCCCCGCCGCGCGCAGCCGGTCAGGCCCGCGAGCAGCAGCACCGTGAGCAGCAGCACCGCGATATTTCTCTTGCGCATCGTCTCGCCTCCCGCCTCAGTGCAGCGTGCCGAGGTAGCCCTCCAGGATCAGGCTCGCCGCCACGGCATCGACCGTCTGGCGGTGCTTTTTCTCCTTGCGGCCGTTGGCGTGCAGGATGCCGTGCGCCTCGATGGAGCTGCGCCGCTCATCCCAGAGCACGACCTCCAACCCCGTCGCCTCGGTGAGCCGCTGCGCGACCGCGCGGCTCTTTTCCGCACGCGGGCCCTCGGTGCCGTCCATGTTTTTCGGCAGGCCGAGCACGATGCGCTCCACGCCCTCAGTGCGCACGACATCCGCGATCGCGGCGACCGCCCGGTCGAGATTCCACTCCGTGAGCGTCCACGCCCGGCCGCACAGCGTGGCCGAGGCATCCGAGAGCGCGAGCCCGATGCGCGCGTCACCGTAATCAATGCCCAGAATTCTCATCGTGTTCCCTCCGCAGATAGGTTCGGATCGCGCCTGCCATGTACAGCGAGCCGACCGCACAGATGACATCGTCCTCCCCTGCCTGCGCGAGCGCGCGCGCCGCAGCCTGCGCGGGGTCGGGGCAGACCGTCACCGGTTTCCCGAAGCGCTGCAAATATGCCCCCAGCTCCGCCGCCGGCAGCGCGCGCGGCGAGAGCGGCGTTGCCGCGATGTAGGACGCAGCATACGGGTCGAGCAGCGCGATCAGATCGGGATAGTCCTTGTCCGCGAGCACGCCCACGAGCAGCGTGATGCGCCGGCCGGGAAAATAGTGCGCGAGATTGTCCGCGACCGTCTGCGCGCACTGCGGGTTGTGCCCGCCGTCGAGCACGAACCACGGCGCGCGCCGCAGCAGCTCAAACCGCGCCGGCCAGCGCACCTGCGCCAGACCCGCGCGCACGGCCGCGTCCGGGATGCGCCAGCCGCGCGCGCGCAGCGCCGTCACCGTCTCGAGCGCGACGGCCGCGTTGCGCAGCTGGTGCGCGCCGAGCAGCGGCAGCGTATATTCCGCGCCGCGGTAGGTGAAGGTCTGCCCGTCCACGCCGTCGGTCAGCGGCACGATGGCGGCCGCATCCACCTCTGTGAGCGGGATGCCCCGCTGCGCGCAGATCTCGTGCAGGACGGCGCGCACCTCCGGCGTCTGCGGATAGCTGACGGCGCGCGTGCCGGGCTTGAGGATGCCCGCCTTCTCGCGCGCGATCTGCGCGAGCGTGTCGCCGAGGATCTCCGTGTGGTCGAGGCCGATGTTCGTGATGACGGCGCACGCCGGCGCGGCAATGACGTTCGTCGCGTCGAGCCGGCCGCCGAGGCCGACCTCCAGCACCACAACATCGCACCCCCGCCGCCGGAACCACAGCATGGCCGCCGCCGTCACGAGCTCAAACTCCGTCGGCTGGTCGTCCATGGCCGCAATGCACGGCTGCAGCGTCTCGCACGCGGCAGCAAGCTCCGCGTCCGGGATCGGCTGGCCGTTGACCTGCATGCGCTCGGCGAATTGCTCGAGAAACGGGGACGTGAACAGCCCCGTCGTATAGCCTGCCGCCTGCAAGACGGCCGCGAGCATCGCCGCCGTGCTGCCCTTGCCGTTCGTGCCCGCGATGTGCACGAACTGCAGTCCGTCCTGCGGGTCGCCCAGGCGGTGCAGCAGCTCGCGCACGCGCGTCAGCCCCGGGCGGGAGCCGCGCCACTCCACGCCATGGATCAGCTCCATGGCCTGCTCAATTGTCATATCACCGCACCTCCCGCGCAAAAAATCAGATGCTGCGATTATACCACGTTCCGCCCCGCGCGGCAACCGGGGCACTTGCGTTTTTGCGCCGCATGGGGTAAACTGTTACTTTAGTGATTTCCTGACGAACGGAGGCAAAGTATGGAAAATCTGATGATCTCGGCAAACGCCGTGCTGCCCATGTGCCTGGTCATGGCGCTCGGCTACGGCACGCGCCGCCTCGGCTGGCTCCGCCGTGAGGAGATCTCCACCATCAACAAGATCGCTTTCCGTATTTTTCTGCCATGTTTGCTTTATTATAATATATATTGCTCCGATCTGTCCGGCTCGTTTGACCCGCTGCTGATGGCCTATGCCGTGGGCGGCGTGCTGCTGACGTTCGGCCTCGCGCTCGGCTACACGCTGCTGACCGAAAAGCTGCCGGAGCGCCGCGGCGTGCTGATCCAGGGCATGTTCCGCAGCAACTACGTCATCATGGGCATCCCCGTGGCGACGGCGCTGCTCGGCGCCGATCAGCTCGGCACCGTCTCGATCCTGATCGCGGTCATTGTGCCGCTGTTCAATATGCTGGCCGTCGTCGTGCTGGAGGTGTTCCGCGGACAGAAGCCGAAGCCGCTGCACATCCTCGGCCAGATCGCAAAAAATCCGCTCGTCATCGGCTCCGTGCTCGGCATCCTGACGCTGGTCGCCGGCATCCGCCTGCCGCACATCCTCGAGCAGACCATCCAAAGCGTCAGCGCCATCGCATCGCCCCTGCAGCTGTTTCTGCTCGGCGCGTTCTTCCAGTTCTCCGGCCTGAAGACCTACCGCCGCGAGCTTGTGACCGTGTCGATCGCCAAGCTGATCGTCTCGCCGGGCCTGTTTCTGGGGCTGGGCGCGCTGCTCGGGTTCCGGGACGTGGCATTCGTGTCGCTCATCGGCATTTTCGCCTCGCCGACCGCCGTCAATTCCTTCACCATGGCGCAGCAGATGGGCGGCGACGCCGAGCTCGCCGGCGACATTGTGGTCACGACATCGGCCGCGAGTATCCTGACCATGTTTTTGTGGATCTTCCTGTTCAAATCCCTGGGCATGTTCTAGGCGCCGGGGGCTTCCCAAACCGGGCAAACCGGCGTATAATACCGTATTCGGATAACGAAAGCATAGAGAGGGCAAAACCATGAATTTTCGAATGATCGGGCAGGTCGTCGGCCGCGTGCTGTGCATCGAGGCCGCGCTGATGCTCCTGCCGATGATCGCAGCTGTGATCTATGACGAATCTCCGGTCCCGTTTCTGATCACGATCGGCATCACCGGCGGCATCGGGCTGGTCATGTGGCGCGTGCGCGCCAAGTCCGGCGGCATCACCGCGCGCGACGGTTTTCTCATCGTCGGCCTGTCGTGGATTGCCATGTCGCTGCTCGGCGCGATCCCGTTTGTGCTCACGGGCGACATCCCGAACTACGTCGACGCCCTGTTTGAGACGATCTCGGGCCTGACCACGACCGGCGCCAGCGTCGTCACATCGCCGGAGAGCATGACCCGCGGCGGCATGTTCTGGCGGCTGTTTACGCACTGGATCGGCGGCATGGGCATCCTCGTGTTCGTGCTGGCCGTGCTGCCCATGAGCGGCAACCGCTCGATGCACATCATGCGCGCCGAGGTGCCCGGCCCGACGGTCGGCAAGCTCGTGCCGCGCATCCGCAAGACCGCCTCCATCCTCTACCTGCTGTACATCGCGCTCACGCTCGTGGAGACAGTTCTGCTCATCGCCGGCGGCATGAGCTTTTATGACGCACTGCTGCATTCGTTCGCCACGGCCGGCACCGGCGGCCTGTCCACGCGCGCGCTGAGCATCGGCTACTATAACAGCACGTACATCGACATCGTCGTGGGCGTGTTCATGATACTCTTCGGCGTCAACTTCAGCCTGTATTACCTCATTCTGCTCGGCAACATCCGCACCGCGCTGCGCAACGAGGAGCTGCGCTGGTTCCTCGGCATCATCGCCTTCGCCGTCATCACGATCGCAGTTGACATCCGCAATCTCTACGGCGGCGTCGGCCATGCGCTGCGCTATTCGTTCTTCCAGGTTACATCGATCATCTCTACGACAGGCTTTGCCACCGCGGACTTCAATCTCTGGCCGGAATACTCCAAGTTCCTGCTCGTGCTGCTGATGTTTGTCGGCGGCTGCGCCGGCAGCACCGCCGGCGGCCTGAAAGTCTCGCGCGTGATGCTGCTGTTCAAGTCCTGCACGATCGAGGTCAAGAAGATGCTGCGCCCGCGCTGCGTAGAAAACGTCCGTCTCGACAGCAAGCCGGTCGACGGGCAGACCGTCTACAACGCCCTGACGTATTTCACGTTCTACATCATCATCCTGCTCATCGCAGGGCTGATCGTGTCGCTCGACGGGCTGGACTTCACGACGAATTTCACCGCCGCGCTCTCGTGCCTGTCCAACGTCGGGCCGGGGCTCTCCCTTGTCGGACCGACCGGAAGCTTCGCCATCTTCTCGCCGCTGAGCAAGATCGTGCTCATGATCTGCATGCTGCTCGGCCGTCTGGAGATCTTCCCGCTGCTGCTGCTGTTCGTGCCGTTCACGTGGCGCTGGAAATAAGCGCCGCCCGCAGCCGGAAACGCACATTGCATAGAACCGCCCCGCAAGTTCTGTGACTTGCGGGGCGGTTTTTTCGATACCAACTCCTTGCCGAACGAATGATGCAGCATTTAAGGCATCTGCGCAGCAGGGGAGCCCGCCGCATCTAACGACAACCCCGCTGGCCGAAGCCTGCGGGGTTGCCTCCGCGCTTCCGCGGTTGATTGCGCCCGGGGCGGGCCTTGCCCCCTCGGGCTCCCCTGCTGCTCTGTCGCGTCTCCCGCCGCATCTAACATACCGCAGACAGCGACAACCCCGCAGGCCGATGCCTGCGGGGTTGCCTCTCTACGCTGCAAACGCAGCGGTCAGTATTTTTTGTTGGGACGCTGGAGAGTTGCGCCGCGGTCAGATCACTCCGACAGCTCTGCCTTCTTGTCGGCAGACAGCTTCTTGATCTTCGGGATGCCCCAGATGAACGCCGGGAGCACAACAACGATCAGTGCATAGTAGCCGTCATAGCCATAGATCTTGGAGATGATGGTCGACAGGCCGAGCAGGGAAACCGCATAGCACAGGCCGATGACGACCAGGCCGACGATCACGCTGCGCATAGCCTTGCTCTTGATGGCCTTCGGGAAGCAGTGACCCTCGAAGCGCTGGATCATGGAGTAGACCAGCGTGACGGACGTGGACACGAACGCGCAGAACAGCAGGATGGTGTACACGACGAACAGCCAGGTGTAGCCGCTGCCCATGAGGGTGACGACGCTCTGGTTGGGGAGCTTCATGACATCGCCGATGTGGCGGGCTGCAATGCTGGCGACAGTGTCGACGCCAACGCTCTTGATGGTGCAGAGGATCGGGTACCAGCGCAGCAGCATGGCACCGGAAGCGGCGAGCGCGCCGCCGTTCATGAGCCAGCCGAGGATGCTCGCGCGCTTGACGCCCTTGTGGGTCAGCTCGGTGGAAGCGGCGATCATGGCCGGGACAGACACGCACTGGAAAGCAGCGTACACAAACACGCCGCGCCAGACGCCCTCGATGCCCTTCTGGGAGGTGACGTCAGCGATGGCCGGGATGGCCGCGTAAGCCGCGTTCTCAGTGGCGAGCTCCTGAGTGACCGCGTCGATCGGAACAACGAAGCCCATGATGACGAGGATCGCGGTGACGATCAGGATCGCGGTGGAAAGAACGGTGGAAGCCTTGATGATCAGGTCAACGCCGAAAATCGACAGAAGGATCAGCAGGGCGATGATGACGAGGTTGCAGATGATATCGGGCAGGTTGATCAGGCTCTTGACGATGCCGCCGGCGCCGTCAACGCAGGACGCGACCGCCGCGAGGATGATGATGATGTAGAAGATCTCGAAGAAGACTTCCATCCACGGCTTCGGATACAGGGCGCGGTAAGTGTCCTTATAGTTGTCGAAACCGTTGAGCTTGGCAAACTTCATCATGATGTACATAACGACCGCAAGAATGCCCATGGCCAGAAGCGGGAAGATGGCCGCGGTCCAGCCGTACTGGACAAAGTAGTTCACGACCTGGTTGCCGGTTGCGAAGCCGGCGCCCACGTGCGTGCCGAACCAGACGGACGCCACGGTAAAGGCGGCTGCCCAGCTGCTCTTGAGCTTTTTGTTATCCATTTTTTACCTCTTTCTTTTCTCTGTTTGCTTTTCTCTTTTGCTCTCTATTTCAAACCCGCCGCGTGCTCTCCTACAACTGCGGCGGGCTTTGAAATCCTCGTCCTTGTGTTAATTTATGAACAAGTC
>OLQD01002572.1_pt1 | contig 13050 bp, 10 predicted proteins | sample 1672841 | NCBI WGS metagenome assembly OLQD01 (sample SAMEA3136729, study PRJEB25190) | human gut metagenome | biome: human gut; feature: human-associated habitat; material: faeces | place: Austria | collected 2013 | reverse complement strand
TGCCAAAGGCAAGATGGAGGGGCCCCGCCCCGACAAGTTCCTCTTTACAAAACCGGCAAGAATCGTTACAATCAAATCAAATCCGTTTGCGGTGCGCCGGGCCTCACCGGTGCGCCGTGTCTGCCGTGTTTTTTGCGGCTCCGGCGCTGTGCCGGGCCGAGCTTTTTGTGCAGGAGGTTTTTCCTATGAAGATCACGCGCCGTGCCGTTCTTCGCCTTACCGGTGCCGCTGCCGCCTCGCTGGCTTTGTCCAGCTGCAGCGCAAGCGGCACCATTCTGGGCAGCAACTTCTCCGCCTGGCTCCAAAAAACGCTGGGCGGCTCTGCCTCGTCCGCCGCATCCAGCGATGCTGCGTCCGATCTGGTCGTCTCGCCGCTGCCGGAAGGGGAACAGCTGGACCCCGGCTTTGCCGTGACCCCCGCTTACGACGCCGACCCGCTCACCGGCGAGGCCCGGCGCAGCGGCGGGCGCATCGTGGGCGTGATGGTGAACAACATCTCCAACACCCCTCGCCAGAACGCCCGCCCGCAGCGCGGCATCGGTTCGGCGGACGTGCTCATCGAGTGCAAGGTGGAGGGCGGCATCACCCGCTTCTGCGCGGTGTTCCACGACGCCGACGCCATCCCGGAGATCGGCCCGCTGCGCTCCGGCCGCGACCAGTTCCTGCAGCTGCTGATGCCGTATCAGGCGCTGTACTACCACGACGGCGAGAGCGCCGCCTGCACCAAGTTCATCAGCGTGTACGATTACTCCGGCCTGAACATCGGCGGCAAGAGCTACTTCAACACCCCGGTCCACCCCCATGTGGCCCACCGCGACAGCCGCGGCCGGGACGTGGCCTACGAGCACACCGAGTTCACCTCCGGCACCGAGATCAAGCAGGCTGCCGCCAACGCAGGCATCGGCCTGGACTACGCCTGCGACACCACCTTCTTCCGCTTTGCGGACTACCGCACCGGCGCCGAGAACGCCATGAAGGGCACCGCCTCCGGCAAGAGCGTCAGCATCGTGCACTCGGACCACTACAAGACCAGCTTCAGCTACAACTGGTTCGACCACACCTATAAAATGCAGATGTACAGCCGCATCTCCGGCCAGTTCGAGAAGGCGGTGGACGAGCTCACCGGCAAGCAGCTCAGCTTCGACAACCTGGCCGTCTGCTTTGCGCCCATCGCGGCTTACCCCGGCGACTCCGGCGACGTGCAGCAGGTGAGCTACATCTCCGGCGGCGAGGTCTATTTCTTCAGCCGGGGCGGCATGGTGCGCGGCACCTGGCAGAAGGCTTCGCCCGAGCACCCGCTGCGCCTGTTCGACGAGAGCGGGGCCGAGCTCATCTTCAACCGCGGCAAGACCTACCTTGCCATCGTGGACGACGACGAGTGGTCCAACTTCAGCTATCAGTAAACGAGGAAACGCCATGAAACGCATCTGGACCCGGGCAGCGGCGGCCGCCGCGCTGTGCGCCGTATTGTTGAGCGGCTGTTCCTTTTCGTCGGAGATCCTCTCCGACCATTCCGCGCCCGCCGACCCGCTCACCGGGCAGGCGCTGCAATACCCCGGCGAGCGCGCCGCTGCCGTGGTCATCGACAACGCCCCGGCCAGCACCGTGCAGTGGGGCATCGGCAGCGCATCGGTGGTGCTGGAGGCCCAGACCGAGGCCGACGCTCCCACCAGCCTGTGCCTGGCGTACCCTGCAGTGAGCGCCATGCCCACGGTGGGTCCGGTGACCCTGGGACAGGACCTGTACTGGCGGCTGCTCAGCGGCCAGCAGGTGCTGCCGGTGCAGCGGGGCGCAGGCCAGTTCGCCCGCAACTATCTGGATTACTACAATCTCCGCGCCGTGGACGCGCTGGAGGTGGGGCGCAACGCCTTCACCTGCGACGCCGACTGGAGCAGCGCCCCGCTGTGGCGCACCAGCGGCAAGGCGGTGCTGGGCGTGCTGGACAGCCTGAACCTCTCCAGCCAGCTGGATGAGCTGGCGGCGTCGGCCTCGTCGGCGGTGACGTCCGACAGCACCGGGGCGGACACCGTTCTGCCCACCCTTCCGGCGCTGCTGCCCCAGAAGGCAGAGCCCCGCCTGCCGGAGCCGGACGCCGAGGACGCCGCCGCCGTGCAGGTGCACTTCGGCACCCAGAGCACCACAGCCTTTGCTTACAGCGCCGAAAGCGGCACCTACGGCATGCTGCACGCCGACGGCACCGCCCAGCTGGACGCCAACACCGGCACCCAGGCCCAGTTCGACAACCTGCTCATCCTGTTCAGCTCGTCCACCCTGCGGGACGATGGCCGCACGCTGGATTACGACCTGACCCTTGGCGGCGGCGTGTGGCTCAACGGCGGCCGCCTGTGGCACATCACCTGGACCCAGGGCACCGACTCCACCTTTTTGTTCTACGACTCCGACGGCCGGCAGCTGAGCCTTTGCACCGGCCGCAGCTATCTGGCGCTGGTATCCAGCGTCACCGGCGAAGAACTGGCTGTGCAGAGCTCGGCCGGGGAAGAACTGCTGGCACACACCGCCGCATAACAACGCAAAAAGCCATCTGCGACTTCACCCGTCACAGATGGCTTTTCTTATGTTTTGCGTTCTTTCCGCCCGGGTGTAGGGAACACATTCATGCGTTCCGCTCCCGTCCCGGCAAATGCCGTCTACCTGCGGAGCAGATGAACCCGCTCCCTGCAGAAAACCGGCTGCCTGAGAGGGCCCCTTTTACAGGTCCACCACGCTGCCCACCTCGGCGGGGCAGGCGGGCACAGCGCCCAGGGCCACCTCGTCGGTGCCGCGGTGCACCGTGAAGGTCTCGCTGCGGCCTGCAGCAAAGTCCGGGTGCCAGGTCAGCTCCAGCGTCTGCCAGTCCTCCGGCACGGCGCAGAAGCAGTGCACCAGCGCGCCCCTGCCTGCGGCAAGGTTCAGGGTGAACACCGAAGCGTCTGCCGCGTTCTCGCCGTAGAGCGGGGCGGCAAAGCTGCCGCAGCGCACGGCGGTGCCGTCGCACACAGCAGAAAAGCCGGTGCCCATGCTGTACAGGTCCGCCAGGGTGCGCACCTCACGGCTCTGCAGGTAGCTGGCGTCCACGGGCAGAGAAGAAGCCGAAAGGTTCTCCACCGAGAGGTACACCAGCACATTGCCCATTTCCGGCGCAGGGGCATAGCCCAGCAGCTCCACAGCGGCCTTGCCGTCCAGCAGGGCAGGCTCGCCCGCAAGACGCGGCTGCTGCGCCGCAGCGGAAACACCGGTGAGCAGGGCAGCGGCAAGGCTGACCGCACCGGAACCGGCACATTTCAGGAATGACCGGCGGGAAATGGACTGGGACATGGGGCTTCCTCCTCAAAAATCGTTCCTTTATACAATAAAGGATTGCGCGGGTTCTGTCAAGGGATGGGCCGGGATTGTAACCGAATCCTTACTCAAAGGCCTCGTTTTCCTCGGTCTCGGCCTGGCCGCGCAGGGTATCGGCGTAGCCGAAGGGCACGATGTCGATGGCCTCCACCAGGCGGTCGCGCATCCACAACTGCACATCGGTCTGCACGGTGTAGCCGCAGCCGGGGTCGGCCATCCACTGCTCGGGGCGGCGGGTGGGCACGGCACGCTGGCTGAGCATGCTCATGATGACGCCGCCGTGGGTCACGCAGGCGGCCTCGGTCACATCCATGCGGATCATATACTCGAACAGCTTCATCAGGCTTTCGGCGCAGCGGGCGTGGAACTGGTCGGTGGGCTCGGCCCCCTCGGGCACATAGCCGGAGCCGGGGGTGATCCACTTTTTGAAGTCCTCGTCGTGCACCAGTTCCTTCACGGGCTTGTTCTCAAACTTGCCGAAGCCCGCCTCCCGCAGATCGTGGACGGTAAAGGTGTGCTTTGCGTCCGGGAACAGGATGTTCGCCGTTTCCACCGCGCGCAGCAGGGGAGAGGAGAACACGGTGTCCACCTGCGGGTATTCGAACCGCTCCTTCAGCTCGGCCAGCTGGGCACGGCCCTCGTCGCACAGCGGGATGTCGGTGCCGCTGCCGATGTAAAGGCCCTGCAGGTTGCCGGCGGTCATGCCGTGGCGGATGAGATGAAGCTTAAAGGTTTTCATGAAAACACCTCGTATCGTTTGGGGAATGCCCCGCCCGGCAAACTGCGGACGGGCGCTGAATTTTTATTATAGCACAAAAAGCCGCTTTTGAAAACCGGGGTCAGTCGTAGTAGTTGATCTGGACTGTGCTGGGGAAGGCATTCGACGCCACATTACAGTTCTTGCTGATGGTGACGGATTTTAAAGAAGTGCATTCCAAAAATGCTTCTCCCTCAATTTTCTTCACACTTCTGGGGATCGTGATGTTATTCAGTTTTTCACAGCCCCAGAATGCTCTGTGCCAGATTTCTTCCACGCCTTCCTCAAGCGTGACCGTTGTCAGATTGTCATTATAAGCAGCCAAATAACTGTCAACCACTTTTACCCCGTGCGGGACCGTGAGTTCCTTGATTGCCGTAAAGCTCACCGCGCTGGATTCCAATTTTGAAAGTCCAGACGGGAGCTCAAGCGAGGGCAATGTCCAACAGGAATCAAATGCATCATAGCCTATACTGGTAACGCTGTTCGGGATGTTAATCTTCTCCAAATCGTAGCACCCAGTAAAAGCCCCGTCTCCTATACTTGTGATTCCTTCTGCAAGCTCTGCCGAGACCAGTGATTCACAATCTGAAAATGCATCATTTCCAATCGAGGTGATTCCGTCTTCAACGACCAGCTTTTTGACGCTTGCACTATGTGAATCATGCCAAGGCGCACCCGTGGTAACAATTTTTGTTGTTTCGTTATAGTTCCAGTTGTAATCCTGCATCGCGCCGGTACCCTTGATGTACAGGGTTCCGTCCTTGTACAATTCCCAGGTTGCGTTTTTTCCGCAGGAGCCGGAGTCGATCAGGTCTGCCGCGTTCTGGGACAGGCTGGAAGCCGTCGTGCTGCTGGCCACGGTACTGGAAGCCGCTGCACTTGCCGCCTGACTGGACGCCGCCTTTTTACCGGAAGCCTGTGCAATGCAGTCCGCAGCAGCCTTCTTGATGGCGTCGCTGGTGAGGGTAGCACCGGTGTAGCCGTCCACATCGGTGCTCTGGCTGCGGATGATCTCGCCCGGCAGTTCTTCTGCGGCCTTGCCGCCCAGCTCTGCCGTCTCGCCGGAAGCGTCCACCCGCACATCGGTGATGGCTTTATCGCTGACGGTCACCGTCACGGTCACATCGCTCAGGCAGCCCTCGGCCGTAGCCGTATAGGTGCCCGCCGTATAGATGGCTTCTGCCGTGCTGGCGGCCGCCGTGCCGGAGGCACCGCCCCGCCCGGCCAGGGCAAAGCCGCCCACAGCCACCACGGCGGCCACGGCCACGCCGCCGATCGCCAGCGGCAGCTTGCTGCCCTTCTTCTTGGGGGCGGCGGGTTCCGCCTGCTGCTGGGCTGCCTGCGCCGCAGCGGCCTGTTCGGCTTCCGCCTTGCGGGCGGCTTCCTCGGCGGCGGCCTGCTCGGCCGCGCGCTTCTCGGCGCGGATGCGGGCCAGCTCCGCTTCCTTTTCTTCAGCGGCCTTGCGGCGGGCAGCTTCCTCCGCTTCCCGCTTGGCCTGCTGTTCCTGACGGCGCTTCTCGGCCTGGGCTTCAAACAGGAAGGTGGTCTTGTCGCTCTCCTGCACGTTCTGCACCGGCTGCACCGGCACGGCCACGCGCTCGGTGTGGTCCTCCGCCGGGGTCTGCACCGGCACTGCGCCGGGCATCAGCCGCACGGTGCTGTCGTCGGCCGGGGCGGCGGGCTGGGCCGTTTCCACCCGCACGGTCTGGTCCGCTGCGGGCTCCTGCGGCACGGCAGGTGCTGCCGGTTCTGCCGCCGGGGCAGGCTGCGGCATCGGTTTCAGGGTGAGGTCCAGCGCGTCGGCTTCCTCTTTGCTCAGGCCGGAAAGCTCCCGCAGGGAGAACTGCTGTTCCAGCGGGGCGTCATCCCTTGCGTTTTTCAGGCATTCCGGCAGGTCTTTCTCCGCTTTGGCGGGTTTCTCGCTGTCGGCGTGCGCCTTTCCCCACACTGGGCGCTCCGTCTCTCCGTTGGGGTCATTTTCCTCCGGGGCGGCCGCGCCGCTGGTGCTGGGCACGGGCACGGTGTCGCCCTCCGGGTAGATCATCTTCGCCTCGCCCTCGGTGTAGAGGATGGCTTCCAGCGCCTGCCGCATCACGGTGGGGCTGTCGTAGCGCTGGGCCGGGTCCGGTGCGCAGGCTTTGAGCACGATCTCGGCCAGACGGCCCTCGGCGTTGGCCGGGGGCGGCAGGGCCGCGCCGGAAAGCCGCTGGGCCTGGGCCCGTTCCCGGCTGGACGGGGTGATGGGCTGGGGGTAGGGCGGGTAAAGCGGCATCCGGTTGTTGTTCAGCAGCTGGTACATCACAAGGCCCAGCGAGTAAATGTCCACATTGCTGGTGTACTTTTCACCCCGGAAGACCTCCGGGGCCATATAGTTCACGGTGCCCGCACGGGTGGAAGCGCCGGTGGATGCGCTGGCGATGCGCGCCACGCCGAAATCGCCCAGCTTGAAATCTTCCGTCTCGGAGATAAAGATGTTGGCGGGCTTGATGTCGCGGTGGATGATGTTGTACCGCTGGCAAATTTCCAGCGCCTTGCACAGGTCCATGCCCAGCTGGATGACCTCGCGGCGGGTGAAGGTGTGGTTCTGCTTCAGGTAGCTGGTGATGGGGGTGAGCAGCTCCATGCGGATGAGGATGTCCCAGCCCACGCCGTCTTCGTGGGGGAACATCTTGTGGTCCTCGTAGCTCACGATGTTGCTGTGGCCCTTGAGCTTGCTCATGAGGGCGATCTCCCGGTTGAGCTCCTTGACGTAATCCCGAAAGTAGGTGGACGCACCGTTCATGTCCATGCCGTCGGCCAGGATCTCGTCCAGCTCCCCCTGGCTGGACGGGATGGTCACGGCCTTGAGCGCACCGGTGTACACGGTGTCGAACTCATCCCGGCGCTCGATCTCGAACACCCTGCCGTAGCTGCCCGCGCCGATGAAGCGCTTGATGCGCCACTCGCCGAAGAACGGCTCATACCGCTTGTAATACTCGTTTTCCATGCTGATCCCTCGTCTTATTTTTCTGCTTGCAGCGCTGTTTTGGGCCAGAATGCCCGGCAAACGGCTGCAGACCGTGCCAAAGCGCCGAATTTTTTGGTTTTTCCGCAAATCGCGCGCCACTAAATGTATGCGCTGATGCTTTCAGTTTAACATAGATATGGTATCCGGTGCAATGGTTTTGACAAAAATGACGAAATTTGATGAAAAATATCGTCATTTTTCTTGCTTTACAAGTCGTTTTCCGCTGTGTATAATCAACCTGTTGTAAACCAAAAATCAGGATGTCCCCCAACCATCCGACGCATTGAGGAGTCAGTATCATGGAATTCAACCGTATCATCAAGCTGCTGCGCAAAGAGCGCGGCATCACCCAGAAGCAGGCCGCCGAAGACCTGGGCGTCTCGCAGGCGCTGCTGTCCCACTATGAAAAAGGCATCCGCGAGTGCGGCCTGGACTTCGTGGTGCGGGTGGCCGATTATTATAATGTTTCCTGCGATTACCTGCTGGGCCGCAGTGCCGAGCGCAACGGCATGATGCTTTCGGCCGAAGATATCCCGAACCCGGATAAGATGAAGGATAACGTCTACCACGGCAGCGTGCTGCCCACCATGAACAAAAAGCTGATCTCCAACAGCCTGAACGTGCTGTACGCCAAGATCGGCCAGTGCCACAGCAAGGCCCTGACCACCGAGGTGAGCTCCTACCTGATGATGGCGGTGGCCAAGATGTTCCGCCACCTCTACTCGGCCGAGCCCCACAACGCCGCCAGCATGTTCAGCATCGACGCCTACCGCTGGCGCGGCTATTCCGACGCCGTGATGCGCATGTCTGAGGCCAATGTGGAAGCGCTGCTGGCCGGGCAGGACGTGAACGGCGGCGAGGGCGTGAAGGACCCCGCCTGCCTTGCCATGACCACCGAAAGCCTGACCCGGGAGTTCCCGCTGTACACCCCCAGCCTGTTGAATCTGGTCAAGACCAGCGAGACCCACGTCAAGGGCATCTCGCCGGAAGGGTGATATTCCTGTGAAAAACAGGTGATTTTTCGCCCAAAAGGCTTGCACTTTTGTGCCGGAAAGGGTATAAACAGAATAGTAGATTCTGGAAAGCTGGCTTTCCGCACGTTTTAAGGAGGATTTATTATGTCCAACTGCATTTCCCGTCGCGCTTTTCTGAAGGGCGCCGGTGCTTCTGTGATGGCTCTGGGCGCATCCGGCATGCTGGCCGGCTGCAAGCAGAACGGCAGCTCCACCGTCGTTTCCGTCAAGGTCGGCGATAAGGTCAGCAACTGGAACGGTCTGGGTGTTCAGCTCTCCAGCCTGTTCGGCGTTGACACCGCTCCCCAGCAGGAGGGTTATGAATATCTGGCAGTTCTGGTCACCGTGGTGAACCGCACCAAGGATCAGACCTTCACCATCGGCGCACAGAATGTGGACGCCATCGACGCCGCCTACCCGGTGCCCCCGGCAAGCAACGTGGACGCAAACTTCCACGCACTGGCTGCCGACACCACCGACTTCGTGGCTTCCTGCGACGGCCAGACCGTCGAGTGCACCGCCACCATCTCGCTGTACAACCAGAACTCCCAGAGCTTCTCGGACTCCACCACCCTGCCCCCGCAGGGCAGCGGCTATGTCCAGATGCTGCTGATGGTGCCCAAGGGCTGGAAAGAGCTGGAAGTTACTTACATGCCCACCTTCGTGGCCGACAAGACCCTCACCTTTACCATGAAGGCCGCCGACGTCACCCGCGCCTGATGCCCCGCAAGCGGGACGAAATTTCGTCCAAAACCCGCGCAGCATCCTGTTTTTTGCAGAATTTATTTTTGCAAAAGGCATTGACATTTCCACCGGTTTCGCCTATTTTATAAGTAAACGCCGCAAGGCTTTTTGAATGTATCTGCCTTTAAAGGAGGAACTATCATGTCTTACACTTTCTCCCGTCGTGATTTTATGAAATACACTGCCCTCACCGCAGTGGCAGTTGCCAGCGCCGGTATGTTCACCGGCTGCAGCGGCAACCCGAACCAGCCCAGTGCTGTTTACAATGCAGCCAATGACAGCGCCCTGACTTTCGGCGGTTCTTCCGGTGGCTTCCTGGGCATTGGTGCTTCTCACGATAAGCACGTTCTGAAATCCGGTGCCACCTATGCGGACGGTACTTTGAAGTGCACATTCGAGCACACCCCCGTTTCCGAGGGCACCAGCAATTCTTATTCTCACTATCAGCTGAGATATGTTGACACCGACGGTCTTGCACATTACGTTTCTCCCAATGCAACTGACTTCGATGCTAACGGTGGTGGTGATGGTCTGAAGGTCAACGAGACTACTGAAGTCAAACTGACCATCAAAAATCTGAACAATGACGTTCTGCAGGCTGCTAAGAACGTTTACATCCAGTATTTCCCCCGCCACAATGCCCTGGGCAACGAGAACGATGCTTATTCTGACGTCTACGCAACTTGGGACATCACCAGCCTCATTCAGGGTTAACCAAAAAGCATTCAAGGCCCGCACCTGCAAAAGGGTGCGGGCCTTTTTGTATCCCAGTTTTTGGCACTCTGCCGCAAACAGGGCAAAGTTTTTTAGTTGTTTTGTGCCTTGTGCACAGTGGTGTTTTCCGGTACAATAGGGTTATCAGATCGTACAGGTGCATCGCGGCAGAGCAGTCGCCGCGATGTTTTGTATTTTGAGGGAACCCCCGAAAACGCTGTAAAGGAGTGCTGTTTCGATGATCAACATGGTAAAGCTTCCCACCAAGAAAAGCAACTTGTTCCTGCGCGTGGCAAAGGGTCATTTTGCCACCAGCCACAGCCATATCAATTATTACATCGACGTCACCACCCAAAAAGCCCGCCTTTCCGAGGCAAAGGCCGTGGCAAAGGAGCTGGTGGCGGCTTACCAGCACAACACCATCGTGGACACCGTGCTCTGTCTGGACGGCACGCAGGTCATCGGCACCTGCCTTGCCAACGAGCTGACGAAGGACGGCTTTGCCAACATGAACGCCCACCAGACCATCTACGTCGTCACCCCGGAGTACACCACCGGCAGCCAGATCATCCTGCGCGACAACCTGGCCCCCATGGTGAAGGGCAAGCATGTGCTCATTCTGGCGGCTTCCATCACCACCGGCTACACCGTGCAGGCCGCTGTGCAGGCCGTGGATTACTACGGCGGCACCGTGGCGGGCCTTTCGGCCATTTTCGCCACCACCCACGAGTGCATGGGCTACCCGGTCACCTCCATTTTCGACCCCGCCAGCCTGCCGGATTATTCCAGCTACGACAGCCGCGAGTGCCCCATGTGCAAGGCCGGCCAGCACATCGATGCGCTGGTGAACAGCTTTGGCTATTCGGCGCTGTAACGTAAAAAGGCTGTCAAGTGCTCACGGATGCGCCCTTGACAGTCCCTTGTGAAATGATTATACTATAAATAGAAAGGCGCTGGCCCGCAAACGGCTCGCTCCTTACTGAATCAGATCAAGAAAAATGACCGTTCAAGTTGGTAGCTGGAGGCGGTCATTTTTTCTTGCGTCTATCGCTGTGAGAAACAGTCCATGTAATTTCGAACGTAACGTAGATCGCTCCGCCGAGAAGCGTGAGCAGCAATACGACCTGTTCAAACGTCATGGTGCATCCCCCCTTTCCGCCCTCAAGCGTCCGGGGGAGCGAGATTTCAAGAAAAATCTCTTTACCCGGCGCGCTCAGGTGCCGGTAAGGAGAAAAAAGCCGCCTGTGTTTGTGGCACAGCGCCCTGCCGCCAAAGCGGCAGTTTTATGATAGCATACTTTTCATCAAAACACAACAGGGCTTTGCAGTCGCTTTTATCGCTGCAAAGCCCTGTTTTTACTTTTCTTTTTTCGGGAACACAAACGGCTCGTGCAGGTACACCGCCACCAGATATGCCGCCATGAAACACCAGATGATGGGCTCGCACAGGATCACGGCGTTGTACTGGAATTTCGGGATGAACACCAGCACAAAGATCACCTTGCCCACCAGCTCGATCACGCTGGAGAACAGCGGCAGCACCTTCTGGCCAAGGCTCTGCAGCGCGTAGCGGGTGCACAGCAGCACCCCCAGCACCGCATAGAACGGTGCGTTCCACAGAAGGTACCGCGCACCGTTTTCCAGCACGATGGGCTCCGTGGAGCCGGAGATCAGCTGCACCATCCATTCCGCGCCAAAGTTCATCAGCACCACGGCGGCGACCATCACCACCACCGAGTACAGATACATCTGCCGCATTCCCCTGCGCACACGGTCGGGCTGGTTTGCGCCGCGGTTCTGGGAAACGAAGGTGGAACCGGCGTTCGCCATGGAGATGAGCGGCATATCCGTAAAGGCAAACAGCTTGCGGGCGGCGGTGTGGCCTGCGATGGTCAGGGTGCCCAGACCGTTGATGCCGTACTGCAGCACCACCGAACCCGCAGACACGATGCTGCTCATCAGGCCCATGGAGATGCTCTGGCTGAACAGCTCCCAGTAGAGATGACTGCCCACGGCGAAATGCTTTTTCTCCGGGATGAGGATGCACACCCTTGCCAGCACGTACAGAACGCACAGCACCACCGAGATGCCCTGTGCAATGACCGTTGCCACCGCTGCGCCCCGCACGCCCATGCCAACCCCGGCAATGAACCACAGGTCCAGCCCCACGTTCAGCGCCGAGCTGATGAGCAGGAACACCAGCGGCATCACGCTGTTGCCAATGGCGCGCAGCAGGCCTGCGCACAGGTTGTACAGGAACATGACGATCACGCCAAGATCAATGACGATGATGTAGCTGTAGGCATCTTCCAGAATTTCTGCCGGGGTATCCAGCAGCTGCAGCAGGGGACGCAGGCCGAAGAAGCCCGCCGCCGTGATGACCAGCGAGGCGATGAGACCGATGACGATGGAGCCCGTCACGGTGCGCTTGAGCAGGTCCTCGTCCTGTGCGCCGTAGGAGCGCGCTGCCACGATGGCAAGGCCGTTGCCGATACCGATGCCAAAGCCCACCAGAAGCTCGTAGATGGAGCCGCAGGAGCCAATGGCGGCAAGGGCGGTGTCGCCCAGCACATTGCCCACGATCATGGTGTCCACCGTGTTGTAGAGCTGCTGGAACAGGTTGGAGACGAGGATGGGCAGCATGAACAGCAAAAGGCTACTCAGGATGGGCCCGTGCATCAGGTCAACGTTCATATTGAAAAGTTGTTTCTTCCGGGGCTGCGCTTGGGTCATAGGGGTCCTCCAATGTTGTGTTTTTACCGCAAAACAAGGGACTGCACAAAAGTCAGCCCCTTGTTTGCGGTATGATACTGTTGCTTTTTCCGATGAAGCCGCCCATTGCAGCCCCTCTCGTGAAAAGACAAATCCGGAAAATCCGCAGATTTTCCAGATTTGTAAATATAAAAATAATTTTTCCGCTGAAAATCACCAGAGCGCAAGCGGAGGCAATTCTAAATCGTTACAGCTCCTGCGTCTCAAAGCCGTTTCCGGTGAGCACCTGCACGCTGGTAAAGCCCGCTGCCTTGATGGCGGCGGCGGCTTCGTCAAAGCCGAAGGTCAGGCTGTTGATGTCGTGGGAATCGGACGTAATAATAACTTTGCCGCCCATCTTCTGCCACTCGCCCAGCAGCCATGCGCCGGGGTAGAAGTCCTTGCGGTAGCCGCGGTAGACGCCGCCGGTGTTCACCTCCAGCAGGCAGTCGTTGTCCTTGGCGGCCTGCAGGGCCTTGAGGGCAGCGGCTTTGTAGCGGGGCGATTCCTCGTCGAAGAACTCGCCGTTGGCGTTCAGCTTCTTGATCAGGTCGATGTGGGCCAGAATGTCCGGCTTGAGGGCGGCCACCTTTTCCACCTCGGCAAAGTAGGCTTCCACGGCGGCCAGAGGGTCGGCGTCAAAGTCATCGTTGATGCAGTCCCACAGGTCCTGCGGGCGGAAGTCGATCTCGTAGTACTTGCCGGTGTTCTTGCCGTACAGGT
>OLQD01002571.1_pt1 | contig 13051 bp, 10 predicted proteins | sample 1672841 | NCBI WGS metagenome assembly OLQD01 (sample SAMEA3136729, study PRJEB25190) | human gut metagenome | biome: human gut; feature: human-associated habitat; material: faeces | place: Austria | collected 2013 | reverse complement strand
GGAGCTGCTCAGCGCCAACAAGATCATCCGCCCCGCCTACAAGAGCCTGGGCGGCACCCACGAATACGTCCGCCGCACCGAGCGGTAAAAAGGAGGCAGCACCATGCGCACAGAATGGACCCACGCACCGGAAGAATGGTTTTTCCTGCACAATTTTGACGTTGACAAGGTGTTCAGCACCATCCAGCGGGCAGATTACCTCGTGCTGTACTACATCCGGCAGCAGGCCGCGCAGCACCCGGGCAGCAAAGTTTATCTGGCCGACCTGGCCGCAGCCATGGGCCTGAAGGTGACCGAGCTTTCCAAGGCCGTGGAAAAGCTGCAGGACAAGGGCTTCGTTGCCTGGAAGACCGACAAGGAAGCCGGCCGCACCTATGTGGAACTTTCCAGCAAGGCCGTGGAGCTCATGGCCGAGGAGCACGATTTCATGAAGCGCTGCTACGAACGCCTGCGCTCGGAGCTGGGCGACGACGAACTGCGCCGCACCGTGGACACCATGCAGAAGGTGACCGCCATCCTCAAAGAGGAGCGCAGCGCCGACTGAGCCGCCCCGCAAAAAACGACCCCCGCATCTGCGCTGCTGCAGGTGCGGGGGTCTTGCTTATGCTTCAGGGGTCATGCGCGGGAGATGGGGCTCACTCCTTCGGGAACGCCTGGTTCCAAACCTGGATGACGCGCCACTTCGGGGTCCTGCCGTCCGGCTCGAACTTGCCGTCCTCGGCGGTCAGCAGGCCCTGCTCCACGCACCACTGGGCCGCCTTGGCCAGCTCGGTGTCGGACACATCGGTGAAAGCGGGCTCTGCGGCGGGTTCGGGCTTGCCCTTCTGGGTCCAGATGAGCATTGCCAGTTCACCGCGGTTGGTCGGGATAGCTGCGCCCTCGGGCAGCAGGTCGTTCAGGATGACGCGAGTGGTGATCTCGTAGCCGCCCCAGATGGCTGCACCTGCTGCGGCCACACCGATCACGGCACCGGATCCGTCTGCGGGTGCCTCGGGCTCAACGGGGAAGCCGGGGTCGAGAGGTTCCGCGGGGGTAACGGTGGTCGTGTCTTTCCAATGAGCGATCAGCTTCACTTCGCATTCCGGGACCTCAAAGGTGATGGTCTCGCTGTTGAGGCCGCTGGTCACGTTGAGGTTTTCCGGCGTAACGATCTCCCAGTAGTCGAAGGTCATGCCGGGGAAGGTGCCGATATCGTCCTCATCGGTGCTGTTGTCCAGCACAGCGGTGATGCTCGCGGTATCGCCCACTTTCTCCCACACAATATCCTCGTGCAGGCCAACACCTTCATCAAAGATGGCGGGGTCGTTGGAGTAGGTGATCTGTGCCTCATAGTGGGCGGTGAGCTCCACCGGCGCGTTCACCATCTCAAAGGTGGCCTTCTCGCCGCCTTCCACGTTCACCTCCTTGTCGGAGTTGACCTCCCAGTAAGCGAACCGCAGGCCGTCCTTGGAACGGTCTTCCGCGACGATGACGATGGTCTCGCCTGCCTTGGCGGTCTCGACGGGGGTGCCGTCCATATAGTAGGCCGCACCGCCGTTCACGGTGATGCCCTGCAGATGCTTGTACTTCGCGTCCACCACCACGGCCTCGTCCGGCATGGTGAAGGTAGCCTCGGGGTCGTTCTTGCCGACCAGAGTACCGTTGTCCGGGGTGATCACCCAGCGGTTGAACTCGTGGTCTTCACGGTCCTTTGCCTTGATGGTGATCACGTCGCCCTGCACGGCACGGGTGATCTCCTCACCCTTTTCGTTGTAGGCAGTGCCCTTGTCGTCGGTCATGGTGATGGTGTGGTACTCATAGTACACAGCCTTCACGCTCACGTTGCCGCTGGGCATGGCGAAGTGGGCTTCGGATGCAGTCGCATCGTCCAGATGTGCATTATCGCTGACTTCCCAGCGGATGAACTTCCAGCCTTCGCGTTCGGGCGCAACGATCGTCACGTCCTCGCCGGACTTCACTTCCACATTGCCAGACCCGCCGTTTGCCGTGGTGTCGGCATCTGCCAGTTCGACGAAGTAGAGCTGCTTGGACTTTGCCTCAATGGTGATGTCGAAATCACGCATCTTGAAGGTTAGCTCCGGGGTCTTGCGCTGGTCTTCACGCAGGTTGATTTCTTCACTGTACCAGCAGTCGAACTCCTGGTCGCCGGGCAGATTCGGGGTGAGGGTGATCTTCTCGCCTGCAACGGCCTTGATGGTAGTCTCGCCGTTTTGTGCGGTGCCGTTGATGACGGTGACCGTGTGCAGGGTCTTGTACATAGCCGTCAGAGTCACATTGCCCTTGGGCACCTTGAGGGTGAAGCTCTCAGCGCCCTTCTGCTCCTCGGTCAATGCCCAGCCATCGGGGCCCTCGGCCTCCCAGTGGTCAAAGACCTGCTCCTCCGGGTCGTACACGGCCTTGATCTCCACTTCCTGTTCACGCAGGGCGTCAGTAATCGTAGTATCACCGTTCACGGTACCGCCGTTCACCGTAATGGTACGGTACTTCATGTATTTCGCAGTGACCGTCACATTGGTGTTCTTGGGCATCGTGAAGGACTGGCGCTCTGCCTTGGTCAGGTCGAGCTGCTTTGCAACGTCCTCGTTGTCCACAGTCCAGCCGATGAACTCCCAGCCATCGCGGCCTGCAGCCTCAAGATAGAACGAATCGCCTGCAGCAACTTCCATCTTCTCGCTGGGATGCAGCTCGTTACCTTCGTCATTGACCGTAACGTAATAGCGCTGGCTGGTCGTAGCATTCAGCGTAACATTGTGGCCCGGCATGAGGAGCTTAAATTCCGCGTTATTCTCGTTGCCATGCAGTTCATTCGGCAGGGTATCGGGACTGGTCCAACCTTCAAACTTCCGATCCTCGGGGACATTGGCCTTGATCGGGACCCATTCGCCCTCAATGAAAGCACCCACGATCTCGTCGTCCACAGTGACGGTGTACAGCTCGTTATACTTTGCCGTCAGCGTAATATCGCCCTCGGGAACGGTGACGGTGATTTTCTTATCCGTCAGCTTTTTGGTACCGTCGGGGCCGGTCACTTCCCAGTAGGCGAACCGCTTGCCATCCACCTCCTCGGCGGTGACGGTGATGCTGTCGCCGTGCAGAGCCTTATCGTTCACTGTGGTGGGGCTGTTGCCATTGTTGATGGTAACGGTGCGGTACTCCATCTGGACGGCTTCCAGCGTCACATTGCCCGAAGGCATCTGGAACTGGACGGTGGACTGGCTGGTGTCAAGGGTGAAGTTCTCCGGGCCGGTGAGCTTCCACTCAATGAACTTCCAGTCGTCACCCTTGTTTTCGGCCTTGATGGTGACCCAGTCGCCAGCCTTCACGCGGGCAGTGGTGCTCTCGCCGTTGACCGTGCCGCCAGTCACCGTGATGGTGAACAGGGTCTTGGGCACTGCGGTGAGCGTGACGTTCTTGTCCACCATCTTGAAGGTGAGGGTCGGGCTCTGCCTCTTATCGGTGGTCAGGCGGATGTCATTGCTTTCCCAGCTGTCGAACTCATCCGCCGGGATACCGTAGTCTGCGGCGTTGACGGTGACCGTGTCACCCTCAATGTAGGTATCCGGCAGCACGGTACTTGTACCATCTGCACCGATCACGGTAACGGTGTGCAGGGTCTTGTATTCGGCCATCAGGGTCACATTGCCTTCCGGCATAAAGAAGGTGATGTGATCACTCTGCTGCTGGGCGGGCGTCAGGGTGATGCCCTCGGCCTTCCAGCTCATGAACTTCTTACCATCAGGCACATCGGCGTCCACGGTGATCTCTTTGCCTGTGAGGGCAGAGGTCACATCGGCATGGCCGCCATCCACCGTGATGGTGTACAGCTTATTGTAGCGCGCCTTCAGCTCCACATTCTCGTTCGGCATGGTGAAGGTGGCTTCCTCGTTGTTCACACCGGTGATGGTCACATTATCGGTGACGACTTCCCACCGCACGAACTGATAGCCCGGGCGCTCGGCTGCCTTGATGTTGATCTTGTCGCCTTCCACAGCCTGCTTGTCGTCGGTGCCATTGACGGTGTAGGTGCCATTGTTCACCACGATGTTGCGCAGGGTCTTGTACTGTGCCGTGAGCTCCACGCCGTTCTTCGGCATATCGAACTCAATGGGCGAGGCGGCTTTCTGCTCGTTGGTCAGGCCCTCGACACCCACAACATCCCAGCCAACAAACTTCTCACCCTCAGGTGCGGGGTTTGCGGTGGCAACGATCTTGTCACCCTTGACGGCTTCGGTGGTCGTTTCGCCGTTCACGGTATAGGCGCCGTCAATCACAGTGATGGACTGCAGCGCCTTATACTTTGCTTCCACCTGAACTTCGCCTGCAGGCATGTTGAAGGTAGTGATGTTTCTGTTCTCATCGGCCAAGGTCACGTTGTCGCTCAGCACATTCCAGCGTTCGAACTTGCGGCCCGGGATGGTGTTGGCGGTAATGGTGATCTCGGTGCCTTCCTTTGCAAAGGAAGGCGTTGCGGTGCCCTTCTTAACAGTCACATCATAGAGCTGATTGTAGCTGTTCTCCAGCTTCACGTCGCCATCCGGCATGGTGAAGGTGGCCGTGAGCTTATCTGCATCGGTCAGCGTCACGCTGTCGGGGCTGATGGTCCAGCCTGCAAACTCAAAGTGGTCGCCCTTGTCCGGTGCCGTCACGGTGACGGTCTGGCCTGCGTGGGCGGTGGGGAGGTCTGCGCCGTCCACCTTGAAAGTGCAGCCGTCCGGCACCTTAATCGTGTGCAGTTTGCTGGGCACGATGCGCAGGTAGTTTGCATCTGCGGTGATGGGCGTAATGCGCGGGTCGGTCAGTGCGCCGCCATCAGCGGTAGTGAAGTAAACGTAATCCTTGCCATTGTAGCTGATGCTGTGTGCGGCGCCCTTGGTTGCATCCTTATTCTGGATGGTCACTTCACCGGTATTGTTGAAAACAGCCGCACCGTTAACGGTACCGCCATTGTCGTTCTTGCCGATCAGCTCTACGCTGGAAGCATTATTCACAGTCAGCTTGCCGTCTACTGCAATATTTTCACAGGTAATACGCAGCTTACCGGCGCAGGTGATATTTGCATCTCCGACAACCGCTCTAGCCTCAGTGCTGGTAAGGGTCACATCCTCTGCGGCTTCAATGACCAGCTTACCTTGGTGCGCCGAGTATTCGCCACCATTCAAATCAACGGTTGTATTCGGAGCGTAGATGGTCAAATTTCCGATATAGGATTCGGCATCCGTATTCAGGCTCAGGATCTTGGTGGCCGGGTCGTAGCGCAGGGCACCATTGAGGATCTTATCCTTGTTCAGGCTGTTGACAGCCTTGCCGTTCACCACCGGGCCATACTTTTCAATGTTGGTCTTGGTGGTGTCCTTATTTCCGTCGGCATCCAGATAGGTCAGGCTGCCTCCGAAGGTGGAAGGAATGGGGATTTCACCATCAACACCACCAATGGTTGCTACGCCATGATTGCTCTGTACGGTGACATCTCCACCAACAAGGTTGATGTTTGTGCCTTTTCCTCCATGCGGGTTAGCATGTCCACCGCCAATCGCAGCAGCACCTCCACCTGCTTTTGCAGTTACTGTGCCACCATTGATGGTGATGTTCTCTGCACTTGCATGAATACCGCCGCCAATGCCTGCGGCTTCACTGCCGCCGATTGCTGTTACGTCGCCGCCGTTAATGGTAATGTTATTGCCATTGCCCTCATTGCCGCCGCCAATGCCTGCACCCCAGCCATAGCCAGTCGTGCTCTGTGCAATGATCTTGCCGCCATTGATGGTGATATTGTTGCCAGACTTATGGAACGCTCCACCAATACCCGCACCACTCTGACCACCAGTTGCTTCCAGCGAACCGGAGCCATCAATAGTCAGCTGTCCGTCATCCTCTTTCTGGATACCAGCGCAGTTTTCACCACTCTGCAAGACGCTGCTGCCCTCAATATACAGGTCCACATCTCCGCTGACGGAGACGGCCGCACCACTCGAAACAGTGATATGCAGATCATTTAGGTATACTTTTGCAGCCGTGCCGCTGCTGCCCTTGATAACCAGCTTGCTTGTGGTACTCGTACCTGTAACAACAAATACGCCCGTGTAGGTCTGGTCTCCCTGCTTGGCAGTCTGTACACCCTCGGCATTGACCGACACTTCAATATTGCCGTCTGCAATATCCAGCGTCACGGCGTCTTCCGGGATGCTGTTTTCCTCATTCAGCCGTGCAATGCTGCTGCGGCTGTTGTGATGCTCAGCTGCATCAGCGCATTGGTGCTTTCGGCCAATGCCGGGGCCGACAGCGTGAACATCATGCACGCTGCCAAAGCAGCGGATGCTGCGCGCTGGGCCAGTTTCTTTTGTCTCATTTGTATTCCCCCTTTACGTTCACTGCGAGGACCGGGCTGTAGGGCCCCCGGTATTGCCTAAATTTTAGCATAATTTTCCTCGATTTTGGGGGAAAGTGCGCGAAACGCCCCGAAAGCGGCGTGAATCGCAAAATCACGTCGAAAAAGTCATTTCCTTTTTGGTGAAAACAGAAAAAAGGGCCGCCGCACCGTTTGCCGTGCAGCAGCCCTTGGGTCCCTTATTGCGGGGTGTGGTTTACTTGGTGCCGTAGATGCGGTCGCCTGCATCGCCCAGGCCGGGCACGATGTAGCCGTTCTCGTTCAGGTGGTCGTCCTGTGCGCCGAGGTAGATGTCCACATCGGGGTGTGCCTCGTGCAGGGCCTTGATGCCTTCCGGGGCAGCGATCAGGCCGATGAACTTGATGCGCTTTGCGCCATGCTTCTTGATCTGGGTGATGGCGTCAATGGCGCTGCCGCCGGTGGCCAGCATGGGGTCCAGCACCAGCACGTCGCGCTCGTCGATATCCTGGGGCAGCTTGCAGAAGTACTCCACGGGCTGCAGGGTCTCCTCGTCGCGGTACAGGCCGATGAAGCCCACCTTGGCAGCAGGCAGCAGGGTCAGCATGCCGTCCAGCATACCCATGCCTGCGCGCAGGATGGGCACCAGGGCCAGCTTGCGGCCAGCCAGCACCTTGGTCTTTGCCATGGTGATGGGGGTCTCGATCTCCACTTCCTCCAGCGGCAGGTCGCGGGTGGCTTCGTAGCACAGCAGAGTGGCGATCTCGCCAACGAGGTCACGGAACTCCTTGGTGCCGGTCTGCTTGTTGCGCAGAATGCTCAGCTTGTGCTGCAGCAGCGGATGCTCAACGATCATCGGGGTCATAAAAACACGCTCCTTATTTTAAATAGATAGCTCTATCGGGTACGGTTTAACGATTCTCCAGTGCTGTCAGCTTGTCGATGCGGCGCTGATGGCGGCCGCCCTCAAACTCGGTGTTCAGGAAGATATCCACCAGCTGGCAGGCAAGGCCGGGGCCGACCACGCGGCCGCCCATGCACAGGGCGTTGGCGTCGTTGTGGCGGCGGGTATACTCGCAGCTGAAGCTGTCCGAGCAGCAGCAGGCGCGGATGCCCTTGATCTTGTTGGCGGCCATGCTGATGCCCACGCCGGTGCCGCAGAACAGCAGAGCCTTGTCGCTCTCGCCCTTCACGACGGCTTCGCAGGCGGGCACGGCCATGTCGGGGTAGTCCACGCTGGCAGTGCTGTGGGTGCCGTAGTCCACATAGGCGAGGCCCAGCTCGTCCAGATGGGCCTTGACAGCTTCTTTCAATTCAAATCCGCCGTGGTCAGCGGCCAGTGCAATGGGTTTTGCCATGGATTGCATTCCTTTCTCTTGGGCGCAGGACGTTCAGGCCTGCGGTTTGTTTGCGGCGGCTTCGGCGGCAAGGCGCTCGGCGCGCTCCCGCTCGGCCTGGCTCAGACGGTGATAGTCCGGCAGCAGCGCTTCCGGCAGCACAGCCTGCCCGGCCTGCGCCATCTGCTTTGCCACCAGCGCCACCGCGCCGGCCCGGCCGCCCCGCAGCGCCGGGGGAGCTTCCAGCACGCCCGGCACATTGCCGTATTTATTATAGCACAGAGATGCGCCATCACCAACAAAAAACAGGGGCTTTTTGCAATTTTCTACAAATTCGGCCAGGTCGCTCACCGCCCGGGCGTCGTCGTCCAGCAGGCGGGCGTGGGTCGCCAGGTCAAAGGCCGCGCTGTACACCTGGGCGCGGCGGGCGTCCAGCGCGCAGAGCACGGTGCCTTCGCCGGTGTGGGCGGCGGCCAGCGCTTCCAGTGTGGACACCGGGGCGCACAGGGTCTCCCGGGGGAAAGCAAGCCCCTTCACCGCCGCCAGACCGATGCGCAGGCCGGTGAAGCTGCCGGGCCCTGCGTTGACGCCGTACAGGTCGATGTCGGCGCAGGTCATGCCGCACATCTTCAGGCAGGTGTCGATCATGGGCATCAGGGTCTCGCTGTGGGTCATGCCCGCGTCCAGATATACCTCGTACAGCAGGCGGTCGTCCTGCAGCAGGGCCACACCGGCGGTCTTGCCCGCCGTATCCACGGCCAGAATGTTCATAGCGTTACCCCCTCGATGGTGATCCTGCGTGTGTTCTCGTCCACCCGGTCGATGTTGACCCGGATGGGGTGTTCCAGCGCCAGCAGGTCGGCAAAGTTCTCGCTCCACTCGGCAGCCACAATGGCACCCTCGTCCAGATAATCGTAGAATCCGGCGGCGCACAGGTCGTTTTCGGTGGAGATGCGGTACAGGTCAAAGTGGGCCAGCGGCTTCGGCCCGCGATAGTAGTTCACGATGGCAAAGGTGGGGCTGGTGACCGGGTCGGTGCAGCCAAGGCCCTCGGCAAGGCCCTCGGTGAAAGCGGTCTTGCCCGCGCCCAGCCCGCCGGTGTAGGCCACGAGGGAGCCCGGTGCCAGCACGGCGGCCATGCGTTTGCCCAGCGCCACGGTCTCGGCGCGGGAATGGGTGATGTATTCTGCCATAAGAGTATACCTCTCTGATAACACAAAAGGGATGGCAGTGGGTTCTGCCATCCCTAAGTATAATATAATTGGTGCAAAAGTGCAATGCCCGCGTATCAGGCGGCCTGCTGTTCGGCCGGGGCCGCTGCGGGTGCACCGGGCAGCCGCACGGTGTGGTCGCCGCTCAGCATCAGGTAGCTGGCCGCTGCGTGGGGCCGCCGCCCGCCCTGGCTGCTGTACCAGATGATATCGTCGGTGCCGTAGGTCTCCTTTGCATCTTCGGCGGCCTGTTCCAGCGTGTCGCCCGCGATCATCCGGTTCACCATGTCCCACAGCATACTGCGGGAATACACCGAGTAGACGTTGTTCACATACCCGGCCACGGCCTTTGCGCCGCCCGCCAGCAGGCCGTCCGCAATGGAGGTGTCCACATGGCCGTTCTTGCCGTAGAACTCGCAGGTCTCGCTGAGCACGATGCCACTGCCCCGGTAGGCGCTGCGGAAAAACGCACCGGTGGCGGCGTACATGCCGTTGATCTTGACGACCCGGTGGCTGAGCAGGTCCAGCCCGTAGCGGAAGTCACTCCAGAAGTTCGACTGCTCGGTGAGCAGGATGAGCGGTTCGGTGGCCGTCTTTTTCCACAGCCAGCCATATTCATAGGTATAATATGCGCCGTGGGTGCTCAGCACGCACACATCGTACCGGCCCATGCGCCGCAGATCCGAGAGGGTGACGCGGGTGTTCAGGGTGGTGTCCAGTCCCTGCGAGGTCCAGTAGGTCTGCATATAGGCGTAGTAGGGGTAGCGGGTGGAATTGACCGTGTTGTCAAAGGCGTAGTAGATGGCCGCACTGCCCAGTGTGCCGTTGCCGGAGGCATCGGCGGCCAGCCGGTCCAGCGCCTCGCCGGACGGGAAGGCCACGGTATCGTTTTTCTCGTCCAGGTCGGTCAGGATGCCGCCCAGCGCGCCGCAGGTGTAGGCAAAGCTCACCATGCCGTTTTCTTCGTCGGCGTAGATCGAGCCTTTTGCCACAAGGCCCTCGTCCACCAGCTGTTCCAGCTGGTCCAGCGCGGCGTCGGTGCGCTGCGCCTGGGTCATCCCGGCGTAATCGTCGCTGCCGGTCAGCGCGGTGACGGCGGTGTCTGCCTGCTGCATGTCCTGCACCTGGGCAGCCGTCAGGGTCTGCGGCGCAGCGGCAGTGTCCGGCTCTGCGGCAAAAGCCGCCGTGGGCAGCAGTGCGGCCAGCAGAGCCAGCGCACACACCGCGCTCACCAGGCGGCACCCGAATCCATTCTTCATATTCCCATTCCTCCGGGGCCGGTGCAGTCTGTGCACGCCCCTTTTCCGGCAGCAGCTGCTGCCCCGGCCGGCGTCCGGCCGTTTTGCTTTGCTTCTTGCGCCCACGAGGCGTTTTGCGCGCCCCGCCGCGTGTACTCATTGTAGAATCTCCGCCCGGCTTTGTCAAGCTCCCACACGGATTTCACACTCCTGCGATTGCAAAGGCCCCGCCGCCTGTGTATAATAAGGATAAACTGGGTTTGTATGCCCTGTGTTCTTTTTGAAAGGTGGTGCTTTCTTGGAAGGCATTCGACAATATTGGAAACGGACCGATAAATTCTACCTGCTGCTGTGCATCTTCAGCAGCACCATGGCTGTGGTGGCGCTGGCGTCCTGGGCCACGAAGCAGGGCAATGGCTTTGCCGTGGACGAACTCACCGGTGCCATCACCGGCATCGGCGATTACCGCCGCGCCGTGGTGCAGGGCGGTGCGGCCGTGCTGGGCCTGTGCGTGGCGCTGCTGCTCTCCTGCATCGACTACCGCAGCCTCGTGAAGGTATGGCCGGTGCATGTGGCCGTCACCTGGGGGCTGGTGCTGCCAACCCTGTTCATCCGCAACGTGAGCATCGGCCCGCTGACCATCGGCTACAACGCGGGCGACACCGACAACTACTCCTGGTACAAGCTGGCAGGCTTCACCTTCCAGCCCACCGAGCTGGCGAAGATCAGCTTCATCCTCACCTTTGCCATGCATCTGAACAACGTGCGCAGCCGCATCAACGAGCCCAAGGAGCTGGCAAAGCTGCTGCTGCACCTGCTGGCCCCCATCGCCATCATCCATGTGCAGGGCGACGACGGCACCGCCATCATCTACGGCATCATCGGCTGCTGCATGATGTTTGCGGCAGGCCTGAGCTGGAAGTATATCATCGGTGCCATTGCAGCCGCCGGTGCGGCGGTGGCCGCCGCCTTCGCCTTTTTCAGCGATAAGATTGGCAAAGGCTACCAGTGGTACCGCATCCTGGCCGTCATCGACCCGGAGAACACCACTGGCTGGGCTCCCAACGAGGCCACCTGGAAGAACATCATCTACCAGCAGCAGCGCGGCGAGATCGCCATCGGCTCCGGCGGCATCTTTGGCAACGGGCTGTTCAGCGGTCGGTACTACAGCGTGCCCAACGCCCACAACGACTTCATCCTCAGCTGGATGGGCAACGCCATCGGCTTTGTGGGGCTGTGCATCGTGCTGGGGGTGCTGCTGACGCTGGTCATCAAGACCTTCGACACAGGTGCCCGCAGCGAGGACCTGCTGGGCAGCTACATCTGTGCGGGCATCGGTGGTGCGCTGCTTGCCCAGATCGCGGTGAACGTGGGCATGAACCTGCGGGTGCTGCCGGTCATCGGCGTCACCCTGCCGTTCTACTCGGCGGGCGGCAGTTCGGTGCTGATGCTGTATATCTGCGTGGGATTAGTCCTGTCCGTCTATATGCACAACACAAAGAGCCTGTTCGGGTAAGGCTCCGGCACACCGGTCTGTCTGTTCATCGCTTTCCACCTCTGTGATCCGGTTTTTTCTGATATACCAGACAAAAAATGGTTCAACTCTCTTGCAATCCGCCTGTACACATGGTAAAATTGTACAGAAGTTTGCAGTTTTATTGTGCAATAGGTGCAATAACTGTGTGGGAGAGTTTGGGGCTCTCCTGTTTTCATGTTATAGGATCAATGGAGTGAATCTAAGTATGACAACTGTAACCACTGCGCCAGAAGCGGAATACTGGCTGCAGACCGGTTGGATGGAGGAACCCGGCGCAGAGCTTGGCATCCGCAAGCCGGTCACGATCGACCGTAAGACAAATCTTCACGAGCACCGCGCCTACTGGTGTGTGCGCCGCACACAGGATATCTTCTTTTCTCTGCTGGCGCTGATCGCGCTTTCCCCGCTGATGCTCCTCACCTGCATTGCAGTCTGGATCGACAGCCCGGGTGCAAGCCCGGTGTTCAGCCAGCTGCGGGTGGGCCGCAACGGCAAGCTGTTCCGGCTGTACAAGTTCCGTTCCATGTGCCCGAACGCTGAGAGCAAGCTCAACGATCTGCTGCAGGACAACGAGATGGACGGCCCGGTATTCAAGATGAAGGACGACCCGCGCATCACCCGTGTGGGCCATTTCATCCGCAAGACCAGCATCGACGAGCTGCCTCAGCTGGTGAACATCCTCAAGGGCGATATGAGCATTGTGGGCCCGCGCCCGGCTCTGCCCCGTGAGGTGGCCCAGTACACCCCTTATGAATGGCAGCGGCTGTACGTGACACCCGGCCTTTCCTGCTACTGGCAGATCGCCCCGCACCGCAACCAGCTGAGCTTTGAGGAGTGGATGGCGCTGGATGTGAAGTATGTCAAGGAGCGCAGCTTTCTGGTGGACTGGAAGATCATCTTTGCAACCTTCCGTGCGGTGCTGTTCGGCCACGGAGAATAATTCGGATCACAGATCGGCAGAGCCTGCGGGCTTTGCCGATTTTTTTTACAGATAGCCTTCAGGAAACAAAAAACAGAGGAACGACGCGGGGTCGTCCCTCTGTTTTTGCTTAGATCATCAAATTACTTCAGCACGGCGCCCAGATTTGCACTGGTGACCATGCGTGCATAGCGGCTGAGCCAGCCGGTCTTGATGTTGGGTTCGGGTGCAACATACTTTGCCTTGCGCTGGGCCAGGACTTCATCGCTGACCTCCAGCGTGATGGAGGCATTGGGGATATCAATGTTGATGGTATCTCCCTCCTCGATCAGGCCGATGGGACCGCCGGAAGCAGCCTCCGGGCTGACATGGCCGATGGCTGCGCCGCGGCTTGCGCCGGAGAAGCGGCCGTCGGTGATGAGGGCCACGGTCTTGTCCAGCTTCATGCCGGCCAGAGCGGAGGTGG
>OLQD01002570.1_pt1 | contig 13057 bp, 10 predicted proteins | sample 1672841 | NCBI WGS metagenome assembly OLQD01 (sample SAMEA3136729, study PRJEB25190) | human gut metagenome | biome: human gut; feature: human-associated habitat; material: faeces | place: Austria | collected 2013 | reverse complement strand
TTCCAGCTTACGGAGAAACCCTTGCAGATTGACTGTACGGTTGTAAAAGTAAAGAGGGACTGCAAAATAAAAAATGAAATCGGGAAGATTTTCCGGAAACACAATATTTTTGAATATAAATCCCCGATGGATGAGTTGAACATTGATACTTTTTACAAGGCGGTTGCGTATGCGTACCTGTATAAAGTATTGCCAAATCATGTAAATGAGATTCCGGCAGAGGAGATTACCATTACACTGATTCGAGACCGCAAGCCGGTGAAGCTGCTGGGGGAACTGGAAAAATCTGGGTATGAATGCCAAAAAGAAACAGCCGGGATTTACTATGTCTATGATGTGATGTTTCCGGTGCAGATCATTGCATCATCGGAACTGGACACGGATATGCATGTACAGCTAAAAGCATTGACGAATCATCTGGAGGAATCGTTGATGCGTCAGTATTTATTGCAGGTGAGTACCTTTGAGGGAAGGGAGAAGAATCTTGTAGATATCGTGCTGCAGGTCATTGTAAACAGTAACATGGAGAAAGTACGGGAATGGAAAGGAAGTGAACAGACAATGTGTGAAGCATTAAGAGTACTGATGAAAGAGGAACTGAAAGAGGAGCGAGTGGCGGGCTTGCGCGAGGGTCGTCTTGAAGGTCAGCGCGAAGGTCAGCGAGAAGGACAGATTCGTGCATATGCATCCCTGGTGCAAGATGGGATCATCCCCGTGGAAATAGGTGCGGAAAAAGCGGGAATGTCTGTCGATGATTTTACAAAAGAAATGAAGCTGGCAGGTTATGTAACCCCTGCGGTATAAAATCAGAACATAAAATGTGTGGTGCCCGTGGTTGCACCACACATTTCATTTTAATTTAAGAAAAGTTTTATATAATAGGAATTGTTCTGGAAATCAGTTCGTGATAGTATAAAAGCTATGCATATGAAAAGGAGTTAAATCATGGGAAAAATATTTAAAAACATGCTCCCATACTGGAAATGGATTCTGGTTATTGTGGCTTTTCTTGTGATGCAGGCATTTTGTGATCTGTCCCTGCCACAGTATACATCAGATATTATCGATGTCGGAATCATGAGCAGCGGAGTGGAGCATATTCTTCCGGAAGAAATGACACAGGAAGATTTTGTGTCAGCACAGCTTTTTATGACCAGCAGGGAAAAGAAAACATTTGCCGCCTGTTATAAGGAGCCGAAAAAAGATGGAAACTATGTGAGAAATTGTGAAGAGGATACGCTTGACGATATGGATGAGTCTCTGTTGGAGCCGATCGTCATGGTATATCAGATGTCCCAGATGAAGGAGTCCGATATTGACGAGAAGGCTTTCACGGGGAAAATGGGAACGGATGGGACGCAGGTAGATATGAAGCAGCTGATGCAGGCACTGGCAGCCGGCCAGGTACCGGATCAGCAGATTCTTGAGATGCGAAAGCAGGTGTCCGGACAGATTGATGCGATCGGATCTTCTACATTGAAATCCATGGGTGTGACCTATGCGATCTCCTGTGATAAAAATGCAGGTGTGGATGTAGATGCCATTCAGAAACATTACTTATGGACCACCGGAGCCAAGATGCTTGGTTTTGCGCTGCTGATGGTTATGGCGGCAGTGGTTGTCGGATATTGTGCTTCCCGTGTGGGAGCATCCATCGGACGAGATCTGCGTGATAAGACATTCCGCAATGTCGTACAGTACTCCAATGCAGAGATGGATCATTTTTCAACGGCATCCCTGATTACGAGAAGTACCAATGATGTACAGCAGATTCAGATGGTGACTGCAGTATTTCTGCGAATGATTCTTTATGCTCCGATCATTGGAATCGGTGGTGTGATTAAGGTTGCACAGACCCATGCAGGAATGGAATGGGCGATCGCGCTTGCGGTGCTTGTTATTCTTGGGTTTGTAATGCTTCTTACCTCCCTTGCCATGCCAAAGTTTAAGATTATGCAGAATCTCGTGGACCGGCTGAATCTGGTTTCGAGAGAGATTCTGACAGGATTAAATGTCATTCGTGCATTTGGACGGGAAAAACGGGAAGAAGAGCGGTTTGATGAGGCCAACCGCAATCTGACAAGGACGCAGTTGTTTACCAACCGTGTTATGACATTTATGATGCCGGGAATGATGATGATCATGTACTGCATTACGCTTCTGATTGTGTGGGTTGCCGCAAAGCGGATTGATGGCGGATATATGCAGGTTGGTTCCATGACGGCATTTATTACTTACACAATGATGATCGTTATGGCATTTCTGATGCTGACCATGATGTCTATCATGATGCCGAGAGCCGGTGTGGCTGCAGAGCGTATAGATGAGGTTGTACGCACAAAAAGTACGATTACAGATCCGAAAGAGCCGGTTGCCATGGAACAGTGTGAGGGTGTGATTGCCTTTCATCATGTAAATTTCCGGTATCCGGGAGCCACGGAAGATGTGCTTTCGGACATTGATTTTGTTGCAGAGCCGGGAAAGACCACTGCAATTATCGGAAGTACCGGATGTGGTAAATCTACGCTGGTCAACCTGCTTCCGCGTTTTTATGATGTGACAGGCGGAGAGATCACGCTTGACGGAACGGATATCCGCAAGTATACATTGCAGGATCTGCGGGAACATATCGGATTTGTACCACAGAAGGGAATTCTTTTCTCCGGTACAATTGCAAGCAATCTGCGCTTCGGGGCAGAGGATGCGTCAGATGAGCAGATCCGGGAAGCAGCGGAGATTGCGCAGGCAACAGAGTTTATTGACAGCAAACAGGATGGGTATGAGAGTGCGATTGCACAGGGCGGAAGCAATGTTTCCGGCGGACAGAAGCAGCGGCTTGCCATTGCCAGAGCAATTGCAAAAAATCCAAAGATTTATGTGTTTGATGACAGTTTTTCCGCTCTGGATATGAAGACCGATGCGGCACTCCGCAGAGCGCTTGAGACAAAGACGGAACATACGACCGTGATCATTGTCGCACAGCGAATCAGTACAATTCTGCATGCGGACCAGATACTGGTACTCGACGATGGAAAGATTGTCGGAAAAGGCACGCATGAGGAATTACTGCACAATTGCGAAGTTTACGAGCAGATTGCCAGGAGCCAGCTGTCTGCCAAAGAACTGGGACTTTCTGAGGAGGTGAAATAAGATGGCAGAACAACGTACAAGAAGACCTCACGGTCCGATGGGCGGCCCGGGCAGAGGAATGATGCCGGGAGAAAAGCCAAAAGATTTCAAAAACTCTATCGAAAAACTGGTTCGTTATCTCGGAAGATACTGGTATGCAATCGTTGCCGTTATGATTTTTGCGGCGGTGTCTACCGTCTTTTCCGTTGCCGGACCAAAGGTTATGGCACGTGCAACGAATGCATTGGTGGAAGGTCTCGGAAAAAAGATCGCGGGAACCGGATCTATTGATTTTACCTATATTGCCAAAGTGTTATTGTTTACACTTGGCCTGTATATCTGTTCTGCAGTATTCAGTTTTATACAGGGAATGATCATGACAGGAATCACGCAGAAAACCTGTTACCGCATGCGTAAGGAAATTTCAGAGAAAATCAACCGCATGCCAATGAAATATTTCGAGAGCCGCACGTACGGAGAGGTGCTATCCCGCATCACCAATGATGTGGATACACTTGGACAGAGTTTAAATCAGAGTGTGACGCAGATCATTACGAGTGTGGCAACACTGGTCGGAACACTTGTGATGATGATTTCAATTTCCGGAATTATGACATTGATTTCACTTGTGATTCTTCCGGTATCTGCCATCCTGATTTCGTTTATTATCAAACATTCGCAGAAATATTTCCGCCAGCAGCAGGAATATCTGGGACATATCAACGGACAGGTGGAAGAGGTCTATGGCGGACATCTGGTGGTGCAGGCATATAATAAGCAGGAGAGCACCATCAAAAAATTTGAAGATACCAATCAGATTCTGTTTCAATCGGCATGGAAGTCCCAGTTTTTATCCGGACTGATGCAGCCGATCATGCAGTTTGTCGGAAACCTCGGTTATGTCGGAGTGGCAATTTCCGGAGGACTTCTGGCAATCCGCGGAACCATCGGGGTTGGTGAAATTCAGGCATTTATTCAGTATGTCCGGAATTTTACTCAGCCGATCCAGCAGATTGCGCAGGTGGCAAATATGCTGCAGTCGATGTCTGCAGCCTCCGAGCGCGTATTTGAATTTCTGGACGAAGAGGAAGAAGAACTGACGGTTGAACATGCTGTGCATCTCGACCATGTGGATGGTTACGTGGATTTTTCCCATGTAAGTTTCGGATACAATCCGGGTCAGATCATTATCAGGGATTTTTCCGCTCATGTAACACCTGGACAGAAAATTGCAATTGTCGGACCAACGGGAGCAGGAAAAACCACAATGGTCAAACTGCTTATGCGTTTCTATGATGTGACAGGCGGAGCCATTCAGGTGGATGGGCATGATATCCGCGACTTTAACCGTCAGGAGCTTCGGGATGCATTTGGTATGGTATTGCAGGATACCTGGCTGTTTAAGGGATCTATCATGGAAAACATCCGGTATGGCCGTTTAGATGCCACGGATGAGGAAGTGATTGAGGCGGCAAAAGCCGCACATGCCCACCATTTTATCCAGACACTTCCGGGTGGCTACCAGATGGAGTTAAACGAGGATGCAAGTAATGTTTCCCAGGGACAGAAACAGCTTCTTACAATTGCACGTGCCATTCTTGCGGATAACCCGGTTCTGATTCTGGATGAGGCAACCTCTTCGGTAGATACCCGTACGGAAGTGCGGATCCAGAAGGCTTTGGATAATCTGATGCGCGGACGTACCAGCTTTATCATTGCACACCGGCTCTCTACGATAAGAAATGCGGATCTGATTCTGGTGATGAAAGATGGCGATATCATAGAGCAGGGAACACACGAACAGCTTCTGGCGCAAAAGGGATTTTATGCAGATCTGTATAATTCCCAGTTTGAAGAGAATGTATAAGACATTGAAATAAATTGGCAGTTGTGATATAGTTTAACTGTATTTATCGACAAATTTTGACAAAATCGGACAGTGCTTTCTGGTATGCTTATTTTTGACTGAATTTGACATTCTAGGAGGCCTACATGGGAAAACTAAATGTCGCAATTGCAGATGATAACGAGGTTATGCGTGACTTATTGGAAGAAATGGTAACCAGTGATGATGAACTGCACCTGATCGGGATGGCAAAGGATGGAGAAGAAGCCTGTCATCTGATCAGGGAAAAAGAACCGGATGTTGTATTATTGGATATTATTATGCCGAAACTGGACGGTCTGGCAGTCCTTGACAGGATCAGGGCAGATCATACACTAAAGAATCGGCCAACATTTCTGATGATCAGTGGGATCAGCAATGAAAAGATTACCGAAGACGCGTTTGAGCGGGGAGCGGATTATTACATTATGAAGCCGTTTGACCGGAATATTGTTTTGGACCGGATCAAGACACTCAACCGTCGAAAAAACAAAGTACGAAAAGAAATTGGCAGACCGGTTGAGATGGAAAAGAAACCGGAAAAGTACTCGTTACAGACACTGGAAGAGGATGTCACAGAGATAATTCATGAGGTTGGTGTTCCGGCACATATCAAGGGATACCAGTATTTGCGGGAGGCAATCATCATGTCTGTGACGAATATGGACATGTTAAATTCTATTACGAAAATTTTATATCCGGGGATTGCAAAGAAATTTGATACGACACCAAGCCGTGTCGAGCGTGCCATCCGTCATGCAATTGAAGTAGCATGGAGCCGTGGCAAGATGGATACGCTGGATGATCTGTTCGGATATACGATCAGCAATGGAAAAGGAAAACCGACCAACTCGGAATTTATCGCTCTTATTACGGACAAAATACGATTACAGATGAAGAGTAAGTAAAGGAGTGTTATGTATGAAGAAGATTCTGTTTGTTTCATCAGAGGCAGTGCCATATGTGAAAACCGGAGGTCTTGCCGATGTTGTCGGATCACTTCCGAAATATTTTGACAAAAAAGAGTATGATGTGCGGGTAGTTATTCCGAAATACGCCTGCATGGATCGCTCATTTCTTCCAAATTTAAAATTTTTGTGCCATTTTTATGTAAATCTGAACTGGCGCAGGCAGTATGTTGGAATTTTCGAGTCGGAATATCATGGTGTTCACTTTTATTTTGTGGACAATGAATTTTATTTTGCAGGAGAATCTCCATACAACAATATCTATGAAGATGTGGAAAAGTTTGCATATTTTTCCAAGGCAGTACTTGCTAGTCTGCCGTATATTGATTTTGCCCCGGATATTATCCATTGCAATGACTGGCAGACAGGACTTATTCCGGTGTTTCTGCATACGGTATTTGGAGATGATAATTTTTATGCGGGAATCAAAACCGTGTTTACGATTCATAACCTGCAGTTTCAGGGACGCTGGCGAATTCAGGAGATTATGGATATTACAGGACTCCCGGCACACATTTTCAATGCATATGAACTGGAATCTTATGGCGAAGCAAACTACTTAAAGGGTGGCGTGGTATATGCGGATTATATTACTACTGTCAGCCCGACGTATGCAAATGAGATTACGACCGTAGAAGGGGGAGAGGGCTTAAGTGGCCTGATGACTGCCCGAAAGGATCGCCTTTATGGTATTTTAAACGGAATTGATTATGAAGAATATAATCCACAGACAGATCCTTATATTTCGGTAAATTATTCGAAAAAAGATGCAGTGAGTGGGAAAAAAGAAAACAAAGTTGCATTACAGAAAGAACTTGGGCTTCCAGTCAGGGAGGATGCTTTCCTGATCGGAATCGTATCGCGTATGACCAGCCAGAAAGGATTTGACCTGATTGGCTGCGTATTGGATGAACTTTTAACCGAAATGGATATACAGCTGGTGGTTCTTGGTTCCGGAGAGAGCCAGTATGAAAATATGTTCCACCATTATCAGAGTAAGTATCCGGACAAGGTAAGCGTACATATCGGATTTACCGAGGAGCGTTCGCACCATATATATGCGGCAAGTGATGTGCTGCTGATGCCTTCCATGTTTGAACCATGCGGGCTGGCACAGATGATTGCCATGCGTTACGGAACACTTCCGATCGTACGTGAAACCGGAGGACTCCGGGATACGGTAGAACCATACAATGAATATGAAAATACAGGATGTGGTTTTTCATTTGCGAATTTTAATGCACAGGAAATGGCAGATATTGTCCGGTATGCGTATCGTGTGGAGCATGAACAAAAGGCCGCATGGAAAGAACTGATCTATCGTGCGATGGATCGCAATTTTTCCTGGAATGTTTCGGCACATGCATATGAGAAGCTATATGATAAACTGGTAGAAATGTAATAGATGTTCCCCGCAGAATTTTTTCTGCGGGGATTTTGTGTCTGGAAATATAATCTATGAAGTGCAGACCGGCTGCGGCATGGTCAGCAGATGGCTGTGCCGGCAGTAATAGTAGGCATGGTCGGACAGAATTTCTTCATCCTGAAGCTGTGAGGCATTCACTTCTTTTACCATTGCGGTGTAATGGTCGAGATTCTGCCTGTCGTTTTCATCGGTGGCAAGAATCAGTACTTCGTGAATACTGCTTGGCAGAATGATCAGATCCTTTTCAAACAAATCGGACAGTTCTTTTAAGATGTCATCGTAGAGGAGAACGGTTGCACCGTTGGTCCGGTACGTATTGGTCAGAACATACAGTGGCGGGGCTGCTTCCGGGAGTGGAGTTTCCGCGACGAGCTGCATTTCTTTGAGAAGACTGCTCATCGGGGTAAGCTGTGGGGGAAGAAGCTGTGGCGTGTTTTTCTTCGCAAGCCGGTAAAGCGTTTCTTTGTCGGTTTTCCAAAGGTTTAAGTGATGATTGTGGATCAGAATATTTGCCTGGTTTTCGGCACTTGCATGGAGCAGACAGTAAAAGATTACGGCCAGATCCTGGTAGCGGAAAAACGGAACCTCTTTTAACAGTTCCTGATTTTTTTCAAAGCTTACAAGACGCATGACGATGTGCTCGCTGGCACGGGAAAAATCGGTAAAGTAGGACGTGTCAAAATTTTCTTCCGGGGCATGCGCCTGATAGGTATGAAGAATATCTTCACAGATTTCTTCAAGGCATACCCCTTCCAGATAGCGATGATAGTATGGCATCAGATAGATCGCAGGTGACACGTTTTTCTTCGGATGGAGAAGTACCAGACCATCGTAATGTGTTCCGTTATTTTTGGTAAAGGAACGAATGTCTAAAGTGACACCTGTCTCGATACGCAGAGAAAGCTGTGTACGGATCGTTGTTAAAAATTCCTGATAGTTCATATGTAATTGAAAACAAATGTATATATGGGAAATTTCGGAATGACCGTTTCCGAAGATGAAAAATCCACGGTGTTAACCAGACACCGTGGATTTACTTTAGCATGTTTTGACTGAAATTGCAATCATTTTTCTCGGTTTTTTAATAAGAGAGAAGTTCCTGCCACAGCTTTGTGTACTTGGCGGAATCATCATCACTTAATGCTTTATAGATTTCACATCTTTTTATCGTGTCACTGGAAGGATTGATAGCTTCGTTATTTTTTACGTCAGCGTCCTGATTTTCTACCACAGATGTAATCGGAGAGGCATACTGCACATATTCGAAATTCTTTTCTGCGATATCATCCTTGCACAGGAAATTTAAGAATTTTAAAGCGTTGGTCTGGTTAGTGCAGGACTTTGGAATGAACCAGGAATCGATCCAGAGGTTGGATCCCTCTTTTGGAACCGAATAATCCAGATTGTCGTTCTCTGCCATGGCCAGTGCAGCCTCGCCGGAGTAGCACAGTGCGATGGAGGCTTCTTCTCCGATCATGGCATCGGCTGTCTCGTCTACATAGTAAGCATATACGATTTTATCATCTTTTTGCTTTTTTAATATGTCGAGGGCTTCCCGCAGATGATTTTCATCGGTATCGTTTAAGGAATACCCTTTGGAGATCAGTGCAGGGGCAAACGTATCACGGACGGAATTTTCCATGATGATTTCATCCTCATAGGTAGGATCCCACAGGCAGTTCCAGCTTGATACGGTTTTGGCATCAATGGTTGTTTTGTTGTAGAGAAGGCCAAGAGTCCCGTAAAAATATGGAACGGAGTAAGTGTGATTCTTGTCATAGGAAGCAGACATATCAAGGATCGTTGGATCCAGATTTTTGTAGTTGTCCATGGCATCGTAATCTTCTTCGAGAACTTCGCCCTCGTTGATCAGACGCTCAACCATATATTCGGAAGAGCAGATTACATCATAGTTGATGGAACCAGCTTTGTATTTGGTATACATTTCTTCCGGACTTTCATATTCTTCGTATTTGACGGTGATACCGGTTTCTTTTTCAAACTGTTTGACTACGGACTCATCGATATATTTTCCGTAATTTAAAACGGTTAAGGTCTGTCCGTTTTTTTTCGCAGAGGAAGATCCCCCACAGGCAGTGAGTGCGCTGACTGCCAGAGCAGAAATTAAGAGGGCAGAGAAAATTCTTTTTTTCATAATAGGACTCCTTTCGGCTGGAATAAAATTCCAATGGATAATTTATTTGGCTGCAACACGCTTCTTCCCCGGATAAACATTTCCGGCAAGAAGAATGAGCAGAACGGCAAAGAACAGAATCGTGGAAAGTGCATACAATTCCGGTTTGATTCCTTTGCGAAGTTCTGTGTAGAGCATGGTGGAGAGGGTATTGACCCCGGCTCCTTTGGTAAAATAGGTGATGGAAAAATCATCCAGTGACATGGTGACTGCCATCATAAATCCGGAGAACACACCGGGACGGATTTCCGGCCAGGTGACTTTGTAAAATGCATACAGCGGCGTTGCTCCGAGATCAAGTGCCGCCTCATAGGTGCTGCGGTTTGTCTGTTTCATTTTCGGAAGCACATTTAAAATAACATAAGGAATACTAAAAGTAATGTGCGCCAGAAGAACCGTCACAAATCCGAGGTCGATAAATTTCACAAACAAAAGCATCATGGAGATACCGGTTACGATATCCGCATTCAGAAGCGGAATATTGGTCGCGCCGAGATAAATGGTCTGGTGCCGTTTTTTCATGGCGGCTATGCCGAGCGCGGCAAGTGTTCCGATCAGTGTGGAAATAATTGCGGACAGGAAAGTGACCTGCAAAGTTGTGACAAATGCAGTCATAATCTTTTCGTCCTGAAAACAGCCGGTATACCACCGGAGCGTGAAGCCACCCCATTTTACCTTGGAACGGGAATCGTTGAAAGACAAAGCAATCAACACAATAATCGGAAGGTAAAGGAAGGCAAAAATCAGGACCATATAGATCCGGGATGCACATTTTTTTAACATATGGATGTTCCCTCCCCTTCTTTATCAAATATATTTACAATTGTCATACTTACGATTACAAAGATCATCAGGACAAAGGAAAGGCCGCTTCCGGCATTCCATTGCATACCCTGCATAAAATCCTGTTCGATCACATTTCCGATTAAAAGAACATGACCACCGCCTAATACCTGCGAGATTGCAAACGAGGTAAGTGACGGGACAAATACCATGACGATTCCGCTGATGATTCCGGATACGGTAAGCGGAAGGATAATCTTTAAAAAGATGGTTACATTTCCGGCACCCAGATCACGGGCCGCCTCAATCCAGTCTTTACGGATTCGTGTCATGGAGTTGTAGATTGGTAGCAGCATAAATGGCAGGAAGTCGTATACCATGCCAAGGACAACTGCCGTTGGTGTATTTATGATATTGATGCGGGAAAGCCCGAAACCTGTGAGAATGGAGTTGATTACACCATTTTTGGAAAGCAGAAGTTTCCATGCCAGGATACGGAGCATAAAGTTCATCCACATCGGAAGCATAAAGATAAAAACAACCAGTCCCTGATTTTTGATTTTCATATTATTTAAAATCATTGCCAGCGGATAGGAGAGAACCAGGCACACGATGGTGCATATAATTCCAAGTCTCAGGGAAAGTCCCATGGCTTTGCGGTTGGTTTCATCTGCTATCGCTGTGATATAGGATAACGTAAAACTGCCATCGCCGTTTGTAAATGCATAGTAAAGAATCATGATAAGCGGCAGGAGGATAAAACCGATGATCCATATGAGGTATGGACCGGCAAGAAATTGCTGTTTAAATTTACGCATCGATCTCCACCGCCTTTTCATCGGAAGATTCCGGCTTATGCATAATCTGGATATTGAACGGGATTACTTTGATGCCGACTTTGGTGCCGACCGGAACAAATCTGGTGGTGTGAACCAGCCATTCATAGCCGCCGGCCATGACATCAAGTTCATAGTGAACGCCTTTAAAAATCAGGGAGGTTACTTCGCCCTGCAGCGTTCCCTCCGAAGGATCGACAAGTTCTACATCTTCCGGACGGATGACAACGTCGACCGGCTTGTTATTGCCGAATCCTTTGTCGACACATGCCCAACGGGCACCGAGAATCTCTACAAGTTCGTCTTTTATCATGGTTCCGTCAATGATATTGCTGTGTCCGATAAAATCGGCAACAAATGCGTTTTCCGGTTCGTTGTAAATGTTTTCCGGAGTACCGATCTGCTGGATATATCCCTGATTCATGACAACAATGGTATCGGACATGGTCAGAGCCTCTTCCTGGTCATGGGTGACGTATACAAAAGTAATTCCCAGTTCTTCCTTCAGACGGATGAGCTCATACTGCATGTTCTGACGCAGTTTTAAATCAAGTGCACCGAGAGGTTCATCTAAAAGAAGGACTTTTGGCTCGTTTACAATCGCACGGGCGATGGCGATACGCTGCTGCTGACCACCGGAGAGAGAATCGACCGAACGGTTTTCAAATCCTTCCAGATTGACCAGTTTTAAGGCATATTTGATTTTATCCTGAATATATGCTTTGCTTTTCTTACTTATTTTAAGGCCGAATGCAATGTTTTCGGCGATGGACATATGCGGGAAAAGAGAATACTTCTGAAAAACGGTATTCAGTTTCCGTTCATTGGCTGCAAGAGCTGTGATATCCTGTCCGTCAAACAGAATCTGTCCCTTGTCCGGGCTTTCAAAGCCTCCCAGCAGACGCAGGGTTGTAGTTTTTCCGCATCCGGACGGACCTAAAAGGGTCAGAAATTCATTCTCCCGGATATACAGATTTAAATCATCCAACACAAGATTGGAATCGTAGGATTTGGAAATTCCAATAAAATCAATTAAATGTTTACTCATACGTTTGTCCTCTTAAAAATTTGGTGGGGTAGTAACCCAGATGATGACGGCATCTTTCGAACCGGTGTTTTCTAGATAATGCTTTTTTCCTGCTTTAAAATAGAAAGATTCCCCGGCATGTACCGTCTGGTTTTGTCCGGCATAGTGGATACGGACGTTTCCTGTGATTACATAACCGAAATCCTCCCCCTCATGGGGCTGATAAACTTCTGACCGTCCACCGGCGTGTAAAGTCAGACGAACCGGTTCCATCTGGTTTTTCTGTGCATTGGGAACGACCCATTCAATACAGCAGTGTTTTTCTTCGTCGGTTTTTTCAAAATAATCTTCCTGTTTGAAAACAATCTGTTCCGGCTCTTCATCTGTAAAAAATTCTGCTGGTGTCGTACCAAGGCACTGGATGATATCCAGAAGAGTTCCGATGGACGGAGAGTTCTGGTTTCGTTCCAACTGTGAGATAAAGCCCTTGGTCAGCTCGGCACGGTCCGCCAGCTCCTGTTGCGTCAGTCCGTACTGGATGCGCAGTTCTTTCATGCGGTGTCCAATGTCCATGGCATGCCTCCCGTAAATTTATGAAACATGATTGTTAGTTGATTTTTTGTTTACTGATTATAAACTCAACAGTTTCTATTCTACAGAATCCATGTGAAAAGTCAATCTTTTTTTAATATAAATTTTATGAAAAAACAGTTGATTTTCTGAATCGGTTTTGGTATTATATACAAGTACGTTTTGCCAATATGGCTCAGTTGGTAGAGCAACGCATTCGTAATGCGTGGGTCAGGGGT
>OLQD01002567.1_pt1 | contig 13068 bp, 7 predicted proteins | sample 1672841 | NCBI WGS metagenome assembly OLQD01 (sample SAMEA3136729, study PRJEB25190) | human gut metagenome | biome: human gut; feature: human-associated habitat; material: faeces | place: Austria | collected 2013 | reverse complement strand
TTTTCCGCAGCCGTCTTTGTTTCCGGCGCGGGATCCGGCTGGCGGGGCTTGATCTCAGCCAGCGCCTGACGGAGCGCTTCGTTCTGCGTACGCAGCTCTTCAAGCTCAGCACGCATGGGTTCGAGCTGCTTCTTAACCTTACGGTCTGCAATGGCCTGATGGAGCTTGTAGTGGCTGTACACGTTCAGCGCTGTGAGCGCGACGAACGCGCCGCCCGCGATCAGACCGACCTTTTTCATGTCTGACTTCCGGAGCACGTGATGCGATTTGTTCTTTCCGCCGCGCGTGATCTCCACGACAGCGGGATCGTGCTCGGCAAGCTTCCGCGCAGCCAGCGCCGCGCAGCACTGTTTGACCTTGCAGTTCATATTCTGACCTCCTGTTTGCAAAAATCATCCATGTCTTTGCCTGTATTATAGCCAATTCCAAGGATTTATGCAAGGGGACAGTCGGTATGATTTGCCCAAAACTTATACGGCTTCGCGTGCGGCCTTTTTGTTCTGCATGACCTGGAGCGCAATGATCCCGGCAACGATCACAAGACCGATTAAATCCGAAACAGTGCCCGGGATCAGCAGCGTCAGTCCGCCGATCACCGCGAGCACGCGCAGCGGCCAGTGCATGGGCCGGAGGATATAGCCCTCCAGACCGGCGGCGACGGCGAAAATGCCGAGAAGCGCCGTAATAACGATCTGAATGACCTGAAACACGCTTGTGACGTTCTCGAACAGCATCTGCGGGTTATACGCGAAGATGAACGGGACGATGAAGGCCGCGATGGCGAGCTTCGTCGCGTTGATGCCGGTCTTCATGGGGTTCGACTTTGCAATGGCCGAGCCCGCGTAGGCCGCCAGCGCGACCGGCGGCGTGATATCGGCGACGATGCCGAAGTAGAACACGAAGAAGTGGGCCGCGACCTTCGGGATGCCGAGCGTGATGAGGATCGGCGCGCAGGTGGAGGCCATGATGCAGTAGTTGGCGGTCGTGGGCACGCCCATGCCGAGCACGATGCAGCAGAGCATGGTCAAAAACAGCGCCAGCAGCAGCGAGAGCGTCGGGTTCGGGATGGCGCTGCTGATCGCAATGACGCCGCTGATGAGCTTGGACGCCAGGCCCGTGACGGTGATGCAGCCCGCGATCATGCCGGCCATGGCGCAGGCCACGGCGACGGTGATGCTGCCCTTGCCGCCGGCCTCGAGCGCCTCGAGGATCATGCGGCCGGTCTTTTTGGCGGTGATGCCGGCGACGCTGCCGGTCTTGGTCTCCCGCACCTCGGCCGAGGCGTCACAGATGGTGCCGACCAGGCTCACGGCGATGGAGATCAGGATGGCGATCGCGGCGGAAAACTGCAGCGAGCGGATGTTCGCCGTGACCATCCAGATCAGGAACACGAGCGGCAGCAGCAGATAGACGTTGCGGATGAGGTACTTGAAGCGGGGCAGCTCCGAGCGCGGGATGCCCTTGAGGCCGAGCTTCTTGGCCTCGAGATGCACGGAGATGAAGATGCCGCCGAAATACAGCACGGCGGGCAGGATCGCCCAGAGCGTGACCTGACCGTATGTCACGCCCATGTACTCGGCCATGAGGAACGCGGCCGCGCCCATGATGGGCGGCATGATCTGGCCGCCGGTGGAGGCCGCCGCCTCGACCGCGCCGGCGAATTCGGGCTTGTAGCCGGTGCGCTTCATCATCGGGATCGTAACCGAGCCCGTAGTGACGGTGTTGCCGACGGAAGAGCCGGACACCATGCCGCACAGTGCGGACGAGATGACCGCGACCTTGGCCGGGCCACCGGAGGTCCAGCCGGCAATGGCATTGGCGAGATCAATGAAGAAGCTCGAGATACCGGTGCGCTCCAGAAATGCGCCGAAGATGATGAACACCGCGATAAACTTCGCACACACCTGTACGGGCGTGCTCAGCACGCCGGACGTGCCGAAAAAGAGCGTGTAGATCACGCGGCTGAGCACCTGCTGGAACGTCTGCCCGGCGTTGAGCATGCTCACGAACGTGTACACGAGCAGCGCGCCGACGACCACGAGGATCGGCAGGCCGACGCAGCGGCGGCACAGCTCGGCCAGCACGAGGATGCCGGCCACGCCGACGGCGATGAGAAACGGCGTCATCTTGGCGGCGCTGGTGAGCGTCTTGATGAGCGTGCCGTAGTTAAAGCAGTAGTAGAAAAATGCAGCCGCGCCGATGACCATGATGACGATGTCGTACCACGGCAGGCGGTTGGCGTGCACATGCTTCTTGCTGGCGGGGTAGGTCAGGTAGCCCATGATGACGATCAGCCCGAGGAACGCGGTCAGGCGGATCTCGAGCGCGGCCGTGCTGAACAGCGTCGACCAGATGCAGTAGATCGAAAACAGCGCCATGACGACGGAGATGACGATCTTGGGCTTGCCCGCCCAGATGCGGGTGGCGGATTCGCGGTCATACTTGCGCATGACGGCGTCCATTTCCTCCTGCAGCGAAGCGCTTGCCGCGGCGTCCGCGGCCTTTTTGTTGTCAGACATAGAGGGAAACCTCCGTTCCGGTTAGGATGGAAAAGCTACGGCGTCAGGGGTACTGACGCCGTAGCGAACGTTTACGGGATGCGGCGCATCACCGCCTCGGGCATCAATAGGTGCCGGCCTTGATGGTGGCTGCGGTGTAGTACGGGGACGCGGACAGCAGGGACTGCACGTGGCTGTCGTCGAGGCTGACGAGGTAGACGCTGCCGGCGGTGGCAAGGTCGGTGATGGCCGTGGTGGGCGCACCGGCGACGATGAACGCGGCGTCGATCTTGCCGTCCTTCAGGCTCTCGGCGCTGTCGCCGAAGCTCTGGTACACAGCGGAGATATCGCTCTCCTTGAGGTCATAGGCGTTGAGCACGTCAATGGCGTTGAAGTACACGCCGGAGCCGGCTGCGCCGATGGAGACCTTCTTGCCGGCGAGGTCGGCAACGGTCTTGATGTCAGGGTTGGTGGTGACGATCTGCACCTGCTCCTGATACAGCTGGGCAACGACGGAGAATCCGGTGACCGGGCTCTCGAACAGGCGCTGGCCGTTATAGGCATAGTTCATAACGTCGCTCTGCACGAAGGCGATCTGGACGTTGCCGTTGGTCAGGTCCTCAACGTTGGCCTGAGAGCCGCCGGAAGTGAGCGCCGTGACCTTGCAGTCGGAGTTGGTGGAGACGTAGTTGGCCAGCACGCTGCCGAAGCCGTAGTACGTGCCGGTGTCGCCGCCGGTGCCGAAGCTGAGCGCAGCGGCGGTACCGGTGCCGGCGCCGTCCTTGACCGCGTCAACCTTGAGGCCCTTCTCCTCGAAATACTTGGCAGCGCCGGGGTGATACGGCACGCCCTTGACCGAGGCGGCAGCCTCGAGGTTCAGCTCTGCGCCCTTGCCGTGCTGAGCGGCGATGGCGTCGAGGTTATTGAAGATGGTGGACACGAACGCATAGATCTGGTCGGTCGGAACATCGTCACGCGCGATGACGACTGCGCCGACGGAGACGGTGCTGGTGTCGACCTTGGCCGTGGAACCGGAATCGTCTTTTTTGTTGGTGTTGCCGCCGCAGGCGCACAGCGCAAACACCATGACGAGGGCCAGAGCCAGCGCCACGATTTTGTTGAACTTCATAATAGTTTCTCTCCTTTTTGAAATTTTCCTCTTCAGAAGATTCAATATGCGTTCATTATACCTGCGCGGAGCGTAAATTTCAAGCAAAAAATGAAACTTTGGCACGCTCGATGTGCAAAATCTTTCACGCATTAGTGAAATTATGATACAAATCGCCACATCTTGCGCCTTTTGGGCAGATTTCCCCTCATCGGGTACAAGATACCTTTTCCATACAGAAAAAGGTCCGGTCTGTGCAGTTTTTGCACAGACCGGACTCGGGGTTGTATGCACTTATTCGTCCTTGTCGGAAGCCGGATCGGGCTGCACGAGCACACGCTCGACGCGGCGGCCATCCATGGCCAGGACTGTGACGGTGAGATTTTCGTACCGGAAGCTGTCGCCCGGCTTCGGGAACGTGCCGAAGCGCTCGAGCGTCCAGCCGCCGACGGTGGCGCTGTCGGCGTCGTCGAGGGCGTCCTCATTCCAGCCGAGCAGCTCAAGAAAGTCCGAGATCGTCATGTCGCCGTCGAGCTCATACCCGCCGTCGGAGCGTGCAACGACCTCGCGCTCGACCTCGTCGGTCTCATCCCAGATGTCGCCGACGAGCTCCTCGAGCACGTCCTCCATCGTGATGACGCCGAGCGTGCCGCCGTATTCGTCCGTGACGACGGCGAGGTGCTTCTGCTCGCGGCGGAGCTTTGCCAGCACGTCGGGCAGGCGCGTGGTCTTGTAGACAAAGCACGGCGGGATGAGCTGCGCGCGCAGGTCCTCCGGACGGCCGTCCATCATGGCCTTGAAAAAGCGGTTGAGGTACAAAAATCCGATGATATTGTCCACACTGTCGGAATAGACCGGCAGGCGGGAATACGACGAATCGTTGATGATGCGCACGATCTCGTCCCAATCGTCGTCGATGTCGATGGCGACCATGTCGACGCGGGCGGTCATGGCCTCGCTCGCGCTGACGTCGGAAAAGTCGAGCGCGGAGCGCAGCAGCTCGCTGCGGTCCTCGTCGAGCACGTCCTCGTCCTCGGCAGTCTCGATGATCGACTGCAGCTCCTGCGAGGCAGCCTCCTCCGGGTCGCCGTCACCGGTGTCGCCGCGCAGCGGGCGCGTGATCAGGTGCACGAGACCGACCACGAGCCAGATCACGGGATAAAGCACGATCGACAGCGCGCGGATGACATAGGCATTGCGCAGGGCGATGCCGTTGGCGTTTTGCTTGGCGACGATCTTCGGCATCGTCTCGCCGAAGATGATGACCAGCAGCGTCAGCACGACCGTGGACACCCACGTCCACTGTTCGCCCGCGAGCAGGATCACGATCACGGAGCCAAGCGACGACGAGGCGATGTTGACCAGATTGTTACCGATGAGAATGGCACTCAGGGCACGGTCATAGTGGTCGAGGATGCCGACGGCTGCCCTGGCACGGCGGCTGCCGTCCTCAGCGGCGTTTTCCAGCCGCAGACGGTTGGCCGACGAATAGGACATCTCCGACGCGGAGAAGAACGCGGACAGCGCGATCAGCACGACGAGCGCGACAAAATACCACACGATGCTCATGCCGGCTCGCCCCCTTTCTCCGGGGCGGCGTCCGCGGGGGCGGCCTCGTCGGTCTCCTCCGGCAGCAGGCGCACGACGAGCTTGACGATGCGCTTTTGCTTCATGTCGGAAATGCGCACGTCGAGCCGGTGATAGCGGAAGCCCTCCCGCTCGCGCGGGATGTAGGAAAACTGCTCATACGTCCACTCGCCGAGCAGCTTGTAGCGCAGCTCCTCGTCGTCCTCGGGGTCGGTGTAGTCGAGCCGGTCGAACACCTCGCCGACGGTCATCTCGGCATCGACCTCGTAGCGGCCGCCGCCGAGCGGCACGAACGACTCCTCGACCACGTCGTCCTCGTCCCAGATCTCGCCGACGAGCTCCTCGACGATGTCCTCCACGGTCACGATGCCGAGCGTGCCGCCGTAGTTGTCGGTGACGATGGCGAGGTTTGCCTTACGGCTGCTCAGCTCGGGCAGCACCTCGGCGATGAGGGTGCTCTGGTGCACGAACACGGGCTCGTCGAGCAGGGGGCGCACATCCACGGCCTTGCCGCCGGCGGCAATGCACGCCTTGATGTATTTGCGGATCTGCAGGATGCCGATCACATTGTCAATGCTGTCGGCATACACGGGCAGACGGCTGTGGCGCTGCTCGCGCACGTAGGCGAGGATCTCCTCCGGGGGATCGTCCACGTCCACGGCGGCGACGTCCACGCGCGCCGTGATGACGCTCTCGACCGGCACGTCGGCAAACGACAGGGCCGAGCTCATGAGCTCGCCGCGCTCGGCGGTCAGCTCTCCGTCGTCGGTCATGTTCTCAATGATATCGGCCAGCTCATCCTCCGTCACGGTCACGGCAGGCTCGCCGCGGATGCAGCGGGCGGCAGCGTTGCCGATGGCGGTGAGCAGCACGGACAGGGGATGAAAGAGCACCATGAAAAACCGCAGCGAACGCGCCGTGGCCATGGCCAGACGCTCTGCGTATTTCTTGGCGATGCTTTTCGGCAGCATCTCCCCGGCGAAGAACACGACCACGGTCGTGACCAGCGTCGCGGCGGTGACCGCCCACATGCCCCACACCCGCTGTACGGCCACGGTCACGATCGTCGCGATCGTCAGGTGCAGGATATTCGTGCCGATCAGCAGCGTCGTGATCGCCTGATCGAAGTGATCGAGCACGTACAGCGCCTGACCAGCGCGGCGGTTGCCGTGGTCAGCGGCGGCTTTGAGCCGGATGCGGCTCGCGGATGAAAAGGCTGTCTCCATGATGGCGAAATAGGCCGCACCAAGGAGCAGCACGATGATAACAGGCAAAAGATTCCATAAATCCTGCTTAGGGCCAGCGTCCATTGCGGATCATCACACTCCTGAATACCTCCCCCGGCCGGTGCCTATCCGGTCGGGAGATAAATTAACGTTCATTGTACCATAAAATGCCCGGCGCGTCAACGGCTTTTCTCCTCCGTGACGGCGACGTTTCCCTGCCCCGCGAGGGATCGCAGCTCCTCGACGAGCGCAGGATGCACGCAGCAGCGCGCAGCGGCGCGACGGCCTGTGTCCTCAAAGACGAGCACGAGCTGCTCGTCGCCGGGGAACATTTGCAGGATCAGCTCGATGCGCCTGACGGCCGGGTGCTCCTTATCCGGCAGCCGCACCCAGAGCCGGTGCCGCGGCGGTGCCTCGGGCCGGGGCGGCGGGTCGCGGCGCGGCGGCGTGCGCAGGGTCGCGAGCCCCTGCTCCGTCAGCGGCAGGACCTTGTCCGCCACGAGCTGCGGGTCGGATTCATCCCGCGTCGAGATGCGCCCGGCGACGAACAGCGCGGGGTTTTCCTGCGCCAGCAGGTCGCGGCAGGCATCGAGCGCGGGCGAAAACACGAGCACCTCCATGCTGCCGCCGTCGTCCTCGAGCTGGAGGTAGGCCATGCGCGTATTCTTGCGCGTGGCGCGCTCGCGGCTGGCGGTACAGATGCCGGCGATGACCACACGCTGCCCGTCGCGGTAGCGGTGCGGGGCGGCATCCGGCGCGTGAAAGCTCGCCAGAATGTCGCCCATGGGCGCGGCCTTCGCCTGCTGCGCAAGGGTGCGGTACGCGTCCATCGGGTGGCCGGTGAGATAGAGACCGGTGGTCTCGCGCTCCATGGCCATGAGCTCGGCGCGGGTGAACTCCTCCACGTCCGGCAGCACGAGCTGCGTCGTGTCGGCAGGTTCTCCCCCGTCATCCGGCGTGCTAAAGAGGTTCATCTGGCCGGTGAGGTTCATGCGGCTCTCGCTCGCCGCGCCGCCCAGCACGCGGTCGACCGACTGCATGAGCGCCTTGCGCTTGTAGCCCATGCGGTCGAAGCACCCGGCGCGGATGAGGCTCTCGACGGCGCGGCGGTTGAGGTCGTGCCCGTTCATGCGGCGGCAGAACTCGTCAAACGCCGTGAACGGCCCGCCGATCTCCCGCTCGCGCATGAGCGCCTGGATGAGTCCGCGCCCCACGCCCTTGATGGCCACGAGGCCAAAGCGCAGGTCGCCGTTTTCCACGGTGAAGTCGGCGTCGGACGCGTTGATGTCCGGCGGCAGCAGGCGGATGCCCAGCTCGCGGCACTCGGCGATGTACTCCGTGACCTTCGGTGTGTTGTCGAGCACGGAGGTCAGCAGCGCCGCCATGTATTCGTGCGGGTAGTTGCGCTTCATATACGCCGTGCGGTAAGACACGATGGCATAGGACACCGCGTGCGCCTTGTTGAAGGCATAGCTTGCAAAGGCAAGGATCTCGTCATAGATCGCGTTGGCGGTCTGCTCGGGCACGCCGTTGGCCACCGCACCGGGAATGCTCCGCGCCGGGTCGCCATGCACGAAGGCGGCGCGCTCGGCCGTGATGACGGCCTCTTTTTTCTTCGACATGGCGCGGCGGATCATGTCCGCCTGCCCGAGCGAGAACCCGGCCAGCTGCCGGAAGATCTCGATGACCTGCTCCTGATAGACGATGCAGCCGTAGGTCACGGACAGGATCGGCTCGAGCAGAGGGTGCTTGTAGGTGATGCGCTCCGGGTGCGCCGAGCAGGCGAGAAACCGCGGGATGCTCTCCATCGGCCCGGGGCGGTAGAGCGCGATGACGGCGGTGATGTCCTCGATGCTGCGCGGGCGCAGCCCCATGCACACGGCCGTGATGCCCGCGCTCTCGAGCTGGAACACGCCGACGGTGCGCCCGGCGGCGAGCATATCAAACGTCTTCTTATCGTCGAGCGGGATGCGCTCGACCTGAAACCCCGGCTCGCGGCGGCGCACCTGCCGCGCCGCGTCCTCGAGCACGGTGAGGTTGCGCAGACCGAGAAAGTCCATCTTCAGCAGACCGAGCTCCTCGAGCGTCGTCATCTGATACTGGCACACGAGCGCGCCGTCATTGCTTGCCAGCGGCACATAGGCGTACACCGGCTGCTCGGTGATGACCACGCCCGCCGCGTGCGTTGACGCGTGGCGCGGCATGCCCTCGATGGCGCGGGCGGTGTCGATGAGCCGGTGCAGCCGCTCGTCGCCGTCATACATCGCGCGCAGAGGCTTCGACTGCTGCAGCGCCTCGTCGAGCGTGGTGTTGATGCCGCCGGGGATGGCCTTGGCCACGGCGTCGGTCTCGGCGTAGGTCAGGTTCATGACCCTGCCGACATCGCGCACGGCGGCGCGCGCTGCCATCGTGCCGAAGGTGACGATCTGCGCCACGTGGTCGGCGCCGTATTTGCGGATCACGTAGTCGATCACTTCCCCGCGCCGCTGCACGCAGAAGTCCACGTCGATATCCGGCATGCTCACACGCTCGGGGTTGAGAAAGCGCTCGAAGTAGAGGTTATACTGCACGGGGTCGACGTCCGTGATGCCGAGGCAGTAGGACACGACGCTGCCGGCAGCGCTGCCGCGCCCCGGCCCGACGGGGATGTGCTGGGCCTTGGCGTAGCCGATGAAATCGCTCACGATGAGAAAGTAGTCCACAAAGCCCATGCGCCGGATCATGTTGAGCTCATAATCCAGACGCTTTCGCACCTCCGGCCGGTCGCCGTAGCGTTTGGCAAAGCCGCGCACGCACAGCTTCGTGAGATAGGCGTCCGCGTCCGTCTCCCCCTCCGGCAGCAGAAAGCGCGGCAGGTGGTAGTGGCCGAACGTGAAGTCGAAATGACACCGGTCAGCAATGCGCTGCGTGTTTTCCACCGCGTCGGGATATTCGTCAAAGAGCGCGCGCATCTCCGCCTCACTCTTGAGATAGAACTCGTCGTTCGGAAAGCGCAGGCGCTCGGGGCTGTCGAGCGTCTGCCCGGTCTGGATGCACAGCAGCACGTCCTGATCGTAGGCGTCCTGCTTTTTAATATAGTGTACGTCGTTCGTCGCCGCGAGGGGGATGCCCGTCTCGCGGTGGATGCGCAGCAGCGCCGCGCGCACGCGCGCCTCGTCGGTCATGTGGTGGTTCTGCAGCTCAAGGTAGAAGTTCCCCTCACCGAAGAGCTCCTGCAGCTCCACGGCGCGTGCCTTGGCCGCCTCATAATCTCCCCGCAGCACCGCGCGCGGAATGTCGCCCGCGACGCAGCCGCTCAGGCAGATGAGGCCGTCTGCATGTTTGTGCAGCAGCGGCCAGTCGATGCGCGGCTTGCCGTAAAACCCGCGCTCGAACGCGGCCGACACGAGATAGCACAGGTTGTGGTAGCCCGTCTCGTCGCGGCAGAGCAGGATCAGGTGCGTGTAGGCATCGTCCACGCCGTGGACGCGGTCGGTCATGCCGCGCGGGGCAACATAGACCTCGCAGCCGATGATCGGCCGGATGCCGGCAGCGACCGCCGCCTTGTAAAAAGCGACCGCGCCGTACATGACACCGTGGTCGGTGATCGCCAGCGCGGTCTGGCCCAGCTCCTTGGCGCGCTCGATGAGCGGCCCGATGCGGCACGCGCCGTCGAGCAGGCTGTATTCACTATGTACGTGCAGATGTGCAAACCCCATCGTGCGTTCCTTTCAGTCGTCCATGTGAAATTCCATGAGTTTTTTCAGCCGGTAGTTCAGGCAGCTCTTCGTCACCGGCGGATACGAGAGCGTGGCGAGGTCGGCAAGGCTGGCCTCGGGATTGGCAATGCGCAGCAGCGCCGCGCTCTGCAGCTTTTCCGGCAGCACGTCGAGCCCGTAGTCGCGCTCGATGCGGCGGATGGCGTCGATCTGCTCCTGCGCCGCGGCGACGACCTTGTCGGCGTTGGCGGTGTCGCAGTTGACCTTGCGGTTGATGGAGTTGTTCATGGACTTCTCCACCTTGGCGGACATGATGTCCATGGCGGCGCAGGGCGCGCCGATCTTGGTCAGGAAGTCCTCGATGGCCTCGGACTTCTTGAAATAGAGCACGGTGTTCGCGCCGCGGTCGATGCTGCGCGCGGCAAAGCCCAGCTCCGTGAGCAGGGCGGCCGTCTCGCGGCTGACGCTCGCGTGCGCCGTGATGAGCTCGAGGTGGTAGTTCTTGCTCGGAGCGGTCACGCTGCCGCCCGCGAGAAACGCCCCCCGCAGGAACGACGCCTTGCAGCAGTCGTTTTCCAGCACGGCGAGGTTGATGTGGTGCGCGACCGTGCGCGACAGATCCGCGCCGAAGGCGGCGAACACCGTCTCGATGGCAGCGCGGTCGGTGATGGTCAGCACATGGCGGCCGCCGGCCTTTTCCGTGACCGGGAGCACAAAATGCGCGCCGAATGCGCGCCGGAACAGCTTCGGCAGCCGCTCGGCAAAGGCGTCGCACGCTGTCACGATGCGGATCTCCCGCGTCGTGAACGTGTGGCAGTACAGCAGCACGCCGTAGGCCTCGGCCACGGCGCAGCAATGGCGGCTGAGCGGCACGCGGCACAGCTCGTTTTTCACTTCGGTTGCAAAGGACATGGTGCGCCTCCGCTCAGGTTCTCGGGAAGTCCCGGTTGCGCAGACGGACGTTCGCGTCGCGCGCGGCGAGATAATCCGTCAGCGCCTTGGCCACGGCCACGCTGCGGTGCTGGCCGCCGGTGCAGCCGATGCCGATCGTGAGCGCATAGCGCCCCTCGGCGGCGTACTGCGGCAGGAGAAAATCGACCATGTCGGTGAGCTTGGAGAGGAAATTTTTCGCCACGTCGCTGCGCAGGACGTATTCCTGCACCTCGGCGTCCATGCCGCTCATGGGGCGGAGCTTTTCGACGTAAAACGGGTTCGGCAGAAAGCGCACGTCGAACACGAGGTCGGCGTCGATCGGGATGCCGTACTTGAAGCCGAAGGCCACGACGTTGATAAGGATATCGCGCCGCGTGCCGCCGTCGACAAAGATCTCACAGATGCGCTTTTGCAGCATCGAGAGCGTGAGGCCCGTGGTGTTGATGACATAGTCTGCGCGCTCGCGCACGGGGGCGAGCAGCTCGCTCTCGCGGCGCACGGCCTCCGGCAGGGAGCAGCGGCTCTCGGCCTGCAGCGGGTGCGGGCGGCGCGACTCCTTATAGCGGCGCACGATGGCGCTCTCCGACGCCTCAACGAACAAAATGCGGTAATCCACGCCCATGTCCGCAAGCTCGCCAAGCGCGGCAAAGAGCTCGGTAAAGCTCTCCTGACTGCGGATATCCGTCACGAGCGCGACCTTTTCATACCGGCCGCGCGTGGCGAGGCAGAGCTCGGCAAACTTCGTCAGCAGTGCCGTGGGCATATTGTCCACGCAGTAAAAATCCAGATCCTCCAGCACGTCGGCCGCGCGGCTCTTGCCGCCGCCGGACAGCCCAGATACGATCAGAAATTCCATCCCATCACCCCCGGATGATCTTCACTTCCGGCTCGAGCTCCACGCCGGACGTGCGCAGCACCGCGCTGCGGACATCGTCCATGAGCCGCAGCACATCGTCAAACGTGGCGCCGCCGCGGTTGACGACAAAGCCCGCGTGCTTTTCGCTCACCTGCGCGCCGCCGACCGTGTAGCCCTTGAGCCCGGCCTGATCGATGAGTGCGGCGGCATAGCCACCTACCGGACGCTTGAACGTGCTGCCGGCGCTCGGCAGGTCGAGCGGCTGTCTGCTGCGGCGGCGCTCGCTCAGGTCGCGCATACGCGTCTGAATGTCCGCCGGGTCGCCCGGCGTGAGCGCAAGCGTGCTGCCGAGCAGGACGCAGTCCGTGTCGGAAAATGCGCTGTGGCGGTAGCCGAAGTCATGCGCGCTGCCGTGCGCCTCACACAGGCGCAGCTCCCCGTCCAGGTAGCGCGTCGAGACGACGACGTCCTTCATCTCGCCGCCGTAGGCACCGGCATTCATATACACGGCCCCGCCGATAGTGCCGGGGATGCCGCAGGCAAAGGCAAGGCCTGCAAGGCCCTGCTGCTGGGCAGCGGCGCAAAGCCGCCCCAGCGTGAGGCCGGCGCTCGCGGTAAGGCGGGTGGAGCCGTCAGGCTGTGGTTCCGCTGTAGGGCCGAAGTTCAGCCCGCGCAGATCGATGACTGCGCCGTCGTAGCCCTCATCGGCAAACAGCGTGTTGGAGCCGTTGCCCAAAAGGTAGGTGCGCACACCGTTTGCCCGGCAAAGCGCCAGCGTACGGCGCAGCTGATCTGCGTTTTTCGGCGTACACCAGAATACCGCCGGGCCGCCGATTTGGAAAGTGGTATGGGATGCCAAAGGCTCCTGCTGGGCAAACGGCAGGGCGCTTTCCTGCAAGGCCTGACGCAAGGTTTCGATCGTTTGCTGCTGCATGGTTCCTCCCGCTGAATACGAAAATTAAAATCAGATAGAGTTTTCAAGGGCCGCGGCACCGATGACGCCCGCATCGTTATGCAGCGTGCAGGCGACGATCTTGGGGAAGCGGCCGGTGGTGATGTTCTTGGTCTCGTTCTCGGCATAGGCGCGGACGGGGGCCAGCAGGGTCTCTCCCTGGTTGGAAACACCGCCGCCGATGCAGATGATCTCCGGCTCAAAGGTGTT
>OLQD01002564.1_pt1 | contig 13080 bp, 9 predicted proteins | sample 1672841 | NCBI WGS metagenome assembly OLQD01 (sample SAMEA3136729, study PRJEB25190) | human gut metagenome | biome: human gut; feature: human-associated habitat; material: faeces | place: Austria | collected 2013 | reverse complement strand
TGACCTTCGCTCACAAAAAACACCTCGCGGGATATTACCAGTGAACAGTAACAAATATATCACGTTCTATAAAATTCCATCTTGATTAAATTGCAAAAAAATTGTAGACTATATATGCACACACATTAATAGTTTTTGTTAATTAAGACTGATTTGAGGTTTCCTCATAACGTCTCAATTATACACACACATTTTCTAAAAAGAGCAGCTGCATCATCCGATGCGCTGCTCTTTTAGTTCCACTGTTTATTTTGTAACTGTTCTCTGCCGTCGACGGCATTCTTTAATGATTTTAACTCTTACTTTTTCTTCTTCAGGAAATAAACAAGTAAAATTATGATAACAATAATCCCGATACCACTAATCCAGATTACAGGATTCTTCATTCCTGAATCTGCTTTTACATTCTTTCCTGATGTTTTCTGACTCTGCTTATCATCGGATTCCTTGTCTTCTGTCGAAGCAGGCTTCTCTGTTTCTTCCGGTGTTGGCGTTGCTTCTTCTGTAGGTGTTGCCTCCGGTGTCGGTGTTGCTTTTTCTGTAGGTGTTACCTCTGGTGTTGGTGTGACTTTCGGAGTTGGAGTTGCTTCCGGTGTTGGTGTAACAGCAGCCACCGGAACATTTCCTGATGTGCCTGTAGCCTCCGGTGCATCTGCGGATACATTTTCATTTACGTAATCTGTATCACGATCAAGATTCAGCCATCCCTGTGTCACACCATCTGTGTCTGTTTTCCCCCAGTTTGTTCCGTCTTCTCCCTGAACATACTGAAAAATATGTACAGTTGTCCCATCTGCGATTCCCTCTGTTCCTGAAACCTGATCAAATTTCTCTCCAGGTCCGTTATAAACCGATACGTTTCCATCGTTTCCATGAACCTTTACTTCGAAATCCACATCTTTGCCTCCGAAAGTACGATATTCCTCATTGGCAGCTTCTTCTCTGGAAGCCGGATCCAGATCATCCATAGGAACATATCCGTTCATTTCATGGTACTGTGTATATGCCCATTTTTTATTGTCTGCTCCATTCTTCTCACCCAGAACGTGAATGGCAGTTCCATTTGGGATCTTGCTGTCATTCAGTTTAACACTCTGAGTGTCTGCTTCATCATAAATATCTACCCCGCCCTGTGTACTCTGTACGATCATATAATAATCTGTTACATAATCCGGATTCTGACCCTTTCCGTCATCCGCATAAACAGAAACCACTGTCAGAATAAAGCACAGTACCATTGCTATTACTGTTCCAAACCTTCTCTTCATAATCTCTTTCCTTCATTTCCTATTTTCTTTTTACAGCAGATGAACTTTTATATTTGCTGTATGTATTTCCATATGGCTCTTTAACATATGCTTTTACCGCATAATAGTATGATACACCTTTTTGTGCTTTTTTGTCCAGATAAGAAGAACTATTTCCATTGGAAATTTTCTTTATCAATTGATAGGAACCACCTTTTTTCTTTCTGTAAATATAATAGCCGTCACATTTTTTCTGAGGCTTCCACCGGATACGGATTCCATTTTTCTCAGATTTCACAGAAGTAACCTTCTGCACTGCAGGTGCTGCTTTAATCACATCGCCGGTTTTATATTTACCTGAATATCTTTTTCCGGATGCTTCATAATATGCTTTTACTGTATAACGGTATGATGCATTAGCCGTAACCTTACTATCTTTATATTTTAATTCCGATGTCCCGACATCTGCAATTTGGGACCACTTCCCACCTGCTGCAGGTTTTCTGTACACATAATATCCTGTAGCTCCGGAAACTTTTTTCCATGAAATAAGGTTATATCCAGAATTATATGCCTTCACCTGAAATACCGGTGTATCCGGCACCCATGACTGATTCAGGGTCCTTGTATGTGCCTTGATCCTTGCCGTCCAGTTTTTCGTCTTTCCATCTGTCCACCTGGCCGTTTCCGATGCACTCTTATAGAATGTCTGCCCTGTTTCTATCCCCGCCGTACAGGTAAACCAGTTCCCATAACTGGACTTTGCTTCCACTCCAAAGCTGATTTTTTCAATCCCACTGTTTGTGATCACAACAGAATATCTGCTTCCCTGTTTCAAAACCACCTCTGGTACACTGATAGTCTGTACACCTGCGATTGGCTGTTCAAACTCATATGGAGCAGCATATGCAGCGGTCCCGCTTTCCGGGTCATATGGATCTGTCAGATCGGTGTATATCTGAATTTTGTAACAGGCATTGTCACTGTTTGTAACAAGATTAACCTCCCCCAGGACTTCTGCTTTTCCCTTTCCTGCAGTTGTCTCATAAACTGCTGCTACTGACTGTCCCGCCTGTATCGGAATCACTGAAAGTGCTGAAGAACCATCATAAAAATAATTATTCCTGTACTTTTGATCCGAAGCAGCCACTGCCTCTGCACTTACAAGTTTACTGATATTGGGATCCTGATAAGAAAGATAGTAATATCCTCCGTCTCCTTTCTTCTCCCCCCAACTGTTTTTAATGATCCACGCACCATCAGATGTTACATTGGAAACAGGAAGGAAATTATCCTTTGAATACGTATCATCCCATCCGACCACTGTCACAATATGATTAATTACAGTCGAATTTGATTTTCCAACAGGATAACAATATGCTGCTGTGTCCGGGTTTACATAATTTTCCTTCATATAAAGCATAATGGATACTGCATGGTCATTCAGCAACATTTCCTTCATACGTTCCTCACTGTATTTGGAAACAGATGCATTTTTCAGATATGCCGCTGAATTATAAGCCTTACTTCCCGGAATCTGTACAGTCAGATCCTGCTGATGCGAAGAATCCGTAGGAAATGGTACATCGGCCTCTGTAGTCATTCCCGACCATGTACTGAGATAAATAGCCGCCAGGTGATCATTACCTCCTATTACATGATAATTTCCCAGTACATAATTCTTATCATCGGGGGTATTTCCAAGAGGATCATTCTGTCTGTTGGAGAAAAAATATGATAAATGTTCTTCTGACAGATCGTAGGTTCCTTTGTTCTGTGCCAGAAGCGAAGTCTCCATGATTGCTGCCATACCAAAAGCCCAGCAGGTTCCAAATGGATTCTGATTCTTTACGGGCGTAACTAATCCTTCCTTTCTGGCATCATAGGAAGATGGAAATGCAGCCTCCCTGTTTCCATATGCAGCATAAACTGATGTCAGATCACTCTCCACTTCAATTCCCGGATCCAAAGGTTTTAAATTTTTAAAGGGTTCCAGTTCTTCCTTTCTTTCCTCTTCTGTCAACGGACGACCCTTAATATACCTGATTCCGTCTGTACCCTCTTCTGAGTTTTCTCCATCCTGAAACTCCTGTTTTGCATCATCGCTTCCGAACAATTCTGCATCCGATCCCGTATCTGTTCCAAATTCATCTGCCTGTGAACTTTGAAAGTCTTTCAGATCTGATGTATTTTCTTCTGTCTCCCTGTTGACTTCGGATCCAAACATTTCCTGACCCGCAGCGGGTACCGATGTACAAACCATTGAATAAGCCAGAAAAACTGACAATGCGCGTATCGCTGTATTTCTTTTTTTCATGTAGTAGTTAACTCCCTTACATAAATATAATATCATTATATCAGTATCTTTTTTGTTTTTCAACCATGATCAATGACAAAATCCGTCGGAAAACAGTGAATTTTCCCTGTTTTCCGACGGCTCTATGTAGAAATGCAGAGCTCTGCCGACAAGAAAATGTCGCCAGGAAAAGACGTCAAATGCCTGTGATGCATTTTCTTCTGTGCATGTGAAAAGTGTGGAAAATGTGTGTGAAATGCTTTATATACTAACTCAGAACAGACTTGAAAATCTTACAGACTCTTCTCTTTTGCTATCCTTATTCTAGCAGAACAAGCATTGTATTACAATGAAAATCGTTCTTTCTTATTTGTGCTAATCTGACACATTGTTACTGTTCACTCCGTTCTAAGCAGCGACGCATTCTCCTCTTATTTGCTGATACTTTCCTTTGCTCTTTTCATCATATCAGCCAGTTCCTGGTATTTTCCTGTGACATATCCATAGTTTTTTCGCTTATGCGGAAGCATACAGTTTGTGCAGTCTTTAATTCCCTTTTCCGTATACCGGAAATTCCCACCGCATTTCTCACCCAGGGCATATAGCGGGCAATAACAGAACAGACAGTTAAAATCATCCGGATCTGCATTCTTATGACACGGAAAAAATTCACATTTCTTATGGCTGAAATAAGAATATTCTTTCCCTTCCCAATAAGGTTTCTCCATTGCTACCTCTCCTCTCCTGTTGCAAGTTTTTATCTTTCCAGAATAATTCCGTTTTCTCAGTCTCCATCAATCCCACCCATCAGAGGACGAAATAAAAAAAATACTCTAATAAATTATCAATTTCTCTTCACATAACAAAGCATTGAAAATTCATTACAGTATTTTTCACAGATCATACATTTAAAATTAATAAGAGGGAGCGATGCTACCCCGGGGTAGAAAAAAATCCGTTCATGAGTGCGCGGAGGGAACGAATAAATCCGAAGTAGTATCGCCTGCCATTTAATCATGTATAATTCATAAAGAACAGGCGCATTCCATAAAAAATGTCTGCCTTCAGATAAAAGCAGACAACACTCCGAAGCTGCGGATTCAACGGAGTTGGTTGTTACACTTTACACGGAAGTTTAACCTCGCCATACCAAGCAGGTTTCCTGGCTCCAGGCTCATCGCTCCTCTCTCCTTCTCATGCTATGGCACAATGGACATTCTGAGATTTGCTCCTCTGTTACAGTGACCGGATCGCTCAGGTTTCTCACCTGATTCCCTCTTTCTGTACTGCTCTTTCTCGCAGTATCAGCACTTAATATGTTCTGTATGGAATTATACTGTCATTATAATAACACCCTGCAACAAGCTTGTCAACTATTTATCAATATATTTTTCAATATTCCACACCTTCCGGCAGCGGATCCCATTCATTCAGACCAAGACTCTGTCTGAATTTTGCTTCTTCCAGACTCAGCTTTGGAACATCCTCATTCAAAAACGCTCTCAGCTCATCAATCCCCTCTCCGGTCACATTGTTTACCAGAAAAATTCTTTCACATCCTGCATTCAGCATCCACTGACGCACCATTGGAACATTCGCATAAGGAGAATCTATTTTCGTAATGATTCCTATCAGTGGTCTCAGAATAAATGCATTACTGCCATAGCCAAACAAACTGAAAGGTTCATCTGCTGACTGTACCATTGCCACCACATCTGCTTCAAAAGAAAAACAGGCCAGCCCTACGCTAAAATGCTTGGACTCTGCATACTCTCCCGGCGAATCAATGGTATCATCATCCGTATTCGTATACTGCGTTTTTACATAATGAAGTTTTTCGCCTTTTAATGCCTGCGTTAATGAAGTCTTACCTGCTTCACTTCTGCCCATCAGAAATATTTTCTTCATATTTAATGTCTGTCCCTTTCACTTCTCTCAGCTATTCCGGCAGTTACATAAGCACCATCGGTACAGAATAACTGACTTTTCGTATGTTTTAACTTTTGTGAACTGCACAAGTCTTAAAGCCAAGCACCTCTCTAAAAAATTTCACCACTTCTTCCACTGCAGTCTGAACTTCCGTCAGACCTCCCGTAAGGATCAATGATCCGCTGAAGCGATCCATGAAACCAATCTCCACATTTGCACTTTTCACTGCAATATCAGCAGCTACAACCACTGCTTCCCATGGGGTAAAACGAATCATTCCGATTGCTTCTCCTGTGTGGTCTTCTCCCTCATGGACTCCAATATGCAAACCAAGATTCTGATAAATACAGCTCTGTGAAGGATTGATCACATGCGCCAGGCACACTTCCTTTCCCGGAACCCTTACCCTGGTCATACGCAGCTTTTTTCCCTTTAGTTTCTCATAATCCTGGTTATAAAGCTTTTCCAGTAATTCTCTGGTTGTCATCCCTGCCATCCCAACACTTCCTATCTTTTGGTAATCTTGCAGACTACATAACCCAGAGTGTCTCTGAAATAATCCACAACCTCAGTCATCGCTGACATTACATCGGAAATCTCTCCCGTAATGATCAGTGTGCCTGTAAATCGATCTGCAAATCCCAGATAAACATTTCCGCTTTTTACCGCAATATCAGATGCGATCACTGCAGATTCAGGCGGTGTCATATTCATAATTCCGATTGCAGATGAACGGTAATCCACCTGCGGATTCAGTCCAAGCTTCTGGTATATGACCGGAGCCGGCCCTCCCATTACATGTGCAAAAGTAATCTCCTTGCCAGCAACTGTTTCCTGTACAATTCTTATGTGTTCTACATGGTCATTTGCCATTTATCATTCCTCGCTTTCACTATTCAACTATAATCCGGATAATTCATGAGAATATTCTTTCCCACTGATGTCTCTAAAAACAGATTTAAAATTTTATATATATCTCTTCAGTTACATAAACTGTACTATCCATCCAATTTTATGTCAAGGTAAAATCCACCTGAAAATCGGTAAAATATTATACATGGTTACGGTTCACTCCGTTCACAGCAACACGCTTCGCGATGCACAGAATTTATGCTGATCGCATAAATTCGCACGGTATGTCTCGGAATTTTGGCATATTCATGCCAAAACACCTCGCGGAATAATGGTAACTTATACATAAAGAAAAGGAGCATCAGCCCCCTTAGCGATACTCCTTTTCAACCCCTATAAATTTAATTATTTATACTTATTTAATTATACCAGTCTTCTTACAGAAACAATCGTTCTGTACGCTGCGTTATCACTGATCTTAATTCCATCTACAGAGTTCGATGCATGAACGATACGTCCATTCCCCATATAGATTGCAACGTGTCCACCGTAGCAGATCAAATCACCCGGCTGTGCATCAGCATAAGATACTTCTGTACCGGCATTCTGCTGTTCATAAGAAGTTCTCGGAAGACTTACTCCGAAGTTTGCATATACACTCTGTGTAAATCCTGAACAGTCAGCTCCACCTGTAAGGCTTGTACCGCCCCATACATATGGATTGCCAACAAACTGTGTTGCAAAGTCTACTACAGAAGATCCTGATCCTGAACCTGAAGATGAAGAACTATCTGAATCAGATGACTGTTCACTCTCATAATCATCTGGTGAAACTGTATTATCAGAATCAATCACATTGCCATACTCATCGTACTCTACATCATCAGAAGCTCCTGCATTGTCAACAGGATCACCATTTTCATCATATTCTACACCATCATCTGATTCAGACTCATCATCCGCATCATCAGTATTCTCAATCTCATTTCCGTCTTCATCATACTCTACATTTTCTTCCTCTTCTGATTCGGAGTCCTGTTCCTGCTCTGCAGCTTTTGCTGCTGCCTCTTCTTCTGCCGCCTGTCTTGCAGCCTCTTCCTCAGCCTGTCGTCTTGCCTCTTCTTCTGCTGCGATTCTTTCAGCTTCCAATCTCTGAATTTCAGCTGTCTGTTCCGCTAACAGATTTGCATATTCTGTCGCCTGCTGCTGTGCATATGCAATTTCATTCTCATAATCGGCTGATTCAGATTTCTTCTGATCAATCTGGCACTGAAGATCATAAGACTGCTGTTCATAAGAAGCCTTCATCTCTTCCAGTTCTGCTTTGTCAGATTCATACTGAGTCTTTAAATTATTCACCTCATTAATAGTATTCACATATTTATCAAGATTCTTTCTGTCCTGCTCATACATCTGCTGTGTATTCTCAGCACGTGTCAGAAGTTCACTTAAATCTTCTGAATTAAGCATCATCTGAAACCACGCTGCATCCCCACCCTGTTCATACAGTGCCTGAATACGAAGCTTCATGCTCTCATACTGCTTATCTCTCGCCTTCTGAGCCTTAGCCAGATCCTGTTTTGTCTTAATAATATCTACTTCTTTATTATCGATATCTCCTTTAAGAGTATCAATAGAAACCATAACACTTACAAGATTGGAATCCAGTTCGGAAATCTCATTCTCAAGCTGTGATTTCGCATATGCAAGCTCATCCATTCTGGAATATGTAGCATCCAGCTGCTGACTTGTGATCGCCTGCTCTTCTCTCAATTCATCCTCTCTTGAAGCACTTACACTAACAACCTGTGTTGCGCTCATCAGGAGTGCTAATGTAAGACATACAATTCTTTTCTTCATGAATTCTCACCCTCGTAACATTTTCTTTCTATATCTTAATGTTTTTGCAATATCTAAGTTAATTCTTATACATATTAACACACCGCACTCAAAAACGCAAGGATTAATTACCATAAATTTTATATTTCTGTAACATTTATTAATCTTTTTGTTATTCTTCGCATTTCTTTCTACAATTCAAACATATTCCATTTCATGTTTGTAATAATTTGACACAGGACAAAGATATCTGATGCAGGGTTACTGTTCACACACCACTATCCCGCGAGGTGTTTTGGCATGAATATGCCAAAATCCCGAGACATACAAGCCAAAATTCCATTGCCGCAGGCAATCTGGAATGAATTTTGGCTACGTTACTGTGAACGGAGTGGACAGTAACGTAGCAGGACTTCACGCTATAGTGGACTGGATTGTTTGCATTATTTATGGAATTGCTACAGAACGCAAAAAAAGAAGCAGCCTCCTCATTCGAAAGCTGCTTCCATTTTCTTAACTATTCACTTCTCAGCTAAACAGATCTGCAAGGATCTGGTCTGCGGTCATATTCATATATCCATCCGGATCAGAAAGCGTACTTCTGTTCCATCTCAGATAATTACCTCTTCTGATATAGTTACCAGATGAAGTATGATAATCATACTTGGTATATCCCGGATATCTTGACATATACTTCTGTGCCAGTGCAATCGCCTGACTGGAATAACCACCGGACGGAGTAGGTGTACCTGCAATCTGAACACCTGCATTCGGGGTAGAATGCACGATCACTGCACTCTTATCAGCACACTGTCCGAGAATGATCCATGTATGTCCACTGTCATATCCCACATCTCCGGGATATACTGTCCAGTCATCACTTGCCAGATTCGCCTGAGTGAGAATACTTCCCCAGCCCATGGACTTATAATAAGAACCAATCTCACCGGAAACTACTGTATATCCGCTTCCTACACCGGACTTACTCTGCATTACCTGATAAGCTGACCATCCTACGAAACCGGAACAGTCAAAACCTTTTGCTCTGTTGGCTGTGCTGAGATCTCTATAGTTATTGTAATCATAACTGCTGCTCTGACTGTTATAGAAATCAGTCATTGTCTGGCTTGTTCCTTTTCTGGTGGAATCATTCCATCCGCCACCCCATACGTACAGAGCCTGACCAACAGGCTGTAATGCACCTGCCAGATAATTCTTGATTGTTCTGGAACCGGTCGGACTTGTAGTATTGCTCAATATACCATTGGAATTAAAATGGTATTTCTGTCCATCAATTGTTACATCTCCGGTAGCCATCACACCGGTTTCCTTATCAAAATAATACTTATTTCCATCAATTGTCGTCCAGCCTACAGCCATCTTGCCGCTGCCTGTATTAAAATAATATTTTTTTCCGTCGAGTGTCTGGAAACCTTTTGCCATAATTCCGTCTTCAGTTTCAAAATATCTGTATTCATTGCTGGAATTCTTTGTCCAGCCGGTAAGCATATAACATGCACTTGTAAAATATCTGGTATTTTTCTTACTGTCTGTAAGGAATGTCTTGCAGGCAGCCACTCCACTGTTACTGTAGAAATAATATCTCTTTCCCTTCAATGTCAGCCATTTCGTCTGCATGAATCCGGTAGATGGATTAAAATATCTTTTCTGATCCTTTGAATCAGTGACCCAGCCTGTCATCATGATACCAGCCTGTTTACTGAAATATCTCTTTCGTCCTTTACTGTCAGTAACCCAGCCCTTTACCTGAACACCGGTCTTTGTGTTAAAGTAATATTTCTTTCCTTCAAGTTCCAGCCAACCCTTCTGTTTAGAGCCATCTTCATTTATGTAGTATGAATCTCCGTTAATAGTTACAAAACCTGTTTTCGTTGCAGCCTGTACATTTGCCGCAGTAAAATACATGGAAACTCCCACAGCAAAAAACAGCAGAAACAGAAGTGCCCCCCAGATTTTAAACTTCCTGTTTACGTTTTGCATACATACCTTCCTTTTCTTTTTTCATTATCAGAGCGTGTCTGAAAAGTATGAATCGTGGGTATCGCTCTGATATCTCACATACTTCTCAGATACGCTCTAAGGTTTAACAAAGTTTTTTACAATGTTGTTACGTTTCTATGACTCTATTATATTACACTTTAAATATCCCGTCAACAGACAAGTAAAATTCTGTTAAACATTCACTAATTTTTCACAGTCTATTCCATAAAAAAAGAGACAAAGTCCACAAATACTTTGTCTCTTTTCACAAGATTACACTGTGAAATATAACCTGTATACCTGTTTTCTCTTTATTTTTTCAACAGGCAGAATATCATCTTATATCACTGATCACAACAGATGCTTTCTTAATTCAGCACCATCAGCAGCACATAAATAAGCAGGTGCCACATCAAATACTGTCTTCGCACCACTCTGTCCTTCTTTATTCATACGATATGCAGCTCTTGCATATGCAACAAGTACAGAAGATGTAAACTCCGGATTGGAATCCAGCTTCAGACTATATTCGATCACATGATTGTTCTCATCATTCCAGCCCGTTTTTCCGGATCGGATCACGAAACCGCCATGTGGGATTCCACTGTGATCTCGCTTCAGTTCTTCTTCAGAAATAAAATGTACAGTTGTGTCATAGTCAGAGAAATAGTTAGGCATAGTCTTGATATCATTCTCAATCTGTGCCAGATCCGCACCTTCCTCTGCAACTACAAAGCATTCTCTTGTATGTTTCTGTCTTGTTGTAAGATCCGGATTTTTTCCGTTTCTCACTGCTTCCAGTGCTGCTTCAACAGGAATTGTATACTGTTTTGCATCTTTTACACCTTTGATACGGCGTACTGCATCTGAGTGTCCCTGGCTTACACCCTTGCCCCAGAATGTATAATCCTTTCCGTTTGTAAGGATTGCATTTGCATAGAGACGGTTCAGTGAGAACATTCCCGGATCCCAGCCCACTGAAATAATTCCGATATGACCGCTTTCTTTTGCAGCTGCATCTACTGAATCAAAATGCTCAGGAATTCTTGCATGTGTATCAAAGCTATCAATTACATTAAACATCTTCGCATATTCCGGTGTCTGTTTCGGGAGATCTGTTGCACTTCCGCCACAGATGATAAGTACATCGATCTTATCTTTCATTTTTTCGGCATCATTGACAGAATATACCGCTGCTGTCTCTGTAAGGATTTTAACAGCTTCCGGAGCACGACGTGTAAATACAGCAACAAGCTCCAGATCCGGATTATGTTTGATTGCGCACTCTACACCGCGGCCAAGATTGCCGTAGCCTAAAATACCAATACGAATACTCATTATGATTTCCTCCTGTAACCTTAATTATATGTTTGCAACTGTTGCATATCATTACAGTTGCACATTATCACTTTACTATAGTAATATTTTCACTTTTAATTGTCAATCCAATTATTACCAAAATTCCATTGCCGCAGGCAATCTGGAATGAATTTTGACTACGTTACTGAGAACGGAGTGAACAATAACGTTTTAGCAGCAAAATATGCCGCTTCCCGGGCAACACAGACTGCATGCCATATTTGCCAGGCACAGCTTCATACAATAATCATCACCGCCTGTCGGCATACCTCCAAAAGGATTCTGCATCTCCTGATACCAGTTTCCTCCGCCTTCCATCTGCTGCAAAACCATCTGATACTGTACATTATCCGGTTCCAGACGGATAGCCTGCTTAATATCATTCAATGCATTTACGTTATTTCCAAGTCCCATGTTTGCCATGGAAGACAGATAATACCACTGTCCGTTCCTCTGTGAAAGTGACTGCAGAACATTCATAGCCTCACGATAATGACCACTCTGGATATAATTGGCTGCCGCCTGCCTGCGCATAGACTCTTCATCCTGATAGCCAGAGTCTGCCTGTCCGGAAAATCCGCCAAAACCACCGTAATTATTGCTGCCATAATTCCCGTAATCGATTCCCTGCTCTCTTTCCTTCATAATCTGCTCATAAGCCTGCTGAACCTGCTTGAATTTCTCCTCAGCCTGTTCTTTATTCGGATTGTCAATATTGGCATCCGGATGATACTTTCTGCTCATCTTACGATATGCCTTCTTCACTTCCTCATCGGATGCATCTCTGGAAATCCCCAGTATACTGTACGGATCAATCATTATCTTTCTCTCCTGCTTCTTTTCTCTTCTTATGTATCACCTCAAACCGACACCATACCCCTGAGTAAAGAATATTTCTCAAAATATCAGTGTATTTTATATAGGAAGTTTCTCAAACTCCCTGCAGGTCTGCGCCATCATCATGATCAGAATCCGGCGTACCTGCTCATCGAACCCTTCTATTATATATTGTTCTGAAAAAGGATTGTAATTTTTATTTTTTATATCCTCTTCCACATCATCGTATGCATCCAGAAGATAAATAAATTTGCCAAGAAAAAATCCCATTCTGCGCAGAGAGTCTTCCACGTCCTTTTTCACTGCTGATGCGCGGGTGTCATTGTTAACAGTATAACCGTCTCGTTCGTAATGGAAATTACCACCCTCATTTCTCCAGTTCAGTGAGCATTTGGTCTGTAAAACAAAATCATTTCTTCTGCCTTTCAGTGCCTTACCAAGCAATTCCTCACTTACTCCTGTGCCATACACCGGTGCGGTATCGATGTAATTCACGCCATGTTCATGACAAATATCAAGCAGGTGCTTCGCGTCCTCAACTGTAGAATCTCCGTCTGTCCAGACACTTCCGCCGCCAAGCCCCCAAGTACCTAATGCAACCACAGAAACATCGATGTCCGTGTTGCCAAGCTTTTGAAATTTCATTTTAATTCCTCCGTTTTTCGTTGCTCTTTCCTGCTTTTTATGCAGTATCCTAACCGTACAGCGTTCCCCTGACAA
>OLQD01002552.1_pt1 | contig 13107 bp, 7 predicted proteins | sample 1672841 | NCBI WGS metagenome assembly OLQD01 (sample SAMEA3136729, study PRJEB25190) | human gut metagenome | biome: human gut; feature: human-associated habitat; material: faeces | place: Austria | collected 2013 | reverse complement strand
ACCTTTTTAGAATTACGATAACACTTAACACAAATGAGTGGAAAGGAGCATAAAAGAATGGGCTTAAAAAAGCATGGTATTACATCTGAAACTATCAAGAATATGATCTTGGGTGCAGGTGTCATTTACAAAAATCTTAAGTATGAGAAACCAAGCAATGGTTGGACTGGTACACCACTTGGTGCAACTTCCGGTGGTCTTAAGTTCAACTATGAGGCACAGTGGCTTGATGTTGAGGTGGACGGTGCAACGGTGCTGATCAAAGGTGTCAGTAAACAGAAGGTTGGTGAATCTCGGGACCGCCGGGCGAACGCTTTTCCAGCGCCGCAAATAGCCGGGCGGCTGCGGGAAAGCCCTGCGCCGCAGGCGCGGACGCAAAGCGGGCGCACACGGCTCTGGGCGCATCCTTTTTAAGCAGCCTGCCTTTTTCCATAAGCAGCACGCTGTCCGCCCGCTCAAAAAGCTCCTCCGTACGGTGCTCGGCTATAAGCACCGTTATCCCCATCTCCCGGTTGAGCTTGTACACGGTATCAATAAAGCTTGCGGCGGCTATGGGGTCAAGCTGCGCGGTGGGCTCATCCAATAGCAGCAGACGCGGTCCCACCGCCGTTACCGAGGCTAACGCCAGCAGCTGCTTCTGCCCGCCGGAAAGAGTGTCGGTGCTTCTTTCAAACCAGGTGTTTATTCCGTAGTAGTTGGCGGTTTCCCCCACCCGCAGCCGCAGCTCCTCCTGCTTTATTCCCATGCTCTCCAGCCCGAAGGCAAGCTCCTGATATACCCTGTCGGTTATTATCTGGCTTTCGGGCTGCTGCATTACCATGCCTATCTCCTGCGCCGCCTGCCTGTCGCTCATATCCGCCATGGGGCGCCCGCAGTACAGCAGCTGCCCCGTCATATGACCGTGAGGCGCAAGCTCCCGCTTCAGCAGGCGCATAAGCGTGGTTTTGCCGCAGCCGGAGCTGCCGCACATAAGCGCAAACTCCCCCGGAAAAAGCGAAAAGCTTATATCCTCAAGCGCGCGCTTGCCGTCCGGGTATTCAAAGCTCAGAGCCTGTATATCGAGTATTTCCATTTAAGCTCCTCCGTGATTTCAAAAATAAAGGGCGAAAGCGAAAAAAGCGCAAAGGCGGCATAGCCGCACAGCCTTCCCGGCTGCGCCGTTATTGCGGTTATGCGCGGATAAAAGAAAAAATCCAGACTGCCTGCGCACATAAGCGCGGTAACAACGGACGCAGGCACCAGAAAAGCGCACAGCACGGCATCCCGCGAGCAAAAGCGAAACAGCGAAAAGCGGGTGCGCCCCTTAAGCCCGTAGCCCCGCGCCTTCATAACGCTGCCGGTTTCCACCGCCTCCTCCAGCGCCCGGGATATCAGCGCAGAGTACACTCTCGTATGGCTTTGCAGGCGGGGAATAAGCCCTTTTTCGCTGTAATAGCCCATGGCACGCTGTGCGCAGACGATCTCGCGGTGTCTGCACTTGATAAGGGGCAGCATTCGCAGGGCGGAGGAAAGCACCAGCGCCGCTTTTGGCGCAAGCCCGCCCGTAAGATAAAGCAGCTTGTCCGTGGTAAAGATGCGGCTTAAGCATTTGCACCACAGCAGCACCGCCACTGCGGCGCAGGCGCTTTGCACACCGTAGAGCACCGCCTCAAGGGTTACGGGGTTATCGTTGAGAAAAAAGAGCGGAGTTACTCCGTTATGGGAAAACAGCGGGTTTGCCGCCGCAAATATTATAAACAGCGCGGAATAAAAGCCAAGATCGGAAAGCGATTCCCTTGCGCTTTGCAGGCGCGAGCAGAAAAGCGCGGCGCCAAAGAGAGAAAGCGCTGTTATTACGGGATCGCGGGAAAAGGCCGAAAGCAGAATCATCCACGCCATATATATAAACGCCGGAACGGGATGAAAGCCGTCGCTTGCACATCTTTTCATTTTTGCCCCTCCGTTTGCCGGGCGTTTTGCGCATTCTGCATCCATATGCAGCCCACATCCCGCCCAAGGTCGCAGGTATACACCCACTCAATGCGGTCGCCGTCGGAGAGCTCATATTTTGAGCAGCCGTATTGCGGAAATATTCCGTTGACGGTGTACATCCAGCCCGAAAGCGGCCCACAGGAAAATTCATAGAGATAGTTTATGCCCTTTATATATACGCTGGAAAAGGAATTCTTGTCCGCGCCCTGATATTCCATTTGTATCTTGTTGTACCTTACCGCCCGGCTGAGTATATCGTACACCGTATCGCCCGGTCTTAAAACATAGCGCGTGCAGGGCAGAATAACGCCGTCCTCCGGCACAAAATTCCCCGCCTTCAGTGCAGGATCCAGCACGGAAAGGTTTTCAAGCACGGTTTTACATTCTATGCTAAGGGTCACGGTGGCGCTTTGGGGCGTTATATCGTCAATGTGCGTAAGGTAATATTCGTCTACCGACTGTATTTTGGTGCCGCTTATAACAAAGGCAAGCAGCAAAATTATTATAAGCGCCGCCAGTATATCCTTTTTTCTGCTGCGCGGCCGTTTTCGCACGCCTTCATATGCAGACCGCGTGTCCCGTGCCGCTGTTTTCATAAATCATCCGTCCGTTTTGTGATATTTTCATTCTCTTCGTCCTCGTCCTCATACATGCCCGCCAGCTCCTCAAGCTCTCTGACGCGCCTTTGCCTGCGGCGTTTGATGCTTATAATAAGCCCCGTAAGCAGCAATGCCGCCAAAGCAAGACAGCCTGCCGTTATCCATACGGCGCGCACCGTGCCGTCCAGCTTTGTTTTGGCCTTTATTAAGTCCTCATAATGCAGAATCTTTTCCCTGTCGCTTTCATGCAGCGCGTTATAGCGTGCAAACAGCTCCTGGGTTTTTTCTCTCTTTTTCAGGGTGACGCTTTCAATGGGGCAAAGCTCGCCGCTTATTTCGCTATCTATCGCCGATATCTCCGCGCGCAGGCGCACTATTTGCTCCATCGCGCGGCGCAGCTTTTCCTTATACTCCGCCTTGCCGTCAAATTCCTCCGAGGTTTCAATGCTGCGCATAAGGCGCAGCACGGCCACATAATAATCCGAGGTTATATCCTCCGGCGCCGGCAGGGCGTCCGTCTCATCGCGCTGTGCCTTGGTAAAAAAGGTAATGACGCCGTTTTCCTCCGGAGGACGGGACGGCGATGCCGATTCGGCATAAGCTGAAGGGTCAAGCCCCGCCGAATATGCGCATTTTGAAAGCAGCGGATAGTTTTTCACATACCGCCGCATATCCGCAGGCATATCATAATGCTTTTTAAGCAAAAGGGCAAGCCCTTGCGCATCCGTCTGCGGCGCGCGCGCTGTTTCCGCCTCCAGCTCTTTTATTGCCGCCGTCTGCTCCGCGGTGAAATCGGGAAGAAAATCATACAGGGCGCGCATACCCTTTTTTTGCCGTATAAGCGCACACAGTGCAAGCAGCGCCTGCTCCCCGGCCATGGAATTTGAAGCATCGGGCCGCGAGGCGGGGTTATCGCTGTCGTAGCTGAAGGAGTGAATAAAGCCGCCGTCCTCCCTGCGGTAACGCATAAGCCCGTCCCACAGGGTGACGCCTTTTTTTATAAAGCGCTCATCGCAAAGCGGGTCTATTCCCAGTGCGCACAGCGCGATTATCACCTGAGAGCAGCTTTCGGAATTCTGCGTGCCCCAGCTGAAAAAATCCCCCTGCGCGCTCTGAAGCCCGGAAAGACACTCAAGGGCAGCCTCCGCCGCCTTTCTTACGGTGGTTTTTTTCTCTTCTTCGGAAGCCGTCCCCCCGGGAAGCGTATAGACCTTTTCGCTGTTATAATAGGGCGCAAGCGCCTGAAGCGCCATGGCCGTGATATCGGGGTCAGCCGCCTCGCCCGTAAGGGCAAAGCCGCCGTTTTCCAGCTGCGCGGAGAGTATCTGCAATATTATATCGTCCCTTGTATAATATGCGTCCTTGGGCACCTCCCAGCTTTTGCTGTCCAGCGCTATAAGCCCCCATATCCAGCCGTTTATGCCCTGTCTGCCCAGCGACGCCGTTTTGCCGCGGTTATAGGTGCCGTCCGCCACAAGGTCGATGCCGTCAATATCGCGCGGGTTCCCCCCGGATGCAAGCACCGCAAGGGTTATGCGGTGCCATTCGGTGGCCTTGGCGGCGCTGAGTCCGCCGTCAAGGGCGTAGCGCTCCTTTACATTCTGCTCAAGCACGGCAAGGTAGCCGGAATAATCGGTTTTACAGCCAAGGCGACTTAGGGCTATCGGATACCAGTCCCCCGGCGTGGAGCCGGCAAGGGCTATATAGCTGTCCGAAAGCAGGGTATCCGCCCCTATATCGGATATTTTCCAGTTTATAATTCCCTGCGCGGCGGCCGACATCTCTTCCAACGAAACCGGGCTGTTTGCCTGCGTCGAAGTGCCGCTCTGTACCGCCCCTTTTCCGTTGTCCGGCGCCGCAAAAGCGTAGCCTGCAAAGGAAAGGGCAAGCATCAGGCATATAAGCAGTGCCGAAAGATATTTTTTGCCGGCAGATGCGCTCTTTCGCGCCGCCCCGTTTATTGTACGCCTGCCCCTTTTGCTGCCGTGCCCCGTCATTTTATCCTCTCCTTATGTGTTTTCTCCGTATCTCGGGCAATCATACCCCTGCCCTTTGCCCTTTTGGCGCGCCGTGTATATTAAACCCTGTGTATTAAACCCCGTACGCGCTCATTTTTGCATAAAGCCCGACCCTTTACCGCTTGGTGATATTCCCGTGCATATATTCTTACACCCCCGCTTCCCGGCAGAGCCGGGCTGCGGGGGCATATTTAGCCTGCTTTTACGCTTTTTCGCTTTTTTGCTTTTTGCGCTTAAGCAGCACAATAATGATTATTATCGCTGCCGCAAGCACCGCCGCGCCGCCGCATACCCAAGGTATCAGATTCGTGCCGCCCTGCGCGTCGTTTTGCGTCAGGCTTCTGTGCTGCACATCCCCGCAAACGCGGCAGACGCGCCTTTCCTCACCGTTTTCCTCTTCCCACCGGGAATAGTCATGCTCTTTTGCCGGAACCTGATACATCTCCAGCAGCAGGCCGCATATTTCGCAGCGTTTTTCCGCCGTTACCGCCTCGGTGCAGGAATGCGCCGGAATGATATCCTTTGCCTTATGCTCCTTTTTGGGTATCGCGCGCTCCTGTGTCTGCCCGCAGCGGCGGCACTTTGCCTGCTCCAGCCCCTCGCTTGTGCAGTCGGCCTCCTTTACGGTTTCAAATTCACCGAAATCGTGGCCGTACACACAGCTGTCGGTTTTCAGCTGCTCCAGTGCTTTTTCGGCATTTATAAGGGTGTTTATATTGCTTACTTCCTTTTTCTGCTCGTCGGTAAGCTCCTCGTACGCCCTGCGCGCGGCAATTATCGCTTCCTCCTTCTGAAGGGTGACCTCGCCTATATCCTCTATGGCGTTTATTACCGCCTTTACGCTGTCCGCCTTATCCGGCGAAGCCAAAGCCTTTTTAAGCGCCTCGGCCGCGGCATCCGTCTGCTTTTGGGAAGCGTCCAATATCTGCACCGTTTCCAGCGCCTTTTTATATGCTCTGCGGACATTCTCCCGGTCGGCAAGGCCGGATTTTCCCGCCGCGGCAATAAGCCGGGTAAGCTCGCCCTTGTCTGCGGTGTCCCAGTAGCCCGCGCTGCCGCCGCCCATTGCTGCGGAGCCGCCTATATCCGCGCCGTAGCCCAGCGTGAACTGCACGCGCACGACATCGCCGTCCGAAACATAATAGTCGGCAAAGCCCACATTGGGGAACACGTTGTTTACCGAATACATCCAGCCCGAGCCCATGCTTACAACAAACTCGCCCAGATATCCGTCGCAGTTTTTAATATCCTCCGGGTCGAAGAAGTTTCCCTCTTTTATCAGGCGCTCCGCCAGCATCGCCGGTATATTTATATCGGTGCTTATACGGGAAACGCCGTCCGGGGTATCGCCCTTTGCATAGCCGTTATAGCGCGGAGCCGTTTTATCGCCGTCTGCTATATAGGCGCAATAGAAGCTCGCCTCCGGGGTTCCGCCGTAATATATGTTGTAGCCGTGCATCTTAAGCAGCCGCATCAGCTGCTGAGCCGCCGTTTCGCCCTCTATTATCGGCATTTCTACGGGCTGAACAAGGTAGCCGCCGCCCAAAGTGAATATTTCCACGCTCCACACGGCGCGTCCCGTTTCGGTGCCTTGAGCCGCCTTTTCATAGTTTATATTGTATGTAAGCTCGGTTGCCGTGCCGCCGGCGGACACCGCCTTTACCTTAACGACATTTTTGCCGGGATTTGTGAAAACAAGGGTGTAGCTGGTTTTTTCGCTGTCGTCCCAGGTGTAGCTCACCCTTTGCCCGTTGAGGGTTACCTCCACCGCGATTTTGCTGCCTTCGCCGTCCCGCGCCCAAACATCAAAGGTCAGGCGGGAGCCCTTCTGTGTCATGCCGTCCCTGAGCGTGGTGGTTATCTCCGGCGCCTTTGCCTGAAGCACCTGCTTTTTGGTGCGCACCGCATCCAGCGCCGCTATATATTTTGTGCGTATCTCCTCTGCCTGCTCTTCCGTGCTCGCCTGTGCCGTTTCCGTGCGCGCGCTTTCCAGCAGGGTCTTGATTTCCGCCCATTCCGCGGCAAAGTAATCGCTTTCCTGTTTGAGGCTCTCCAGCTCCTTTATTATCTCTGCCCTGCGCTCCTCAAGCCCCGCAATGCGCTTGTACTCATTTTCCGCCTCCTCCAGTGCAGAAAGCGCGGCAAAGGGCTTCTCCTGCTCGCTTAAGGCGTTATAGGCCTCCCTTGCTGCCTTGATTGCCTGTCCGCTCTGCGCCGTTACGGGGCTGAGCGCCTCTATCCTGCCGTTAACCGCGTTTATACGCTCTGCCGACGGATTTTGCTGATAGCTAAGCAGCGGATACCCGCCGTTTGCAAGCCCGTATTCATCCTCCTTAAAGGCATCGCCCAGCTTTGCCGCAAGCACGCTTTTCATTTCTGCAGCCGTCATCCCGACGGTTTCACCGCTGCCGCTGGCAATACCGGATTTATAACCGTCGCTGCAGTAATAGCAGTTCTTCGCACTGCTTCCGCTTGTGATCATGCCTATTATCGGCGCGGCATCGCTTGACGCCGTAAAGCTGCCCGCGGCATAGCAGGAAACGACACGGCTGCCGTCCTGTATTCTTCCCGCTATTCCGCCCACGCTGCTCTGACCCGTTATTCCCGTGCGCGCGCCATCGCGCAGCCCGGAAACATTGGTATAGCAGTTTTCTATCGTAAGATCTATACCCGCCGCGCCGTGGCCGAGTATTCCGCCCAATGCCGTGCCGTAAACGCTGTTTAAGGAGCCGATGAACGCACACCCGCTTATAACGCTGCTGCCTGCGCGCACCGTGCCCACAACGCCGCCGCTGTAACCCATGCAGTCGATATCCGCCATGCTTACGCAGTTTATAACATCCGCACCGTTGCTCCAGCCCAGCACGCCGCCGACAAACTGCATATTGGTGGTTATGCTGCCGCTTACCGTAAGATTTTTTATCACCGCGCTGTCCGAGGCGTAGCCGAAAAGCCCGCCCTTTGCCGATTTCAGTCCGTTTACGGCAAAGCCTTTGCCGTCAAATACGCCTGCAAAGCTGCTGTTTCGCGTGCCTATCGGAGTCCACGCCGCGCCGCCCAGATCAATATCGCAGGCAAGGGCAAAATATACGCCCTCATAGCCGTTTCCCGCCCGGACCTTGGCCGAAAGAAAATTAAGCCCCTCCGCATCGGATACGGTATAGGGATCCTGCTCGCTGCCGCTGCCGCCCCACGGTATTCTCTCATTTACCGTTATATCAAACCATGTCTTCAGCGCGCCGCGGATTATGTATATCCGGCTCATGCCCAGCTTAAGCTCTCCGCTTTCGGACAGCTCGTAATCGTTTACTTCATATTCCTCGCCGCTGCTCAGACGCGCAAACACAACAAGCCCCGTTGTATCCAGCATCTGACCCTCGGTGTACACCGTTTTATCCGGAGCCTTCTTTACAAACAGCTCAATCGGATACGGGCTGTCGTTGTCAAGGTTTTCCCTTCCGCCTATAAGCTCCAGCGCCGCAGCCAGCCTGCCGTATGAGCGCACATAGCGGCGCTCGCTTTTTTCCACCCGTTCAAAGGCCGTCAAGGCCGCCTTTACGCTGCTTTTATAGTTTTTATCAGAGGGAGCGGCAATAGCTGCTATCGCCTCCTGCGCTGCGGATATTGCATTAAGCGTTTCTTCCGACGGTGCGGTGCGCATATCATAAAGCGCGCGCATGCCGTTTTCAAAGCGCCAGTATGCCGCCAGTGCGTAGGACGCCTGATCGTTTGCCATGCTGTTCCAGCCCGAAGAGGCTGTGTGCTTAAAGCCGCCGTCCGTATCGCGGAAGCTCAAAAGTCCGTCCAGCAAAGTCTTGCCCTTGCTGCTTATAAAGCGGCTGTCCTTTGCGGGGTCTGTTCCCAATTCCGTAAGGGCGACTATCACCTGCGCCACGCTTTCGGAATTTACCGTTCCCCACGAAGCAAAGCGCCCCTGCTCGTCCATCATGGTGCCCAGCTTGTCCAGCGCCGCCTCAACGCAGGTGCGCACGCTCAGGGTCACGGTGCCTTTTTGGCCCTCATAGGTGTACTCGGTGTCGTCAAAATAATAGGGAGCAAGCGCCTGTATTGCCATGGCGGTCATGTCCGGGTCGGTGCTGCCGCCCAGCGACCAGCCGGCAAGCATGCCGTTTTCATAAAGCTGCTGGGATAAGATCTCCTTTATGAAGCTTTCCGCAGGGTACTGCGCGTCGTCGGGGATATCGCTTGAAAGCACATTTACGGCAATAAGCCCCCATACCCAGCCGTTAAGCCCCTGCTTGCCCGGTCCGCCGCTTATTTTGCAGTTATAGCTGCCGTCCGCAATCAGGTTTATGCTGCCGCCCTGATATTCCCCTATCGCGCTCGGGTCGCCGCCCAGCGCCGCAACGGTCACCGCCGCGCGGTGCCACTCGGTGGCCTTGACGCGGTGCAGCAGGCCGCCGTTTTTTTCATAGGTGCCGCTTATGTATGCCGCCATGGCATCAAGATAGGCCTGATAGCCGCCGTCCCTGATGACCGGAATATTGCCGCTTGTCCCGTCGGGCGCAAAGCGTCCCATTGCAAGGGCCATCCAGTCCGTACCCGTGGAGCTGGCCCCGCTTAAGAAGTCCTTGCTTGCAAGCAGGCTTTCCCCTGCGGAAAGGCCTGCGCGGCTTCTGCGGCTTTCCACAGCGTCTGTTATATACTGCGCAAACTGCTTTGACAGCTCGCTTTTTTCAAAGTAATCGGGCGCCAGAGGGGCGCTGTTATCCCTCTGCGCCTCCCACGCAAGCGCCAAACGCCCGTCCTCCCCCTGAACAAAGGCGTCGCCCAGCATCTGCGCCGTTACGCTCTGCGCCGCAGTGCCCTTGCCGTTATCGGGGCCGGAGCCGGCTGTAAAATAACAGTTTTCCGTTTTTCCCGCCTTGCAGGCGCCCAGAAGCGCGCCGCAGTTGTTTGCGCTGCCCTGTGCGCTTACGCTGCCTGCATTAAAGCAGTTTTTAACCGTGGGCTGCTGGCTCTTGTGTCCGCCCGCTATGCCGCCCACGCCGGAGGAGGAGCTTGCGCTTCCGCTTACGGCTCCTCTGTTGCAGCTGTCGGTTATCTCCGATGCCGTGGATACATAACCGGCTATGCCGCCCACACAGGCCGCGCCGTTTATGCTGCCTGCGTTAAAGCAGCCCGATATCACGCTGCTGCCGCCGATATACCCGCCGATACCGCCGATATAATTGCTGCCCGTTATATCAACAAGGCTTGCGCAGTTCTTTACGGTCGAAGAGGTTATATTGCCGGCAATGCCGCCTATATACGAGCCGGAGCCGGATACCGTTCCCGATACCGTAAGGTTTTTTATCTCCGCCGAAGAAATTTGGGCAAAGAGTCCTGCGTTTCCGCCCGTTACATACATTCCGCCAAGCGTATGTCCCGCGCCGTCAAATGTGCCCTTGAAGGGGTTTTTTGAATCCCCTATCGGCGTCCAGGGATGCTCGCTGCCGCCAAGATCAAGGTTTGCCGTCAAGCGCACGGTTTCCCCCGCGAAGGTGCGCCCGTTTCTTACCTGCTGCGCAAAGCGGGCAAGCTCGGAATAGGAGCCTATCTCGGTTACGGCGCCGCCTTGTCCCTCCGCCCTCGCCTCTCTTATAAGCCCTGCGGGCAGCAGCGAAAGCAGCATTGCAAGCACCAAAAACAGTGCCGCGGTCTTTCCTGTGAAAGTCCTCACGCTTTTTTGCCGTTTTCCTTTTGCCGATGTGCATTGCATCGGGCGTTTTCTGTTCATGTTTTCTCCTTCCGATCCCGGCGGCGCCGACAAAAAAAGAGCGCAGCCCTCCGTTTCTTGCTTAAAAACGGACCTCGGCCTCACTCTTCTCACCACAGCGCGAACCCGGAATACGGCAGGTATTCTGACTTATCGGACGATACTGCGTCTGCCAAAAGCGTAAAAACGCAGAAAAAGCCCATAAAAAGCGCGAAAAAAACCGTGCTTTTTGTTAGAAATACAGTAATGGCGGTTGTTCAGGATTCGAACCTGATTTCCTTTTTAATCTACTCAGCATACAACTTTTCAAACCGTATCGTAAAGGATCAATATTTGATTTTCTCTTTGCGCCTTTGCCGTGCAGGCATACGGCGGCAAAGAATACAAAAAAATTATATATTATATTCTCCCAAAAGTCAACCGCAGCAGCGGGCAAAAACCGTTTTCTTCCCTTAAATCCCGGCGCACAAAAGCCGCGGCGGCTCAAAAAACAAGCCCCGGCGGCAGCAAAAAGGCGGGAAGGCCGCGCCTTCCCGCCGAAGTTCCGCTTTTAATTTATACGGTATTTTTATTTACTTTTTTGTCCATGTAGAGGGCATAAGGGCCAACAGCAGGGGATATATCTCCAGCCTTCCCAGCAGCATCGCAAAGGAAAGCACCAGCTTTGAAAACACCGAATATCCCGCATAGGTTGCCGCCGGTCCCACGGCTCCCAGTCCCGGCCCTATGTTGTTAAAGCAGGATACCGCTGCGCTCAGGTTTGTTTCCAGCCCCTTGGGCTCAAAGGAAAGCAGCAGGAATATCACCCCCAGGCATATCATATACAGCGCAAAATATGCGTTCGCGCTGCCCAGCGTGCTTTCGTCCAGAGGCTTGCCCTCAAAGTGCACGGTGCTTACGGTTCTTGGGTGCAGCACCTTTTTAAGCTCCCGCCCCGCCGACTTGAACAGCATCATCACTCGGGATACCTTGAGCCCGCCCGCCGTAGAACCGGCGCAGCCGCCTATAAACATAAGTATAAACAGTATCCCCTTTGAAAGATCGGGCCACATATTGAAATCCGCAGTGGAATAGCCGGTGGTGGTTATAACCGATGCCACCTGAAAAAAAGATTTGTGCACCGTTTCCTCCGTGCCTGAATACATTCCCCGGATATTAAAGGCAATAACCGTACCCGCCGTTATCACTATTGCAAGATAGCACCACAGCTCTCGGCTTTTTAATGCACCGCCTATCCTTTTTATAAGCATCATGTAGTACAGGTTGAAATTCACGCCGAAAAGCAGCATGAATACCGTAACTACCCACTGTATATACGGGCTGTACGAGCCCACGCTGTCCGGCCTTATGCCGAAGCCTCCGGTTCCCGCAGTGGCAAAGGCATGCACCGCGCTTTCAAAGGGCGACATTCCGCCCGCCATAAGAAAGCCCGCCATTATAACGGTGAGGGCGATGTAAATTATATAAAGTATCTTCAGCGTATCCTTAAGCTTGGGCAGTATCTTTCCCACCGTAGGTCCCGGCATTTCCGCCCTTAAAATATGTATGGAGCGGTCGGGCACATTGGGCAGCACCGCCATCACAAACACCAATACCCCCATGCCCCCTACCCAGTGGGTAAAGCTGCGCCACAGCATGGAGCAATGGCTCAGCTCATCCGGGTGAGAAAGCACCGAGGCTCCCGTGGTGGTAAACCCGCTTACCGTTTCAAAAAAGGCATCGATATATGAGGGGATCTCTCCGCTTATTACAAAGGGCAGCGCTCCCACCGCCGAGATGAGCACCCACACAAGCGCCACTATCGCAAGCCCTTCCTTTGCGTATATCACCTTGTTCTTTGTGCGCCCCGCAAGGGTAAGGCAAAGCCACTGCGCCCCCGCTATAAGCGCGGTTATAACATAAGCCCACGCGTTTTTTTCCCCGTAAAGCAGGCCCACGCCCGCCGGAAGCAGCAGCAGAGCCGCCAGTACTCCCAGCACGCTTCCCAGAGAGTACATAACCATCCTATGATTCATTCTGTTCTCCCGCCGCGGCTTATTCGGCCGCAATTTTCTTGCGCTTTGCTTGTTATTCCTCAGTAAGGCGTGTCCCTAATATGTCCTCAAGTACGCCAAGGTGCTGCTTTGCCGCTATCACTACCACCTTGTCGCCCTCCCGTATGCAGTCGCCGCCGCCCGGAATTATCGGCTTTCGCCCTCTTATTATGCCCGCGATAAGCACTCCCGGGCGCAGCTTAAGGTTCTTAAGCTGCACGCCTATGCCCGTAAAGCCCGGCTGCACGCTGAACTCCAGCGCCTCGATTTCGCCGTCCATAAGGCGATACAGCGTTTCTATGCTGCTTCCCTCCGAATTTGAAATGGCTCTTGCATAAAGCGTTGCCACGTTTACCGTTATCTTCTTTGGGGATATTATGCATTCAAGCCCCAATCTTTCCGCCATGGCCGCAAATTCCGGGCGGTTCACCTTGGTTATTACCTTGGGTACATTTTGCTGGGAGGCAAAGCAGGAAATAAGTATGTTCTCCTCGTCCATGCCGGTAAGGGCCACAAAGGCATCCATGGAGGCAAGCCCCTCCTCCAGCAGCAGCTCCTGCGAGGCTCCGTCCCCGTTTATAACGGTGGCCTCCGGCACGGCGCTGCTTATGTGAGTGCAGCGCTCGGCGTCCATTTCCACTATTTTTGCATCGCAGCCGCCCGCGATAAGCAGCCGGGCAAGATACACCGCCGTTTTGCTGCCCCCCAGTATCATTACGCTGCGCGCCTGCTTCTGAAGCAGCCCCAGCTTTTTAAGCAGCTTGGCC